>Ga0066903_100000681_pt1 | contig 22310 bp, 21 predicted proteins | sample PanSoiMetaGPlot1_FD_67491 | JGI IMG/M metagenome (GOLD analysis project Ga0066903, IMG submission 67491) | Tropical forest soil microbial communities from Panama analyzed to predict greenhouse gas emissions - Panama Soil - Plot 1 (version 2) | ecosystem: Environmental > Terrestrial > Soil >... | reverse complement strand
GCGTTTCCAAAGGATCGTTCGCAAACACCCGCCGTCGGACCGACAAAAATTTCCGACTACGCCATCGATCTGTGCGTCGGGAATTTTAGCCGCGACGCGGTAGATGCCCGATTGCCGATTCAACGTTTCGCGCAGCGGCGCGCTCGTAAGCCGATTTTCTTTCCATGCTGCCAGCATCGCCAATCGTCCCGGATAAAAATAGTCCAGCGCCCGTCGCAGCTCGTTAAGATCGACAACTTCTAACCGCCAGTTGTGTCGCAGATTCGGCGCAGTCTTGAGCGGCCGGTAATTTCCCATGTCGTCGTAGCGCGCGATTTCGATCGCGTCGTCGGCGCTACGAAACGCTTCCCAAGGAGCCGCGGTTTCCAAACCGCCACCTGTGTTTCGGGGACCGCCCTTGCTTGAATCGTCGCGATGCATCAGCACAAATCCCTGATCTGATTTTCTGATGACGATCTGTCCAATGCGGCACCCGCCCGTCTCTAGCGCATCCGCCAGAACTTGCTCAATCGCGCTGAGCATTCGTCAGGCCAGACAATGGGCAATCAAGCCGGCCGCGCGTTCGAGAAACTGCCTATCCTCGTCGCCGAAGGCATTCAGCTTGTCGCTTTCGGCGTCGAGCATTCCGACGACGTGTTTATGCTCGTTCTTCATCGGCACGATGATCTCGGACCGTGTGGTGTGAAAAGTGGGCAGGTATCGTTTATCTTTCGAAACATCACCCACCACGATCGGTTTCCCCGATTCCAACGCGGCGCCACACAAGCCCTGGCTGATCGGAAAACGCGGATACGCTGGCGGTTCGTCGCCGGTGCCGGCGAGAATCGCAAACTCCTTGTTCACGATCTTGTAAATCGCGATGAAACGATAGTTGCGCGCCGCCCGAATCATTTCCGCGACCTGTTTCAAGCTTTTCTTGGTGCAGCCGCTCGCGAGAACGAATCCGCCGATATCTTGAAGCTTCTTTAGAGTATCCGCATGCATCCCTGAGATTCCTGGTCAGGAAAGATTGCGAGGCTGGGGGCGCGCGCAACTTTTCTTGAGTCAATTCCCTGAATCGTTTTACCGAGCCGCCGCGGTCGCCTGTTCCACGATAATATCTGCCACCCGCGGATCGGTCCCGATCGAGCTGGCATAAAAAACCGAGCGATTGTCGATCTTGTACGGGCCGCGCCGAAAGATTTCTCTCGCCGAACTCAAGGAAGGGCGGTTTCTACGACCGCCCTCTGCGGAACGTTCTATTGCCGGCTCGCGACCGCTCCTTGAGGCCGACCTCGCGTCGGCGATCCCGAGCAGAACCGGAATGTCTTGGTAACTGTGCAAGCCGTCGGAAATGAAAAACGGAACGACGACTACGTTTGGCGTGCTCGTGAGCACGTTCCAATCCGACACCAGCGGAAATTCCTCCATGTAAACGTTCAGGACGTTCGCGTAACGCCCAAGTCTCCGGATTTTTTCAGCCTCACGCTTCGCCGCGACCGCGCTGTTCTCGTTTAGATCTGTCCCGTGCGCTACGATCAAGAGACTGGTTTCGTTTTCCGGAATGCCCGGCGCAATCTCGCGCGCCCGTTGCACCAGCAAATCCGTCATCAACGGATGGCTGCCGACCGGCTCGCCATAGTTCCAGGTTTGGCCGGTCGCGCGGGTTGTGATTTTCCCGCGCAACTCAAGCTCTCGCGGAATCACCGTTTGTGTGAAATAACCTTCGCTAATGAAATTCGGAACCACGTAAACATGGCTGATCGTCTCCGGATCAAAAATGAAAAGCGCGTCGCGTAGACTCGGTTCTTCTTTCCAAAAGGCGCATTGCACAATACCGAAAATATTTCGCCGGCGAATTTCGGCGGCGTGCGCCAGCGTCGGCGCGCTCGAATCCGGATTCACCGTTGAGCCGTGCCCGACAATGAGCAAAGCAGCGTCAGACTTGCGATTCACATCGGTAATTAACCACAGAGAACGCGGAGAACACAGAGGCAGAAACCAAATTCTTCTCCGTGACCTCTGCGGCCTCTGCGGTTAAAATTCAATCAGCATGAAGTTTCGCACCTACAAAAACACCGACCTGACCGTGAGCGAAGTCGGCTTCGGTCTCTGGACGATTTCGACCGGCTGGTGGGGAGATTTTAGCGAGGGTGAGGCGATCGCGCTCATGCACAAGGCGTTCGATCTTGGCGTCACACTTTTTGATGCGGCCGACACTTACGGCAACGGGTTGAGCGAGGAGTTAATCGCCAAGGCCTTTCCGAAACAGCGCGACCAAATCACCATTGCGACCAAAGTCGGCTACGATTTCGTCCATTACGGCGAGGCGCGCGGGCGCGGTCAGCGCGAGATTCCGCAGGATTTTTCGTCGGAAGTGATTGAGCGCGCTACGAACGCGGCCTTGAAGCGGCTGAAGACCGATCGGATTGATTTGTTGCAGCTCCACAACATTCGGATGGAGCAGGTTTACGACGACGGGCTTTGGAAAACGTTGGAGAAACTGAAGTCGTCCGGAAAAATTCGTTGCTATGGCATCGCGCTCGGACCGGCGATCGGCTGGCTTTACGAAGGAATGAATTGCATTCGCGGGCGCGACATCACCAGCCTCCAGCACATTTACAACCTGCTCGAGCAACATCCCGGCTGCGCCCTGCATGATGCCGCGACGGACGCCGGCAAGGACACGATGTTTTTAATTCGGGTAACGCATTCGTCCGGAATGTTGGAAGGCAAATACACCGCGGACACCGTTTTTCCGCCAAACGATCATCGCAGCCATCGGCCGCGCAGTTGGCTGCTTAACGGAATCAAAAAGATCGAGCAACTTCGCTTCCTCGAAAACTCCGATCGCACGCTTGGGCAGGCCGCACTGCTTTGGTTGCTGGGCGACGATCGCGTCGTCTCGACGTTGCCAAACATTTACAACGAAGAGCAACTCATCGAGTTCGCGAAAGCGCCCGATTGCCCACCACTAACTTCCGACGACCTCGCCAAGATCGACAGTCTCTACTCCGAAAATTTCGGGATCGAAGAAGATCCGCCGAAATTCAAGGGCACAATGGAATTGCCGAAAGAAACGGCGGCCGCCTAATCCGACGTGTCCTCTTCAACCGGCTGAGCGCGGCGAATTTGTTGAGTCGGTTCGCGTCGGCCGCGGTTGCTGGTAGTCCCTTTGTAGATTTCCTGGAAGATGTCGGCGACCATCGGGGCCGCGGTCGTGCCGCCGTGAACTTTGCTTCCCACGTCGCCCTCATAAAGCGCGGCGAAGGCGTACTTCGGTTCCTGCGCAGGCAAAAATCCAGCAAACCACGCGGCGGTACGCTCCTTATTTTTCGGGCCCCATTGCGCGGTGCCAGTCTTGCCCGCGACCTCGACGCCATCCAGTTGCGCTTCGTGCCCAGTGCCGTTCGGCCCATTCACCACTTCGATCATCCCGGCGCGAATCTCCTCCATCGTGGCGGCAGAAATATCTAGCGAGCGCTTTTCCCGGAGTTGATAAGCCGTGACGATCTCTTGGTCGAGCGATTGGACCTGGTGCACGAGTCGCGTTTGATAAAATCTGCCGCCATTGGCGACGATCGCCATTGCCTGGGCCATTTGCAGAGGCGTAACCTGGGTGTCGCCCTGGCCAATCGACAAATTCGCGATGTCGCCGTTGAGTAATTTCCGGCCGTGCGCCGCTTTCATGTATTCGTCGTTCGGCACGCGCCCCTCGGCTTCGCCGCGCAATGGAATCCCGCACTTCGCTCCGAAACCAAGCTTGAGCGCCCACTCGATGATCGGATCCGCGCCGGTTTTGATGCCAGCTTGATAAAACCAGGTGTCGCACGATTCGGTCAGTGCTTGGACGAAATTGAGCGCGCCGCGGTCGGCCTTTTTCCAATTGTGAAACGTGACGTTGCCGATCTGAATGGCTGGCACGCATTGATAAAGATCGTCTGCGCGAACTGCGCCTGCCTCCAGCGCGGCAATTCCGACCGCGATTTTGAACACCGACCCCGGCGGATAAGCTGACCGAAACGCGCGCGGCAACAGGGGGAGATCGGGGTCGTCCTGCAATTGCTTGAATTTCTCGGCGGAGATCGAGGGCACGAAAAGATTCGGATCGAATGTCGGCCAGGATGCCATCGCCAGAATGTCGCCATCGTTTGGGTCGACAATCACGATCGCGCCGCGTTTCGCTTTCGATTCGAGCGCTTTTTCGGCGAGCTGTTGCAGCCGCAAGTCTAATGTCGTGATGATATTGTTTCCGGGGACAGCAGATTTGATCAGCTTCTCGGAGGTTTTGCGGCCGTCTTTGTCGAAGGTGAGCTTGTATTCCCCGTGCCCGCCGGTGAGCAACTCGTTGAACGTTTGCTCAAGCCCGTCGCGGCCTTCCGTTTCCGGCCAAAGCGTTTCGTGATTGTCAATGATGCCGTCGAGATTGCGGCCAGTCTTCCCCGTGTAACCGATGATTTGCCCGGCAACTTTTCCGTTCGGATAAATTCGGACATAAATCGGCCGCACCACGAGAAATTCCTTCGAGCGGTCCTTGACCGCGTCGTATTCCGGTTTGCTCAGGTTCTGCGCGATCTCCAACGGCAAAATGCCGCGGTTGTGATAATGACGCAGGATCGCGTCATCCGAAATCCTGATGGAGCGCCCGATTAACTTTGCCGCCTTGTCGATCTTTTCGCGGGCAAACGCGAGGGCTTTCGCGTCGGTGAAATCGAGCGGCGTCGGAAAAGCGATGCCGAGATTGTAAGCGACTTTGTTTTGCGCGAGTGGCAGTCCGGTCCGATCGGTGATCTGACCGCGTGGCGCCGGGATGTCGAGGATGTAAGCCCGCGCCAGTTTTTGCGTTTCAAATGTCGGGATGATTGTTTCTTCTTCTGGAGAAGTGCTCGGCGCCGGCGTCGGCGACTGCGCGAACGCCGCGACCGGAAGCAAAACGAAAATCGTCCACAGATTGCGCAGATTTTTGCAGATTCGGCTCGGACTCATCAGAAAAATTCTGCGTCAATCTGCGAAATCTGCGGGTAAATCAATGGCTTTGCAGGAAGCGACGCACCTCTTCGGCAAGCCTTCGCCCGATCCCCTCAGTCGCAGCGATTTTCTCGACACTCGCTTTCCGCAGCCGATTGACCGACCCAAACTTTCGCAGCAGCAGATTTTTGCGGTTTTCACTCACCCCGGGGCAATCATCGAGAACACTTTCGTCGATTCGTTTCTTGAGCAAAAGCTGGTGATACGCGTTCGCGAACCGATGCGCTTCGTCCCGGATTCGTTGAAGCAGGTGGAGCGCGCCGGAACCAGCTGGCAAGTGCAGCGGCATCGCCCGACCAGGCCGATAAATTTCCTCGTGCTCCTTGGCCAAACCGATGACCGGCAGATCATGCAGACCCAATCGCTGCAATTCGCGACAGGCCGACGAAAGTTGCCCTTTGCCGCCATCTACGATTATCAAATCCGGCAAACGCACGTAGGTGCTGTTTCTTCTGAATTCGATGTTGGGAGTTGGGCGTCCCGCGTCTGTCACGCCATAGCTTTGCGACGGCGGGTTCGACGTTTTCTGTTCTAATCGCCGCAAGCCCGCAACAGCTTGCTCCTGCGAAAACTCCGCCGCGTCAGGAGTTGCTTCGCGCGCCTCAAGCAGAATTCGCGAGTATCGTCGCCGCACCACCTCGGCCATGCTCGCAAAATCGTCTTGGCCTTCGACTGTACGCACTCGATAGCGCCGGTAACAATTTTTGTCCGGCGCGCCGTCACGAAAGCAAACCATCGATGCGACTACGTGGGTCGTAGAAATGTTGGAGATGTCGAAACATTCCATCACCCGCGGCAAGCGCGGGAGATGCAGCGCCTCGCTGAGTGCCTGCAGATCGGACATCGGGTCGATCGCGCTCGGCAAAGTGCCACGGGTGAAACGTCGCGTCTGTCTGGTCGTCTGGCGGACGTCCTCGATCATGTTTCGCAATTCGGCTGCTTTCTCGAAATCCATTTTCTCCGCCGCCTGGCGCATCTGCTCATCGAGCGCATCAATCATTTCCCGCGACTGGCCCTCCAGAAATTCGCACGCCTGAGCGACGCGTTCGCGGTATTGTTCGGCCGTAATTTCGCTCAATCGCACCGGGACCTGATAGGTGGAGGATTTCAACTCGCGCTCACTCGGCGCGCCACGACCAAACGTCAGGACGCCAAATTTCTTTCGCATCAGATTCAGCGTCTGCCGCAACGCGCCCGCGCCCGCGTACGGGCCGAAGTAGCGTGCGTTGTCGTTTTTCTTTAACCGCGTCAGCCGAAAACGCGGCCATTCTTCGGTCATGTCGACCTTGACCAGCAGGAAACGCTTATCGTCCCGCAAGGAAACGTTGTAACGTGGCCGGTATTCTTTGATCAGCTTGCCTTCGAGCAAAACCGATTCCGCTTCGCTGCGAACGACGTGCGTTTCAAAATCCCAGGTCGTCTCCAACATGGCGCGCGTTTTCAGATCGGCCTGCGCCAGTCTCGATGGAAGAAAATAGGAACTGACCCGCTTCCGCAGATCGCGCGCTTTGCCGACATAAATCACCCGATTAAAACGGTCGCGCATCAAGTAGACACCCGGTTTGTGCGGCACTTCGTGCACCTTCGTTTGCAAATCCGGTTTCTGTTTCCTCGCGATGGCCATCAAATCAACGGAAACTGTACGCGCCGCAGGCAAGATCGACAATCGGCGCTAATTCAGAATTTCAGAATTTACGCCGCTCGCCTTCGCGGCAGTGCCGATTGAACCATCATCAATTCGCTCACGTTCTCCGGCGTGAGGAGACCGACCAGGCGTTTCATGCTGTCGAGGACCGGCACCGCCGGGCAATTGCATTCCTGCATGATTCTAAACGCTTCTTCGAAACGTGTACCTGTCGTGACGGTTGGAACATCGCGGCGCATCACGTCGCCTACACGAATCGTCGGATCACTTTTGCGGAGCGCGGCGATCAAATCGTGTCGCGTTAAAATGCCGGCGACGTTTCCGGATTCATCAAGCACGGGAAAATCGTGTTGCGACGTCGCGAGCAATGCATCGACCGCTTCCTCGAGGGTCGCGCTCTCCGGAAGCGACCGAAACTCACGGACCATCGCGCTCGAGACCGGAAACCGCCGGGATACGTCGCGCATTTGGGCCAACGCCGCTTCCTGGGACGCACCGATGTAAACGAACAAGGCGATGAAAAGCAAAAATGGATTCGAGAAAAGACCGATAAATCCAAATATGAACGCAAAGCCCTGGCCGATGCTGGCCGCGATCTGGGTTGCGCGTGCGTAGCTGAATCGCGTGGCGAGTAACGCCCGCAACACCCGCCCGCCGTCCATTGGAAAGGCCGGCAGCAGGTTGAACAGTACCAGCCAAACATTGATCTGAAACAAACTGACCAGCATATCGCCGCTGCGCATCGCGGTCTCCGGTCCGACGTGACCGCGCGCACCGATCACGACATAAAGGCACGCGGCGATGATCACATTAACGAGCGGCCCCGCGATCGCGATCACCAACTCCTGCTTCGGTTCCTCCGGCATTCGTTCCAAGCGCGCTACGCCACCGATCGGCAACAGGGTGATGTCTGGAGTATTAATGCCGTAGCCTTTGGCCGCGATTGCGTGACCGAATTCGTGAAGCACCACGCAAAAAAACAACAGCAGCACAAAAATGGCCGCCCCGGCGGAACCAACCGCCAACCAGCCGATGAGCAGCAAGAACGTGATGTGAATGCGCAACTGGATGCCTGCGACACGGAGAATCGGAATTGACCAGCTCATAAAGTATTGAACCTCGTTCGCTTTTAGGTCGCGCGCCAGCGGTGTTGAAGATGCCGCAGTGACAATTCAAACTCCCCCTAAATGGAAATTGTCGATGTTGCCATTGTTGGTGGCGGACCGGCGGGGGCGAGCTGTGCGGCATTCTGCGCCGCCGCGGGACTTCGCACCTTGGTTCTGGAACGTGAGAAATTCCCGCGCGAAAAAGTCTGCGGCGATTGCGTCAATCCGGCATGCTGGCCGGTGCTGGAACGGCTCGAGATCGCACAACAAATTCAGGATTCGCCGCATGCTGCGCTCAACGCTGTAGAGTTCATTGCGATCGGTGGCCGAAAATTGCGGATCGATTTCCCGCCAGCCGAGCCCGGCATGATCTCCATCAAACGCAGCGTGTTCGACAATTTGCTTCTCAATCGCGCGCGCGTTTCCGGCGCAGGAATCCACGAGGAGGCAACCGTCGTTTCGATTGCCAGGACTCGCGATCGCGATTGGAAGATCGACATCGTCCGCGAAACATTCCTTGCTCGGATTCTGGTCGGCGCCGATGGACGCAATTCCACCGTCGCGCGCCTCCGCAATTTGCTCCCGCCACCGGAACGCGAGCGAATCGCTCTCGAAGCCCACATTCCGTTGCCCGGCGACTTCGGAAGCCGCATCGTCTTGCAATTTTTGCCCGAAGGTTATTCCGGTCAGGCGCCGGTCAACGATCGCGAGCTCAACCTCTGCCTCGTCGGAACCCCGCCGACGATTTCGTCGCTCCGAACGTGGGCCGAAAAGAATTTCTTTCTTCCGAGCGATCAGCAATGGCGCACAATTACGCCGCTCACGCGCGCGCCGATCCTGGCGGCGCACGAAGACTTATTTTTCATCGGTGACGCGGCGCGTGTGGTCGAGCCATTCACCGGCGAAGGAATTTATTACGCCCTGCGCTCGGGCGAGCTGGCCGCGGACGCGATCATCAAAATCATTCAGGGCGATGATCGACAATCAGCGCGGCGCGAATTTGGGCGCGCCCATTGTGCGATGTATCGGGGCCGGCTTTGGATCAATCAACTCTCGCGCGCCGCAGTATTGTCGCCGAGCACTGCTTCTGCGCTGCTCGAGTTGCCGCTGGTTAACCGAGCAATCCTTCGATCACTGACCAACAAGATTGTCAACGTTGCCTGAGCTAATTTGGCGTGCCGCTTTTATCGTGTTCGACATCAGCATCGCGATCGTCATCGGCCCGACGCCACCCGGGACTGGCGTGATCGCTTTGGCTTTTGGCGCGACTTCATCAAACGCGACGTCGCCAACGAGCCGGTAGCCGCGCTTGTTGGTCTGGTCTTCCACGCGATTGATTCCAACATCGATCACCACCGCGCCCTCGCGAATGTGCCCGGCTTTCACGAAATACGCGCGACCGATCGCCGCAATCAAGATGTCGGCCGAGCGAGTGACGGCTTCAAGATTCTTTGTGCGCGAATGCGCGACTGTGACCGTGGCGTCGCCGTCTTTTGCTTTCTGCATTAGCAAAAGAGCGACCGGTTTTCCAACGATCATGCTTCGGCCGAGAACGACGACGTGCGCGCCGGCGATGCCGATCTTTGACTCGATTAAGAGACGTTGCACGCCAAGCGGCGTGCACGGGACGAAGCCGCTCTCGTCACCAATTGCGAGCTTGGCCACGTTGAGCGGGTGAAAACCGTCCACGTCTTTGGCCGGATCGAGCGCGCGAACGATGGCAGCTTCGTCGATCTGTTTGGGGGGCGGTGATTGAACGAGGATGCCGTGAACTTGGGAATCACGATTCAATTCCTCGACGTGGGCGAGCAACTTACTTTGAGTCGTTGACGCGGGAAGCTCGAGCTTTACGGAGTGCAATCCCAGCTCGCGGCTCATTTTGTCCTTCGAACGAACGTAAGCGCGCGACCCGGGGTCATCGCCGACGAGAACAACCGCGAGTCCGGGGACGATCCCTTTGGATTTCAGCTCCGCGATCTGGGTCCGAAGATCGACATAAACTTTTTCCGCGATCACACGGCCATCGATCAAATTTCCCATGCGTCGAACTTAAATGACTCAGCGCCGCTCAACCAGCGACATCATGGCGTTTTGAAGGCGAAGTCGTTCGGCTTCGAACTCCTCAACGTTAGATGTCGATCTTATTTGCTGCGGCCGGCCGACGATAACACGCACCTCCGCAAAAGGTCGCGGAATGATGAATCGGTCCCAGCTCTTCACTCGCCAGCAGCTCGAGTACTCCAGATTTAGCGGCAGGACGCGCGCACCGGTTTTTTGGGCCAGGAAAATAATGCCCGGACCCACCTCGTAAGCAGGACCTCGCGGACCATCCGGAGTGATCACAACGTCATGCTTGCTGGCAAGCACATTGCTGAGTTGAAGAAGGGCGCTGGCTCCAAGTCGTGAACTGGACCCGCGAACAACGTCGTAACGAAAACGATGAATCGCATCGGCAAGCAGATCGCCGTCGCGGCTGGCGCTGATCAATGCCGCGCCATTGCGGTTTGAAAAGAAACGCCGCAAGACCAACGGAAAGATCAGCAACCGATTATGCCAAAGCCCGCCGATATAATTTTCGTGGACGGGTGCTCCGACGATTCCAGCGCGGTCTTCTAACCGGTAGCGAAGCGTGCGCTCCCAGATTTTTAACAAATAAAATCCGAACGCGATCAGCCATCGCGCGCGCCAGCCCTCGATTTTCAAGGCTTCTTGCGCGCCCCGCGGCGCGGAGTTCGATCGGCCCAGCGAAATGCGCGCGCGCTCGGCAAACCAATTTGATCTAGAATGCGCCAGACAACGGTGTCAACGGCATCGAAAAGCGAACTCGGTCGGCTGTAAAACGAGGGGATTGCGGGGAGCACGATCGCGCCCGCTTCCAGCAAAGTGACGATGTTGCGGGCGTGAATCAAATTCCAGGGTGTTTCGCGCGGGACGAGAATGAGCTTGCGCCGCTCCTTCAAAAAAACATCGGCTGCGCGCAGCAGCGCGGTCTCGCTCGAGCCGGACGCGATGCGGCCAAGAGTCGCCATCGAACACGGGACGATTACCATCGCATCGAAACGCGCCGAGCCGCTAACGTAGGGAACCTTCAGCTCATTCTCGGCATGTTGCGCGATTAATTTGGGAATTTTCAGAGCGCCGAGTTCGTGTTTCGCGACTTGTTTCGCGTGACCGCTCATGACCAGATGAACCTCGTGCGCGCTGGCGTCGATTTGATCAAGCAAGCGTTGCAAGTAAATCGAACCGCTGGCACCGGTAGCGGCAATGACGAGTTTCATTTAGCGACGAGTTTGAATTTAATCGGTAAAGGGGGCAATAAGATACACGATGGTCAAGAAGCTGTTACACACACGGTATCGGGTGAAGGACCTGGAGAAGACGGTAGCGTTTTACAAAGATGTGCTCGGGCTTCAAGAGACGCGGCGACATACCTCCGGACGCGGATCGCAACTGGTTTTTCTGAAAGCGCCAGAAAGCAACGAGGAGATCGAGATTTGCAAATTCGACGAGAGTGGACCAGTCGTGGTCGGCCCAGACCTGACTCACCTCGCGTTCGAGGTGGACGACTTGGAAAATTTCGCGCAGGCAGCAGCGGCGAAGGGCTACCCCCTTTCCGATGGCCCGCACAAGACTTCAGGCGGCAGCGTCATTGCGTTCATTGACGCACCGGAAGGCTACGAGATTGAATTGATCCAGCGTGGCACGGATTTGTAAGCGTCTCTTGCGCGTGTTGACTCTTTATCGCTAATTTCCCGCCCATGAAGCGCTGGAACCGAGTCGGGTTTGTTTTTTGCGCGCTCGGCTTTGCTGGCTTGTGCCTTGCGGCGGAGCCAGCGACGATCTCGCCGGAAGAAAATCCAAATGCGGTCAGGCCAAGCGGAGTTCCGGCGCATCGGCAGCCTTCGAGAGCGAAATCGGCAGCGACCGCGAATTCCGATTCCGACGCGAGCTCGAGCGAAACCCCGCGGCCGCACCGAACGCATCGCCGGACTGCGAAATCGCGCGAAGCCGAGGAGGAGCCGATTCCGACCCAAACGGTACCAGGCTCTGTTCCAAAGACCGGGGCAAGTTCAGTGATCGTGATCAACGCGAGCAATGGTCAGGTGCTTTACGAAAAAAATCCGGACCAAATCCGAGCGCCTGCGAGCACAACTAAGCTTCTGACTGGATTAATCGTGGCCGAGAGCGGCTCCCTGGATCGACCGGTCACGGTCGCCCAAGTCGATACGCTGGCCGAGCCGGTAAAACTCAATATCAAGCCGGGCGAAATTTATCAGCGGATCGATCTGCTTCGGGCGCTGCTCGTGAAAAGCCCAAATGACGTCGCGAGATGTCTCGCCCGCGACAACGCCGGCAGCGTCGAAGCGTTCGCCGAAAGAATGAATCAACGCGCGTTTGCTCTCGGAGCAACACATTCGCATTTCGTGAATCCAAACGGACTACCGGACGCGAGGCAATATTCAACCGCACGCGACTTGGCAACGATCGCGCGAGTCGCGTATGGCAATCCAACGATCCGGTCGATCGTCTGTCTGCCGCAGCTTGTTTTCCGCTATGCGAACGGCCGGACTCGCGAATTGGAAAACACAAACAAACTCTTGAAACGATTGCCGTACTGCAACGGGATGAAGACCGGTTACACCGAAGCCGCCGGCAAGTGTTTGATCGCGAGTGGGTCGCGGCCGGGTAAAGATATTATCGTGGTTGTTCTCGGCGACAGCCACTCGGGAGTGTGGCGGGATGCCGGCAATTTGCTTGCCTGGGCACTCTGGAGTCCATCAGCCGGATGAGCGACTTTTACGCGCGGCAACTCGAAGCTCTCCGCGCGCGTTCGCTAGATCGACAGCTGCGCGAAGTCTCGAGTCCGCAGGGAGCGATTGTCGATCTTGACGGCAAACGGCTGATCAACTTTTCGTCCAACGATTATCTCGGATTGGCAAATGATCCGCGGTTGCGCGAGGCGGCGACAAAAGCGATTGCGGAATTTGGCGTGGGCGCCGGCGCATCGCGATTAATCAGCGGCACGCAATCGCCGCACCTCCGTCTCGAAAATGCGCTGGCGCAGTGGAAAGGAACTGAGGCGGCGCTTTGTTTCAGTAGTGGTTACGCGGCCGCGCTCGGAACAATTCCGGCCCTCGCCGGCAAAAACGACGTCATCCTGCTCGACAAACTGTGTCACGCATCATTGATCGACGCCGTCAGACTAAGCGGCGCGACGGTGCGGGTCTTCCCTCACAATCATCTTGCCAAGCTGAAAAGCCTTCTCGAGTGGAGCGGACGAAATAATCCCGCTGCCCGGGTTTTGATTATCACCGAATCGGTCTTTTCCATGGATGGCGATCGCGCGCCGCTGCGCGAAATTGTCCATTTGAAGAAAAACTTCGGCGCCCAGTTGTTTCTCGATGAAGCACACGCCGTCGGCGTGATTGGGCCGAATGGTCAGGGCCTCGCGGCCGAGGAAAATTTGAGCCAGGAGATCGATGTTCAAATGGGGACTCTGAGCAAAGCGCTCGGAGTGGCTGGCGGTTATATTTGCGGATCGCGAGTTATGATTGAATGGCTGATCAATCGGGCGCGCTCGTTTATCTTTTCGACTGCTCCGCCACCCGCACTGGCAGCGGCCGCGAACGCCGCCATCGATTTTCTGTCCTCGACCGAAGGAGCGGAACGACGGCGCCAACTTTGGCGGAACATCGACATTCTGGCACAAGAACTGTCCATCTGTCCGGTCAGCGCGATCGTTCCGTGGATTATCGGTGATGAAGCGGCGGTCTTGGTCGCGGCGAAAACACTCCACGATGAAGGACTTTTTGTGCCTGCGATCCGTTATCCAACGGTCGCGAAAGGTTCCGCGCGCTTGCGGATAACCGTTTCCGCAGCGCACGAAAAGGCGCAACTACGGTCGCTGGTTGGCGCGCTAAAAAAACTTCCGAAACGAAGCTGAACTCACGGCGTGCCTGATGCCGCTGAATGGCGAAGCAGCGGGCTAGGCATCAAAGCCGGATTTTGCTGAACCGTGTTCGGCGCATTGGCCGGGACGTCCTCCGGACCTTCGGCCGGTGGCGCGGGTTCTCCCGGTGCGCCGGGCTGGGTGGCATTAGTGGCGTGCTTGGCGAGCAAACGCTGCTCGAGAGTTTGATGTGCAGATGTCGTTTGAGAAGTGGTCGAACAAGCCGGCAAAAACGCAAGGCCGAGCAGGCAAAAGGCGATTTCGATTTTCATTGGACCCGAAGAAGCAAGAATAGCGGCGCGTTTAGAATTACTATAATGCGCGCACGATTGGCAAGAACTTTTTGCCTCACAAAAATCGGTCCAAGATCGGCCCCAGCTTTGCGATTGTCGCCTTTGGCCAATGCTTGCGTTCGGTGACCAGCGCATTGTCGAGAGACCGATGTTCCGGCCAATCAGGCTCCTGAGGAATTTTCGGAACCACCTCGACCAACACCCGCTTGGCCGCTTCGGCGTTCGCGATCAAGTGGCCGAACACCGTCTGCGCCGACACCGGCTCTTCCTCTACGTTCCAGGAATCGTAATCGGTGATCATCGCCATCGTTGCCAGCGCGATCTCGGCTTCACGCGCCAGTTTTGCTTCCGGCAAATTGGTCATACCGACAACGTCAAAACCGTTTCTTCGATTTAACTCAGATTCGGCGCGCGTCGAAAACGCCGGTCCGTCCATGTTCACGTAAGTCCCGCCGTTGTGAAGCGTCACTCCGATTTTTTTTGCCGATTCGGCCAACAGCTTTCGCAATTGGAAACTGATCGGTTCGGCAAAGGAAATGTGCGCGACGATCCCTTTGCCAAAAAACGTGTGAGCCGAACGCAAGCTCGTCCGGTCGTAAAATTGCGACGGCAACAGAATGTCGCGCGGCTTATATTTGTCCTGCAAACTGCCGACCGCCGTCACTGCGACAATCCAACGGACGTTGAGCGAACGCAGGGCGTAAATGTTCGCGCGATGATTCAATTCGTGCGGAAGGATGCGGTGCCCGCGGCCGTGGCGCGGCAAAAAATAAACCTGACGGCCGGCGATCCGGCCGCTGATCAGTGTGTCCGAAGGTGGGCCAAACGGCGTCTTAATCCTTCGCTCGGTTGCATCGCGCAATTGCTGCATCTGATACAGCCCGCTCCCGCCGATAATGCCAATCGCCGCAACGTCTTTCTTCATTGGTAAGCCGATTTAATCGGAAGATCGAGCCGTTGAAAACGCATAATCTGTGCGTGGCGAAGGCCGACTGGCAGTGTATTATTTCGCCCTCCGATGCCCAAGTTTTACATCAAGACCTACGGCTGCCAGATGAACGAGCGCGACTCGGAACTGGTTGCGCACTCGCTCATCGCCCGCGGCTACGAACGAGTCGATAGCGAAATCGACGCGGATGTCGTCCTGTTGAACACCTGCAGCGTTCGCGATATGGCCGACCAAAAAGCGCTCGGGAAAATGGGAATGCTCGGCCGCGTCGCACAACGGCGGCCGGACGTTGTTTTCGGTTTTCTTGGCTGCATGGCGCAAGCGCGCGGCGCTTCATTGCTGAAAAACCTGCGGCATGTCGATCTTGTCGTCGGTACGCAAAAGTTTCATCGCGTCGCCGAATACGTGGACGCGGCATTGCAACGAAAACGCGAGCGCGCCATGGACGACCCGCGCTTCTCGATTGTTGACATCGAAGAAGAACGCGGATCGCAATCGACGATTCGAAGTCAGCAGCTAGCTCCGAAGCAGGCGACCGCCTTCGTTTCGATCATGCAGGGCTGCAACATGCACTGCACATTTTGCATTGTCCCGCAAACACGGGGCGCCGAGCGCAGCCGCCCCATCGACGACATTGTTTGGGAGGTTCGCGAGCTGGTGTCGCGCGGCGTGAAAGAGGTGACGTTGCTCGGCCAAATCGTAAATCTCTACGGCCGCCATGAATTCCCGAAGATCGACAATAAGAGCCCGTTCGTGCAGTTGCTCGAAGCTGTCCATGAAATTGACGGGCTTGAACGACTCCGCTTTACCTCACCACATCCGATCGGCTTTAGTGAAGATTTGATCGCCGCCTATCGCCGGCTGCCAAAATTGGCCGATCACCTTCATCTGCCGGTGCAATCCGGTTCGGACGTAATTTTGAAAGCGATGCATCGCGCTTACACCGCCGAGAAGTATATCAATCTTGTCCGCCGGGTTCGCGAAGCCCGAGTGGGAATCTCTATCACCACCGACATCATTGCCGGATTTCCGGGTGAGACCGAAGAAGATTTTCAGCGCACCCGCTCTTTGGTCCAAGAAATCCAGTTCGATAACGCCTTCGTCTTTCGATATTCGCCGCGCCGAGATACACCTGCGGCAGAAATGACGGACCAAATCGACGAGAGCATCAAAGAGCAGCGCAACCATGATTTGCTCGAGCTGGTCAATCAATCGGCCGCTCGGATCAATCAGGGTTTGGTCGGGCGAACCCTGGAAGTGCTTTGTGAAGGCCCGAGCAAGACAAATCCGTCGCGTCTGATGGGACGCACGCGCACGAACAAGATTGTGCTCTTTGAAGGTTCGGACGAACTGGTCGGCGAACTGGTCGAGGTTCGAATCGCCCGCGCAACCGGGTTCAGTCTCTACGGAATGCTTCTCACGACCCATGCGCGCCTCGCGGCAGCGGCACCATGATTTACCATTTGTCGCTCCAAACCGGTGGTTTTGTCGCGGGAATTGCTTTGATTCTCCTTAGCCTGCCAGGATTGGTGAAGCCGGGACCAGTCCAAGACTGGTTAAAACGCTTTCCGCGTTCCGGAAGCGCAGGCATTGTCCTTCTCACTCTCATTCTGCTCTGGTCTTTCTGGTTGCTGGCCACCATGGAGATGGGCGAATTCGCCAGCTTTCGGCGTCCGCTGCTGATAGTGCTTCCGATTGGTTACGTGTTAGTGCTGCGATTCGTCGAAGAATTCCTCGCCGTTCGCGCGCTTGGCATTTTGTGTCTGCTCGCCGCCGAACCGCTTTTAGAGGCCGCTTTCTTTCGTTACGAAACCAGTCGCTTGTTCGTAACTGTGTTTGCCTACTTGCTGATCGTCGCCGGTCTTTTTTGGGTAACGATGCCTTACTTGCTGCGCGACCAAATAAATTGGAGTGCCTACAGCAATGCGCGCTGGCGCGCGCTTCACGGAATTGCGGCGGCTTATGGTCTGACCATTCTCGCCTGCGCCTTCACCCGATACTGATTGTGCGTTGAACAGCATTCTTCTGATTCGCGGCGGCGCGATCGGCGATTTCATTCTTAGTCTTCCGGCGTTGAAAGCATTGCGCGACGCTCATCCGAGTGCGCACATTGAGATTCTTGGTTATAAGCACATTGCGGTGCTTGCTGAAAAACGGTTCTACGCGCAGCGGGTCCGCTCCATCGAATCGGGGCAGTTGGCGAGATTTTTCGCCAAGGACGCAGACTTGCCTGCAGAACTTGCACGTTATTTCGCGAGTTTCGATCTGATCCTGAGCTACCTCTACGATCCTGATTCGATCTTTCAAACCAATTTGAAACGGACCGGAGCTCAAAAAATCGTGGGCGGCCCCGCCAAGATCGACAGTCACTCGCACGCGGCCCAACAGCTCGCGCAACCAATCACAAAACTAGGCCTGCGGGTTTCCGACTTTGCGCCGAAACTTTTTCCATCGAACGAAGATCGACATCGTGCGACCGAATATCTCGCTAGATTGACTCCGCCGATCATTGCGTTTCATCCGGGAAGTGGCAGCGAACGGAAAAATTGGCCGTTCCAAAACTGGACTACCCTCGGCAATCATTGTCTCCAAGGTTCTGTCGGTTCGCTCTTGATCGTTTCTGGCGAAGCCGACGAACATCAAACCAGACAACTCAAATCAGTCTGGCAAGACTCGCGAGTGCGCTTTGCCGAGAGTTTGCCGTTACCGGACCTGGCCGCAGTTGTTGCGAAGACCACCTTTATCGGGCACGACAGCGGCATCTCTCATTTGGCCGCAGCGGCCGGTGCGAATTCCATTTTGCTCTTCGGACCGACTGATCCGGCAGTTTGGGCGCCGCGGAATGAAAACGCGCGGGTGATTCGCGCGCCGGATGGAGATATGCGACGCCTCGATGTCGGTCTTGTGCGCGATGCGCTCGCTCAAGAGCTGATGCGCATCGGCATCAGCACGTAAAGAAACGGTGTCTGAATTTTCAAAACACCGGGGCTCATTTCGTCGATAAGATCGAAAAAGACTTCGTCCTCGGTCAGATTCCGGAGCGGGGCCATGAGAAATTCCGGATTGAAGGCAATCGAAAAGTCGCGCCCTTTGTATTGCACCGGTAGTGATTCCTTGGCTTCGCCGACCTCCGGCGTGTTAGCGGTGATATCTATGTTGTTCTTGCCGAAATTGAGTTTGATCGAATTCGATTTCTCGCTCGCTAAAAGCGAAACACGACGGAGTGAATTCAAAAACGTCTCGCGCTCGAGCGTCACGCGTTCTTTCGCTTCTGCCGGAATGACCTGTTTGTAATTCGGGTAATTCCCTTCGATCAGCTTCGAGACCAGGAGCGTCTTGTTTAGATCGAACGCGATTTGCCCGCTGGCTACGCTCATTTTCACATCGCCATCGTCGGTGAGCAGCCGTTGCAATTCAGTTACGGCCTTGGTCGGAACAATGATGTCCGCTTCCTGACTCCGCGGTATCTCCAGCTCAATGTCGACCATCGCCAGCCGTCGCCCATCGGTCGCGACCAGGGTGAGTTTATTCTCCTTCATGCTGAACAGGAGACCGTTTAGAACGTAACGCGTTTCGTCGGTCGAAATGGCATAAGAGGTCTTGCGCACGCCATCGCGCAAATCTTTCTGCCGGATCGTAACCACCTTGGCATCTTCGAATTTCGGCAGCGGCGGAAATTCCTCCTCCGGTAGGCCCAAGATTTTGAAGAAACTCTGGCCGCTGCGGATTGAGGCTGCATTTTTTCCATCGACATCGATCTGGATCTCACTCGACGGCAGCTCGCGCACGATGTTGAAAAGCCGCCGTGCGGGAAGCGTCGTCGCCCCCTCCTTCTCCACCTCCGCTTCGAAGCTCCCCCGGACACCGACATCGAGGTCGGTGGTCGTCAGACGAACTTCGCCGTCACCCGCCTGGAGCAGGACGTTGGACAAAATCGGAAGCGTAGTCCGCGTGCTGACGACGTTTTGGACCTGTTGCAAACCTTCGAGCAGCTTTTCTTTAGTGACGCTAAACTTCATGAATGAGAAATCTGCCTAAGATGTTAGGCGTACGTTGCTATTCGGCAACCGCAAAGTCTTGTGCGCTAAGATCGACAAGTACACTCAGCGTTGCAAGGAGCTGTCGATAAACGAAATCGTCTGCCGAATGCTGTCCTGCTCCTTAATCCGCTTTTTCACCAGCTTGCACGCGTGCAGAACAGTGCCGTGATCGCGTCCGCCAAAGGCATCGCCGATTTCATTGAGCGACGATTTCGTCAATTCTCGCGCGAGATACATCGCCACCTGTCGTGGAAAGGCGATGCTGGCCGGCCGGCGTTTGCTCGTCATGTCCGCCAAGCGAACATCGAAATGCTCAGCCACTTTGCGCTGAATCTGTTCGATCGTGATTGAACTCCGTGCTTCTTCCTGCAAAATGTCCTTGAGCAAATGCTCGATCACTTCGCGAGTCAGCTGCTTTCCGCTGAGCGATGCGAATGAAGCCACTCGCATGAGCGCGCCTTCCAGCCGCCGCACATTGCTGCGAATGCGGCTGGCGAGGAATTCAAAAACTTCGTCCGCGAGCTTTATCTGCATGCCGCGCGCTTTTTTCCGGAGAATGGCGAGCCGCGTCTCGATTTCCGGCGGCTGCAATTCGGCCGTCAAACCCCATTCAAAGCGCGAAACCAAGCGATGCTCGAGATTGGCAATCTCTGAGGCCGGCCGGTCGCACGAGAGAACGATTTGTTTGTGGCCGTCAAAGAGCGTGTTGAACGTATGAAAGAATTCTTCCTGCGAGCGTTCCTTGCCGGCGAGAAATTGAATGTCGTCGATACAGAGGAGATCTGCCTGGCGATAGCGTTTGCGGAATTTGACCAGATTATTGTGCTGGATCGCATCGATGAATTCGTTGATAAAAAGTTCGCTCGAAAGATAAATCACCTTGGTGTTTTTCTTTTTCGTCAGCACGTACTGGCCGATCGCCTGCATCAGGTGCGTTTTACCAAGACCGACGCCACCGTAAATGAAAAGCGGATTGTAGGTACGCGCCGGAGCCTGCGCCACCGCCAGAGCTGCCGCGTGCGCGATTTCATTGTTCGGTCCAACAACGAACGATTCAAAGGTGTTGCGCGGATTCAGCCCAACGGAAACGCTGCTCGGTTTCGCATCCCGGCCAGACTCGCTTTCCTTTGAAATGCCGACCGTTTCAAGGTCTTCGACCGGGGATTCGGAACAAATAAATGTGATTTCGCGCGGCTCGCCGAACGCGGTTACGACGGCCGCTTGCAGCGCCGTCATATGGTTACTCTCGATCCAATACTGGTAAATATTGTTCGGTACTCGGAAGCTCAGGGTCTTGTCCGTCGCGCTCACCAATTCGACTGCCGAAAACCAACGCTTAAAAGTGTCCGCACTAACATGAGGTTTTAGAGCGGCCGACAATTTCTGCCAAAGTTGGCTACATTTCTGGTCCATAGGGGACTTGTTAACAGTGTTACACAATCGCCATAATGGCGGCTAGAGAAGGAATCTCGCGCTTAAGATGGGAACGACGCTCCGCGAACATCGCTCCCATTTGCAGCGCTAAAACCCGCGCAAAAGCACAAAAATCCTCCAAATACGAGGGGAAAGCGGCCCTCACCTTCCGCGCAAGAGAACCTCGCGAGCCTTGATCGACATCTCTTTTACTTTTTCGATTTAACGGGGTTAAAGCCTTACTCATTCTTGGGAATTAATGGCTCTTAAACATGTTCACACCTTATTCACACGTGCCTCTCCTTCGCTCCTGCCGCTGGCTTGAGATTAGAAATCAGCTGCAACGACGACAAGAAAAAATCTGAACTTTATTTTTCTTTTTCGATCAAAAAACTCTTGACTGAAATACCAAAACAAGCGTGTCCCCAAGCAATAAGAATTTCCCGACGCTGAAAACGCGTGATGGCCCCTGCGATCAAGGGCATTTTCTTTGCAGCGGCACCGCTTTATTGTCCTTCGGCCTCTTCCATTCAACATGCGGCGCGTTCTGATTGCACTTTTTCTAATCTTCATCCCCGCAACCCCGAAAGCTTTCGGGGTTGAAGAATTGCTGCCCCCGTTTGGATTTCGCTGGAACGACCCGATGTCGCGCGTCGAAGCCGTCCTCAAAGGAGCGAAGGCGACCATTGTTTCGCGCGAGAGGAAAGAAAATCGCGAAGTCTGGACCGTGGAAGGTCTCGTCCATCCCGGTTTGAAACGAACGGTCTTCACTTTCAAGAGCGGCGCGCTCTTCGGCGTTGAATTGCAATACGAATATCCCGGCTGGTCGATTGAGCGTTACAACGAGCGAATGGGCGAGATCCGCCGCTACTTCGACGCGAAGTACGGAACCGGAAAATTAGTTTCGCGCACGCGCGACACTGATTCCGATGTCATCCAGACCCTTGTTGGTTACCAATGGACCATCGGCGCAACCATGCTCGAGCTCTTTTATTTTTCCGCGCAGCACGACGAGCTCGTTTTCCGCACAATCTCCGTCGACTACAAAGCGCTCTGACTCAGAGTGTGGTTTCCGCTACTGCGCGTTCTCGATGTTTGATGCCGCGCTGCGTTTCTTTTTGCAGCCGCTTCAGCCTGCTCGACAAACTCGTCTTTGCCGCCGAGCTCATCCGGTCAATGAAGAGAATTCCATTGAGGTGATCAACCTCGTGCTGAATTGCACGCGCCAGAAATCCAGTGGTTTCGATTTCAATCGGCTCACCTTCCAAATTCTGCGCTCGGACACTAATTGACTGCGCCCGTTCAATTTCGCCGGTGATTTCCGGAAAGCTTAAACATCCTTCCGTCCCCATTTCCGTCTCATTGCCCAAATCGATTTGCGGATTTATAAGCGCCAACGGCATTGCTGTTTTTGGATCCATGATCTCGCCATTCAGTTTCATCGTGCTCGGCCGATCCTGGACCTGCGAAACGTCGATCACAGTCAGCTGAAGCGGCTCGCCGATTTGTTGCGCCGCCAGCCCGACGCCGTTCGCGGCGTGCATCGTTTCAATCATGTTCTCCGCCACCTCGCGAACGCGATCGTCGATCTTCTCAATCCGTTTCCCTTTCGCCCGCAGAGTCGGGTCGCCATATTGCAGAATCGACAATCTCATTTTTCGCCGCGAGTAAATGCCGGCAAATTTTTCACTCCAGCGAGCTTCAACGCGTCCATTACTTTCACAATCGTTCCGAACGATGCTTTCTTGTCGGCTTGCAACGCGAGCGTACTCCGGCGCGTGTCGGATAAATTTTTCACCGCGCTCTCCAGTTCTTCCACCGCGACCGTTTTCCCATCCAGTTTGACCCCGTCGTTTTGATCGACAGTCACGATGGCGTGTTCGAGTTCGGCTGGCGCGTTCGTCGCG
>Ga0066903_100000680_pt1 | contig 22320 bp, 22 predicted proteins | sample PanSoiMetaGPlot1_FD_67491 | JGI IMG/M metagenome (GOLD analysis project Ga0066903, IMG submission 67491) | Tropical forest soil microbial communities from Panama analyzed to predict greenhouse gas emissions - Panama Soil - Plot 1 (version 2) | ecosystem: Environmental > Terrestrial > Soil >... | reverse complement strand
GACGCACTCGTGAAGGCCGCCGACGCGAAGATCGACGCGGCGGTGAAGGCGGGCGACGTCACCCAGTCGCAGGCGGACATGCTGAAAGCCGGGCTGAAGGAGCGGGTGACGGCTCTCGTGAACGGCGACTTCCCGTTCCCACACGCTTTTCGTTTCCGAGGGCCTCGCTTCGGATTCCGCTTCGGGTTCGGATTCCACGGACCGCTCATGCCCGTGAAGCCACGCTCGGCGCGCAGTCTCTGGCTCCCGAGCGGCTCGTCGGCGTAGCTCCGCGTCCCTCGAACGAGGGACGTTCCCGGATGTCCAGGGGGTACCTCGTTCGAGGGATTGCATCCCCCAGACGCGTGACTACAAGGAGAGTGGGGAGAGGGGAAGGGAGCCGCGCGACCCCGCCTCTGGCGGGGCGCGCGGCAAATTCCTCGATTCCACCGGTCGAGGGGCGTTTCCCCCTCCCCGGTTCTCCAGCTGTCTAGGGCTCCCAGGCCTCGCCGCGTGTGTCCCAGCCGATGAGCACGTACTCGGAGACGAGGAAGGCGACGCGCTCGAGAAGCTGGAGGTCGACGTCCCCGTCGACCCAGAGCTCGCCGACGGGCGCGCCCTTGTAGGCGATCGGAACGCGCGTCCGCTGCACCTCGTCGGGCTCGCCCGCGCTCGGGCCGAGCGTGGGCTCGCCGTCCTCGAGGAACGCGATGCCGGCCCAGGTCACGCCCGGCTCCTTCGTCAGGACTTCGACGGTCGAGCGGAGGATGTCGTCCGCCTCCTTCCGCTCTCGCAGGATCCGGTCGAGTGCATCGAGCGCGCGGGAGCTCATGGGCGCGTCCTCGGCCCATGAGCGGGGAGGGGTGCGAACGCGAGCAGAAGGCGAGCGTTGCTCACGAGTCCAGGTCCTCGCCCTCGAAGTCGCGCACGGTCTCCCGGAAAGGCTCGGGGACGGGCGTCGGCAGGTGGGTGGAGTCGACGAGGACGAGCGTCTGCGACGCCTGCGCCATCAGCGTCTCGTCCGGGATCCGATAGGCGGCGCACTCGTACGTGATGCTCGTGCGCCCGAGCCGGCTCACCCGGACGAACGACTCGATCAGGTCGTCGAACCGAGCAGGTGCGAGGTAGTCGACGTGCGAGGCGCGCATGACGAGCTCTCCGCCCGTCACGCTCAGGTTCCCCAGGTGCCGGTGGTACTCCGTCCTCGCATGGTCGAAGTAGGGCAGGTAGCGGCCGTAGTAGACGACGCCCTGGGCGTCGGTGTCAGAGAACCAGACGCGGTTCAGCGCCGAGTACTTGAACGGCGGGCGACGGTCGGTGACGCCGCCGAGCTCCAGCGGAACGTCCAACCCGTCCGATGTTAGTGGCGCGGGCTCCGCGGAACGAGCACAGGGGCTCGAGCCGCCCGAGCCCCTGTGCCCAGACCTCCTTGCACGCCGTCTCACGCTACTCGCGGACTTCCCCGCGGTCTCTCGCTGGAACGAGGGTGAAGCGCTAGCCGCGGATGAGCGCGAGCACATCGTCGCGCTTCCGCTCCATCAGCTCCTCGGAGAGGGCCTCCAGGTTCAGCCGCAGCAGCGGCTCCGTGTTCGACGGCCGCACGTTGAAATGCCAGTCGGGGAACTCCACCGAGACGCCGTCGAGGTGCGAGACGGTGCCGCCCTCGGCCGTGTACCGCTCTTTCAGCTCCTGGACCTTGAGTGCGACGTCCGCGACCGGCGTGTTGATCTCGCCGGTGAGGAAGTAGCGCTCCCGGAACGGCCGCAGGATCTCGGACAGCGGTTCTGCCCGCCTCGAGAGGAGCTCGAGCACGAGCAGGAACGGAACGACACCCGAGTCCGCCTGGGAGAAGTCGCGGAAGTAGTAGTGCGCGGACACCTCGCCCGCGAAGATCGCCTGTTCCGTGCGCATCCGCTGCTTGATGAACGCGTGTCCAACGCGGTTGACCAGTGGGGTCCCGCCGGCGTCCTCGATCGTCCGCGGCACGGCCCAGCTCGCGCGCACGTCGTAGATGACCTTCCCTCCCGGCTCCTTCTCGAGGATCGACCGCGCGAGAAGGGCTGTCACGAAGTCGCCGGGGACGAACTCGCCCGTGTCGTCGACGAAGAAGCAGCGATCCGCGTCACCGTCGTACGCGACGCCGAGACCGGCGCCCTCCTCGCGCGTCTTCGTGACGATGAACTCGCGGTTCTCCGGGAGCAGCGGATTCGGCTCGTGGCTGGGGAACGAGCCGTCGGGCGCGAAGTTGCACGGCACGACCTCGAGCTGCGGGAGCTTCTCGAGAACGGGCGGGAGCATCGCGCCGGCCATCCCGTTCGCGGCGTCGACGACGACGCGCAACGGCGCGATCGCTGCGGGGTCGACGAACGAGAGCACCTTGTCCACGAACGCCGGCCAGACGTCCTCCGCGCGGACTTGACCGCGCCGCCGGGCGACGGGGCCGAAGTCGCGCAGCGCCCGTTGGCGAACGTCGTCGAGACCGGAGTCCCCGCCGACGGGCAGGGCGCCGCGGCGCACGATCTTCATCCCCGTGTACTCCTTCGGATTGTGCGAGGCGGTGACGCAGATGCCGCCGTCGAGCCCGAGCCGGTCGACGGCGAAGTAGAGCATCTCGGTTCCGACGAGACCCAGATCACGTACGTCGGCGCCTCCGTCGCTCGCGCCCTCGATCGCCGATGCCGCCATCGACGGCGAGGAAAGGCGCATGTCCCTTCCGATCGCGATCGCGCCCGGCTCGAACTGCTCCACGTACGCGCGCGCGATGCGGTACGCGCCGTCCTCGTCGAGCTGGGTCGGGTAGAGGCCCCGCACGTCGTAGGCTTTGAAGACCGTGGGGTCGAGCACGGTTCCGATGCTATAGGGGGCTTCGCTGCGGGAACCTCGCTGCCGCGAACGGTGTAGAGGACCCATGACGAGGCCGCGTCACTCGCTTCCGCTTCTGGTCATCGTCCTGGCGCTCGTGCTCGGAACGTCGACGACGTCGACGCCGGCCAAGGAGCCGCCCTCGGCTTCCCAAGCGCCGGCGGGCGTGCTCGGGATCTCGACTCGCCTCCCTGCGGGCACGCTCGCCTGGTTCGACCCGCTCACCCTGCAGCCGCTCAGGGGGCGCACGGTCGGGCTCGGCTACCACACGGGCAGCTACGCGTTCTCCGAGAATCGTGCGACGCTCGCGGTGAGCGATCCCTGTGACGACGCGGGCGGCACCGCCTCGCTCCGCTTCGTCAACGCACGATCGATGCGCACGCTCGGCGATGTCCGGCTGTCGAGCGGGTACGACTGCGCCAGCACGCTCCTCTGGCTGCGGCCCGATCGGCTCCTCGCGGTGCTCCTCGACACGAACGGCGGCCGCTCGCAGGTCGTCGTCGTCGATCCGACCGCCCGTCGCGTGCTCCGGCACGTCTCCCTCCCGGACGCGCCGGTGTTCGCGACGGGCTCGACGAACGACGAGCTCGTCCTGGTGCTCGGGAGCTCCGACTCGTTCGTCCCTGCGCACGTGGTGGCCGTCGACGCCGACGGCGCCCTGCGCTCGACCGTCGTGGACGACGTGCTCGTCGGGGACGTGGTCGACCAGTCGACCCAGGACGTCCACGCGCGCACGATCCTGCCAGGCCTCGCCGTCGAGCCGACCGGCCGGCGTGTCTTCCTCGTCCCCGCCTCGGGCCCGATCGCGCAGATCGACCTGAGGACGCTCGGTCTCAGCTACCACCGGCTCGAACAGCCGTCTCTCATGCAGCGGTTCTTCCGCTGGCTCACGCCGGCTGCCGAAGCGAAGGCGATCGAGGGGCCGGTTCGCGAGGCTCGGTGGGTCGGGAACGGCGTCCTCGCGGTCTCCGGCTTCGACTACTCGACCGTGGGCGAGGGTCAGGGCCAGCACGTGGTCGCGAAGCCCGCGGGCGTCGAGCTCGTCGACACCGGTTCGTGGCACGCGCGGATGCTGAGCAGCTCGTCGAGCGACGTGTCCGTCGGCGGCGGGCTGGTGATCGCCGGCGGCGGCACCTGGGACGAGTCGACCCAGATGACGAGCGGGCCAGGCCTCCTCGGCTTCGCGCTCGACGGCTCGAAGCGCTGGACGCTGCATGCGGGCGAGGAGCGGTCGCTCTACGACTCGGCAGGCTCTCTCGGCTACGTCTGGCTCTCACAGGGGAAGATGGAGGTCGTCGACCTCGCGAGCGGGACCGTTCTGGCGACGCTCGAGCGCAACGAGTCGACGAACCCCTGGCCGTGGCTTCTCGCCGCGCAACGCTCGGGCTGAGCGCACGTCGCCGCGCACAACTGCGGGAACAGCCGGCGCCCGCGCCGCCGTTTCTACAATTCAACGATGGAGCGAAAGCTCGCGACCGTGCTGTTCGTGGACCTGGTCGACTCGACCGGCCTCGTCGTGGGGTCGGATCCAGAGGTCGTCCGGCGCCGCGTGACCGAGTACTTCGACACCGTATCGCGCTCTGTCGCCGTGCACGGTGGAGTCGTCGAGAAGTTCGCAGGCGACGCGGTGCTCGCCGCTTTCGGTGTCCAGCGCGCCCACGAAGACGACGCCGAGCGCGCGGCGAAGGCGGCGCTCGCCATGCGTTCGGCGGTCGGCGAGCTCGGGCTGCAGGCGCGCGTCGGGATCGAGGCGGGGGAGCTGCTCGTCGACGACGGCGACTCCAGCTTCGTCACGGGCGAGGCGGTCAACACGGCCGCCCGGCTGCAGCAGGTCGCGAAGCCCGGCGAGATCCTCATCGGGCCGACCGCATACCGGCTCGCGGCGGGCAGCCTCGTGCTCGAGGACGCGGGGCCGCTCGAGCTGAAGGGGCTGGACGGGACCTCGCGGGCGTGGCGGCTGCTGGACGCCGTCGACGGTCCGGCCAGACCGGCCGGCCCGCGTGCGCCGCTCGTCGGACGCGACGCCGAGCTCGAGCTCCTCGAGAACACGTTCTCGCGCGTCGCCCGGGACGGTCGAGCGCATCTGTTCACGATCTACGGCGAGCCGGGGGTCGGGAAGAGCCGGCTCGCGCGCGAGTTCCTCGACGGGATCGAGCGTGCGAGCGTCCTGACGGGCCGCTGCCTTCCCTACGGCGAGGGCGTCACGTACTGGCCCCTGGCGGAGATGATCAAGGCGGCTGCCGGCATCTCGGACGACGACCCGCTCGAGGAGGCGTTCGAGAAGCTTCGCGAATGCTGCGAGGAGGAGACGGTCGCCGACGTGCTGGCGCTCGCGTCCGGGATGCTCGAGGCGCTCGAGGGAGAGCGGAGCCCGCAGGAGATCTCCTGGGCGGCACGCGACGTCATGGAGACGCTCGCCGACGTCCAGCCGCTCGTCCTCTTCTTCGAGGACATCCACTGGGCCGAAGAGCCGCTCCTCGACCTGATCGAGCACCTGGCGGACTGGGTGCGCGCCCCGCTCCTCATCCTCTGCCTGGCCCGCCCCGACCTGCTCGACACACGGGCCGGGTGGGGTGGAGGCAGGGTTCGCTCGACGGCGATCGAGCTCGAGGCGCTCTCGGAGGACGAGAGCCTGCTCCTCGTCGAGAAGCTGCTCGAGCAGGTTCCGGCCGCGCCCGAGCTGCCGCGCGAGCTCCTCGCCCGGACCGAGGGTAATCCGCTCTTCGTCGAGGAGACGATCCGGATGCTCGCGGAGAGCACGGGGGAGGACGGCGCCGACCGGATCCCGGATACGCTGCAGGCGCTGATCGCGGCCCGGATCGACAACCTCTCGCCCGAGGCCAAGACGCTGCTCCAGCGGGGAGCGGTCGTCGGGCGGGTGTTCTGGCGCGGCGCGGTCGAGTACCTCTCGCCCGATCTCGACCACGCCGAGTCGCTGCTCGACGACCTGCTCCTGCGCGAGTTCCTCCTCAGGGAGCCGCGGTCGTCCATCTCCGGCGAGACGGCGTATCGCTTCAAGCACCTGCTCATCCGCGAGGTCGCGTACACGGGGCTCGCGAAGCTCGCCCGCGCGCAGCACCATGCGCGCTTCGCCGAGTGGCTGGCGGAGCGGACAGGCGACGAGCTGCTCGAGATTCGCGCGTACCACCTCGATCAGGCGGTCGACCTCATGACCGAGCTCGACGGCGCGCCTCCGCAGGAGCTGGCCGAGACGACCGCGTCCGCGCTCGTGAAGGCCGCGAAGCGGGCGATCGCGCGCGAGGCCTACCAGACCGCGCGCAAGCTCGGCCTGCGCGCGCAGGAGCTGCGGCCGACGCTCGGCGCGCGCTGGGTGGCGGCGCGGGCGGCCTGGCGCATGCAGGACCTCGCGACCGTCGAGGTGGAGATGCCGAAGGTCCGCGACGAGGCACACGAGCACGACGAGCCCGTGCTCGAGGCGATGGCGCTCACCGCGCTCAGCGAGGCCGTGCTGAAGCGCGAGGGTGATCCGCTGCGCGCGGAGCAGATCGTCGACGAGTCCCTCGAGCTGCTCGAGGGCCAGGACGATGCGGTCGCGCACTTCGACACGCTCTCCGTTGCTGCGACGATCGACGCCTGGCAGGGGAACATGGACGGCTGGATCCGGCACATGGAGAAGGCGTTCGAGATCGCGGTCGACGCCGAGCGCAAGGACCTGCAGACCATCGCCGCCCAGGCCCTCGCCCAGACCCACATCATCCGCCTCGAGCTCGACGAGGCCGAGAGGCTCCTCACGCGCGCGCTCGAGCTCTCCGGGGAGAGCGGCAGCGTTCGCGCACGGATCGGGTCGACGATCACGTACGGCTGGTTCCTCATGGTCAAGGGGGAGCTCGACGCGGCCGAGACGGTGTTCGAGGAGGTCCGGACGACGGCGGCGGAGCTCGGGCTGGGCTCCTCCGAGGCCTATGCGTTGCTCAAGCTCGCCAAGGTCGCCCGCATCCGCGGAGACCAGAAGCGGGCGGAGAAGCTCGGGCGCGAGTCCGTTCGTCTCACGATGGCGCGGGGCGATCGCGGCCTCCTCCCCGAGTTCCAAGCCTGCCTCGCCTACACGCTCGTCGACGTCGGAAAGCTCGAGGAGGCGGAGCGGCTCGCTCTCGAGGCCCGCGAGGGAGTCGTCACCGAAGACCCGCTGGGCATCGTCACGACGACGACGGCCCTGGGGGCAGTGCGCGCCGCACAGGGGCGGGAGGACGAGGCTCTCGAGCTCTTGCGTGCGGCGATCGAGCTGGCCCGGGACACGGAGCTCAAGGTGTACGAGCTCGCGCCACTCAAGCTCGTTGCCGAGCTCCTGCGCGAGCGCGGGCTGAACGACGAGGCGGCGGAGTACGAGGGGCGCCTCCTCGAGCTCTCGCCCTCCGAGGCGGCCGCGGCGCTCGTCTGACCCGGGTAGCTTGAGCCGGGTTACGCCCCGGTCAGGATGGCGCGGATCGCCTGGCTCGACGCCTCGTCCGGCGACTCCGAGATGACCGTCGCAGGGCGCTCGAAGCGCACGAGCGAGTCGCGGAGCGGCTCGGCGCGGAGCGTGCCTTCCCCGTAGGCGAGGTGCTTCGTCTCGTTCCGGTTGGCGAACGCGATGTCGGAGAAGTGGATGTGGAACGGCGCGTCGGCGGCCAGGACCTCGTCGGCGGACTCGAGCGCCGTCGCGAACGGGTCGGCGTCGACGAACGCGCCGTCACTCGTGGCGTGCATGTGCGCGAAGTCGAGGACGGGTCGTACCCACCCGGTCCTGCGCGAGATCTCGACGACGTCGTCCAGCGAGCCGAGGTCGCGGACGCGGCCCATCACCTCGATCCCGAACGGCACCGCGCGGTCCTTGCCCTCGAGCCGTTGGCGCAGCGTGCCGAGCTGCTCGACGACCGCGTCGATCGCGTCCCCGCGCGAGCGGCCGAGCAGGAAGCCCGGATGGAAGACGACGAGCTCGGCGCCGCTCGCCGCGGCGATGCCCGCGCTGCGGTCGAGCGCGCCGACGGCGGACGTGTACTTGCGCCCGCTCGCCTCGAGATGGCCCATGAAGCCGAAGAGCGGCGCGTGCACCGAGAGGGCGACGTCGTGTTCGCGCGCGACCTCCCCGAGGCGCTCCGCGAACGGGTAGTCCATCCAGAACCCGCTCTCGAAGTCGATCTCGCAGGCCGCATAGCCGCGTTCGAGGACGAGCTCGATCGCCTGCTCGGGCGATTCGCGCGACGGCAGCCGGGACGGACCGACGCGGATCGTCCTTGCGGCGGTCCTCACCATGCGCGCGTGACGGCGAGGAGCTGCCTCAGCGACTCCTTCGGATCGTCGAGGAACGGCGGGCCGTGATCGAGGCAGAGGACGTCGAAGGGAAGCTCGAGCAGCCGTTCGACGCTGCGACGGGTCTCGTTCGGATCCTCGTGGTACTCGCCGGGGACGAAGACGAGGTCGCCGTCCTCGACCATGACGAGGTCGGGGCAGAAGAGGACGGCAGGCTGCTTGCGCAGCAGGAGCGCGAAGTGGGGCTCCTCCGGCCCCGGCACGTGCACGGCCTCGAGCCCGCTCGGAAGCACGTCGCCGGCCCCGTAGTGCTCGTCCGGCTCCTCGTCCGTCTCTCGCGATCCTCGCGGGAGGTGGACGGGCGCCTCGAAGCGCTTCCGGTAGCGCCATGCGGACCGCTGGTGAGTGGCGGCCGTGAGCACGATGGCGTGCACGGGCGCGAGGCTCTCGAGCGCCTCGTCGGCCAGCGGCACCGGGTCGATCAGCACGCTCGCTCCCGCGTCCGTGCGCACGGCATGGGCGGAGCTCGTGTCGCCGCCGATATTCGGGTTCGCCACGCTCCAGTGGAGGATGCCGGGGACGACTTCCTCCATGTGGTCCGCGGTGACGGGCGGCTCGGCCATCGAGCCCATGCTAGATGCCGTGATGTGATTGCCTTCACCTCGTGAAGGCGACGATGCTCCTCGCGGACTACGCGGTGGTGTCCGACGGGAAGCTCACGGTGGTCGGCGGAGGCTGGTCGCAGACCGGGCCGGAGCCGGCGTCGTTCGGGATCGCCCTCCTGATCCAGGTGCCGTGGGACCTGGCGAACACGCCGCACGCATTCGCGGTCCAGCTGCTCGACGCGGACGGGGAGCCCGTCGTGCTCGAGGCGGACGAGGAGGACGACCAGGCGGTCGCGTTCGGGGGCGACTTCGAGGTCGGCCGCCCGCCCGGCCTGAAGCCGGGGACGCCGCTCGACTTTCCCGTAGCGATGAACTCGACTCCGCTCCCCCTCGAACCGGGGCGGTACGAATGGCGGCTGACGATCGACGGAAAGTCGCACGAGGACTGGACGCTCGCCTTCACCGTGCGCACCGACGAGACGTAGCTCCGCCCCCCATGTCGTCCGGGTGCCTGCGTACGCTCGAAAACGTGTCCACTGAGCCCAGCCGCATCGATCTGCTCGAGCTCGACATCGACCTCCGCCTGGCCGATCTCTGGCGCGAGGCTGCCGAGGTGACCGAGTGGAACCTCGACGTCGTGGCAGCGTTCATCCGCGCGGCCTACGGCAAGGGCTACTGCGACGCCCTGACCGAGGACTCCCCGGGCCGGCTCTGCCTCGACCACGGGTACCGGATCCCGGACCGAGGGCTTTCGGGCAGGTGGGCGGTCGCGCGCGACCCGGCGAGATAGCGCTCGCCCGTTCCGCCCTGGAGCCGCGCCGCGGCGAGGCTAGACTTCCGACGTGGCGCGCAGCTCGAATTCGCCGCGCATTGCGCGCAGGGCGAATCCTGCGCGGCTCGTGATCGCACTCTCGGTCGCGGCCGCCCTCGCGATCTTCCTCGTCTACACCTCCATCGCAGGTGGCGGGAATCCCTCGATCCAGCCGAGTGCCCTTCCTGGCCACAAGGGACAGGTGCAGCTCGCGGGGCGCGTGGTCGGGCCGGTGAGGGGCGACGCGCACGCAGGCGGCCTCCGGTTCGCTCTCCGCGACGTCGGAGGGACCAGAGCGACGGAGGTCCCGGTCGTCTACACGGGGTCGGTGCCGGATCTGTTCCGGGCGGGACGCGACATCGTGCTCCAGGGTCGGCTTCGCAAGGGCACGTTCGTCGCGGACCCGGGGACGATGATCACCAAATGCCCCTCCAAGTACTCGCCGAAGCGAAGCGGCGGCTCCGCCTGAGCGCGCGCGTTCGGCTGATGCGCCGGTAGCCGATGCCCGAGCTCGGTCACGCAGCGCTCCTCGTCACGCTCGGCCTGGTGCTGTACGCGCTCGGAGCCGGGGCGGCGGCGGCGCACCTCGGCCGCCGGCGGCTCGCGCACTCCGCTCGCAACGCGCTCGTGGCGGCGTTCTTCTCCACGCTCGTCGCGGCCGCCGTGCTCGTCACGGCGCTCGTGCGGCACGACTTCTCGCTCGTCTACGTCGCCGAGCACACGAGCCGCGAGCTCCCGACCTGGTACACGATCTCCGCCTTCTGGGGCGGGCAGGAGGGCTCGCTCCTGCTCTGGCTGCTCGTCCTCACCGGCTTCGGCGCACTGGCGGTGCGACTGAACCGGCGCTGGGCCGGCGACCTGATCGTGTGGGTCGTGCCCGTGTTCGCCGCCGTGGCCACCTTCTTCGCGTTCCTCCTCGTCGCCGTCGCGAACCCCTTCGAGACGCAGCCGGCGCCGAGCGACGGGGCCGGCCTGAACCCGAGCCTCCAGAACCCGTACATGCTCGCGCACCCGCCGTTGCTCTACCTCGGCTACGTCGGGCTGACCGTCCCCTTCGCCTTCGCGCTCGCTGCGCTGCTCTCGGGCAGGACGGACGAGCGGTGGCTCATCGCGACCCGTCGCTGGACCCTGCTCGCCTGGACGGCGCTCGGCGTGGGGCAGCTCCTCGGCGCGCACTGGGCGTACGTCGAAGTGGGCTGGGGCGGTTACTACGCGTGGGACCCGGTGGAGAACGCGGCTCTCATGCCGTGGCTCGCGGCGACGGCGTTCCTGCACTCGGTGATGATCCAGGAGAAGCGGGGGATGCTCCGCATCTGGAACATGGTCCTCGTCATCGGGGCGTTCTCGCTCTCGCTCTTCGGGACCTTCCTCACCCGTTCGGGCGTGGTGAACTCGATCCACTCCTTCACGCAGAGCTCGATCGGGCCCTGGTTTCTCGGGTTCATCGGGGTCACCGTCGGCGTCTCGCTCGCGGTCCTCTTCTGGCGGCTCCCGCTCCTGCGCTCGCCGACGCGCCTCGAGTCTCCGTTCTCGCGCGAGGCCGCGTTCCTCTACAACAACCTGCTGCTCCTCGCGCTCTGCCTGACGATTCTCTGGGGAGTCGTCTATCCACTGCTCTCGGAGGCCGTGCGAGGGGAGTCGGTCGTGCTCGGCAGGTCGTACTACGACTTCTTCCTTCGCATCTTCGGCCTGCCCCTGCTGCTGCTCATGGGGATGGGGCCGCTCGTCGCCTGGCGGAGGGCCTCCTTCCGCAGCCTGGTGACGACCTTCCGCTGGCCGACGCTCGTCGCGCTCGTGGCGGGAGTCGTTCTGATCCTCCTCGGGTCCGGAAGCTCGATCCCCGGCCTCGTCACATATACCTTCGCGAGCTTCGTCGGGGCCACGATCGTCATCGAGTTCGCGCGCGGGACGCGGGCGCGGAAGGCGCTCGGGGCGACGTCCTGGCTCGGGGCGTTCACGTCGCTCATCGGCCGGAACCGGCGGCGCTACGGGGGGTACGTCGTCCATGCGGCGATCGTCCTGCTGGCGATCGGGGTCGCCGGGTCGAGCGCGTTCCAGACGGTCGCGCCCGACACGAAGCTCCGGCCCGGGCAGTCGATGCGGGTCGGCGGCTACACGCTCCGCTACCGGCAGCTGACGCAGCATCAGGGGGCGAACGCGCTCGAGGAGCGAGCGCACCTCGCCGTGCTCCGGGGAGGCAAGCCGCTCGGCAGTCTCGCAGCGGGGAAGAACGCCTACGCGGTCGAGCAGCAGGTGTCGAACGAGGTCGGGATCCGCACCGACTGGCTCCGGCTCGAGGATCTCTTCGTGATCGCCGACCAGATCGACCCGAACGGGACCGTCTACTTCCGGGTCTTCGTGAAGCCGCTCGTCAACCTCATCTGGATCGCGGGCATCGTCTTTGTCCTCGGGTCCGTGATCACGCTCTGGCCCGACGCACGCGAGCAGAGGAGGCTCGTCTCGCGCTCGTACGAGGTCGGCATCCCGGCCGCGAGTAGTTGACCGCCGCTGCGCTCGTCCTGGCGGCGCTGCTCGCCGCTGGCTGCGTCGTCCTCGTCGCCCTGCCGTTTCTTCGCGAGCCGGATCCCGAATCGGACGATCTCGGCGAGCTCGACGAGGCCGAGCGGCAGCGGCTCGAGCTGCTCGAGGCCCGCGACCGTGCGCTCACGGCGCTCAAGGAGCTCGAGTTCGACCACCGAACCGGGACTGTGTCGGACGAGGACTACCGGCAGCTCGTCGGGCCACTCCGGCGCGATGCGGCAACCGCGCTGCAGGCGCTCGAGCGAGAGCGCGGGGAGGCAGCCGCGGACGAGGACGTTCGGAAGGGACGTCCTACCCGCGAGCGAACCTTGTCGGGGTGAGACGGCACTGGCCGCTGCTCCTCTCGACGGCACTCTTCCTGGGGCTCGTCGCTCCCGCGGCCGGAGACGACACCGTTGGCCAGAAAGCGCACGTGGATGCACGCATCTCGCAGCTCCAGCACGAGATCGGCGCATCCGAAAGCCAAGCAGGCGTCCTCACCTCACAGCTCTCCGCAGTCGCCGAGGCGGTGCGCTCGGCCCAGTCAGCCGTCGACCAGGCGCAGCAGACTCTCGACCGCCTGAGCGGCGAGCTCGCCGCTCAGCAGGCGCGGCTCGCACGGCTGAACGCCGAGCTGCGCGCCGAGACGACCCGGCTGCAGCGTCTCCAGGACGAGTACCGCCGCGCCCTGCACGTCCTCGAGCAGCGTGTCCGGGCGAGGTACATGGCGGAGCAGCCCGACGTGCTCTCCGTGCTCGCCTCCGTGACGAGTCTCTCCGAGCTCGTGGACAACGTCGAGTTCCTGCACCGGATCGGCCTCCAGGACGAGCGGATCGTGCGTGAGGTCGCGTCGGCGAAGGCTCACGCTGCGGCAGCGCGCGAGGCGACGCTCGAGACGCGGCGGCTGGCTGCGGCGACTGTGGCGGCGATCTCCGCACGGACGGACGAGGCGCGGAAGGTGCGCGACGCGCTCACGGTGAATCGGGACTCGCTGCTCTCCGCGCAGCGCCTGAAGTCGAGCGCGCTCGCGCGGGCTCGGGAGACGCGTGAGGGGTACCTCTCCGAGGTGCAGGCGCTCGAGGCGGAGAGCGCTGCGCTCGTCGCCCGCATCCAGGCAGTACAGAGCGAGTCCTCGCCCGGCACGTCCGCCCCCTCCGCGGCCGGGCTCGTCTGGCCGGTGAACGGGCCCGTGACGAGCGGCTTCGGGATGCGCTGGGGGCGGATGCACACCGGGATCGACATCGCCGTCCCGACCGGAACGCCGGTGCACGCGGCGGCCGCAGGCACCGTCGTCTACGCGGGGTGGATGAGCGGATACGGCTACCTCGTCGCGATCGATCACGGCGGCGGGCTCGCGACCGCGTACGCCCACAACTCGTCCCTCCTCGTCACGGTCGGCCAGCGCGTCGCCCAGGGGCAGGTCGTCTCGCTCTCGGGGTCGACCGGTCACTCGACCGGGCCGCATGTGCACTTCGAGGTGCGGGTGAACGGCGTCCCGGTGGATCCGCTCCAGTACCTGTAACCGAGCGCGTCGCTACGCGGCCGCGCTGGCCGACTCGGGCAACTCGGTCCCGACGACGATGTGGAGGTCCGGGAGCGCGCGCCAGCGCTCGTCGAGGCCCAGGCCGTACCCGGCGAAGAGCTCGTCCGGGACAGTGAATCCGACGTAACGCAGCGGGACGTCCTCGACGAGGCGCCGGTACGGGCGGTCGAGCAGCGTCACCGCCGCGAGGCTGGCAGGCTCGCGCAGCGCGAGCGTTCGACAGAGGAAGTGGAGCGTGAGTCCGGTGTCGACGACATCCTCGACGAGGATGACGTCCCGTCCCGCGAGCGGGACGTCGACGTCCTTCAGGAGCCGGACGGCGCCGTCGCGCCCCTCGCTGTACGGCGCGAGCTCGATGACGTCCAGCGCGTGGGGGATCGGCACGGCCCGGGTGAGATCCGCGAGGAAGACGACGCTTGACTTGAGCGGGGCGACGAGGAGTGGGTCGCGTCCCTCGTAGTCGCACGCGATCTCGGCGCCGAGCTCGGCTACACGGGCCGCGATCTGCTCGCGCTGCAGGTACACCGCGCCGATGCGGCCGTGCTCGGAGGTGACCATGGTCGCCATGTGCCTAGGAGGCCAGACGCAGGCGGTAGCGCTGCGCGAGCCGCTCGATGTCGCGGCGGTAGAAGAGCTTGACGCGGACGTGCGGATAGAGGCGGCGGAGCTCCCGGATCTTGCGGTTCTTCCGGGTCACGAGCGACTGCTTCATCACCGTGACCTCGATGAAGAGGTTCTGCTCCGGGAGGTAGAAGTCGGGCGTGAAGGCGCTGACGACGTTCCCGTCGCGGTCGCGCTCGAGGACGAAGGACTGGGGCTCGTAGTCCCACCGCACCCCGTAGTAGTCGAGGATCTTGGCGCACTCGAGCTCACTGCGGTTGGCGAAACGCGGAGGCTCGGTGCCGCAATATGCCTGGAAAACGGGACTTTCGACCCGCACCTGCACCAGGGTACCTATGGCTCCGGACGGCTCAATCCGGCGCGCGACGACCTCGTACACTGTCGTCCGTGGCCGCCTCGGAGCCGATCGTTCGGATCGCCCAGATCTCCGACCTGCACTGCGGAGGCCCGTATTTCGAGGCCAGCCTGCTTGAGCGCGCGATCGGCGAGATCAACGAATTGCAGCCTGACGTCGTCGTCTGCTCGGGCGACCTCACGACGTTCGGGTTCCGGCACGAGTACCTGACTGCGCGCGAGTACATCGACCGGATCGACTGCGACTCGATCGTCGTCGTCCCGGGGAATCACGACTCGCGGAACGTCGGCTACGTCCACTTCGAGGAGCTGTTCGGCGACCGGAACTCGGTGCTCCGCAAGGGCGGGCTGGCGATCGTCGCCATCGACTCGAGCGAGCCCGATCTCGACCACGGCCAGATCGGACGCGGCCGCTACCGCTGGATCGAGGAGCGCTTCGCGGAGGAAGAGGCCGACCTGCGGATCTTCGTCCTCCACCACCACCTGCTTCCCGTGCCGGGGACCGGCCGCGAGCGGAACGTCGTCTACGACGCGGGCGACGCGATCGAGTGCCTGCAACGGTCGGGCGTGCGGCTCGTCCTCTCCGGACACAAGCACGTGCCCTACGTCTGGCGGCTCGAGGACCTGTTCGTGGTCAACGCGGGAACCGTTTCCTCGCTCCGGCTCAGGGGCAACACGAGGCCCTGTTACAACGTGATCGAGATCGCGGATCGCAGCGTCGACATCTGGAGGAGACACCCGTTCCACGGCCAGGTGAAGCTCGTGCGCTTCTCGCTCGACACCCTCGAGTACGCGAAGTTCACGGGCGCGATCGAGGACGAGGTCACGGCGCGGACTTGAGCCCGGGCCGGCGGGCAATCGCGATCATCGACGGCGAGCACTACCCACCCGTCGTCACTGCCGCGCTCGCCGAACTGCCCTATGACGTCGTGGCGGCAGTTCGCGTGGGAGGCGCCGAGAAGCTCCGCGGCGAGGCCGACTACGGTGTCCCGCTCGAGCCGGATCTGCCTTCCGCGATCGAGCGGCACCGGCCAGACGTGGTCGTCGACCTGTCCGACGAGCCCGTCCTCGGTCCGGTCGAACGGTTCCGGCTCGCGAGCTCGGTCCTCGCGCAGGGCGTCCCGTACGTCGGCGCCGACTTCCGCCTGGAGCCCCCGCCGGAAGCCGCCTTCCCGCTTCCCTCGATCGCGGTGCTCGGCACGGGCAAGCGCATCGGGAAGACGGCCATAACGGGTCACCTGGCGCGCCTGCTGTCGCGCGAGCGGCGGGTGGTCGTCGTCGCGATGGGACGCGGAGGGCCGCCCGAGCCGGAGCAGGTCACCGTTCGGCCGACGGTCCAGGACCTCGTCGCGCTCTCCCGCTCGGGCCGCCACGCCGCGTCCGATCACCTGGAGACGGCGACGTTGACCGGCGTGCCGACGATCGGCTGCCGGAGATGCGGCGGCGGGCTGGCCGGTGCGGTCTTCACGAGCAACGTCGAGGAGGGCGCCCGCCTCGCGGTCGAGCTAACGCCCGACCTCGTTTTGTTCGACGGGAGCGGGGCCGCCGCGCCTCCCGTCGCCGTCGACCGTCGCATCCTCGTCGTCGGCGCGACGCAGGACCCGACGGTCGTCTCCGGCTACCTGAACGCGTACCGCATCCTCCGGGCGGATCTCGTGCTCGTCTCGCTCGCAGAGGAGGGGACGGGCTGGGAGACCGTCGCCGAGGCCGTACGTGGGGTTGCGCGATCCGAGGTCAGGGTGCTCCCGACCCGGCTCCGGCCCAGGCCTGCCCGCGACGTTCGCGGCCGGTCGGTCGCCTACTTCTGCACCGCGCCGCCGCAGGCGCGAGCTGTCCTCGCCGAGCACCTTCGGCGCGAGCACGGTGCAGACCTCGTCCACGTCTCAGGGAACCTCGGCGACCGGGATGCGCTCGCACATGAGCTCCGCGAGGTCGCCGCCGAGGTGTACCTCGTCGAGCTCAAGGCGGCGGCGGTCGACGTCGTCGCCGAGCATGCGCTCGCGCACGGAGGGGAGGTCGTTCTGGCGGCGAACGACGTGGTTTCGGTTTCTCCCGAACGGGGACTTGACGAGTTGCTGCTGGAAATGGCACGAATTGCACGATGAGAGAGCGCCGCTACCTGAACCCGCTACCGCTCGGCGACGTTGAGCCCTTCTCGAAAGGGCTGATGGCGCGCGCACTCACGGTCACCGGCCTCGATCCCGAGCGGGCCGCGCTGATCGCGCGTCGGGCCGACCGCGATCTCGAGGAGCGCGGCGCGCACTCGCTCGACCTTGACCGGCTCGGTGAGCTCGCCGCCGAGGTCATCGGCGACGAGGAGGCGGCGAAGACGGTGCGCCGACTCCGTCGGCTCGACGCGCTGCAGCGGCTCGAGGATCCGCTCATCCTCCTCGTCGGCGGCACGACCGGAACCGGGAAGTCGACCGTCGCGACCGAGGTCGCGCACCGGCTCGGCATCACGCGGGTGACGTCGACGGACTTCATGCGCCAGACGATGCGCGCGTTCTTCTCCGAGGAGTTCATGCCCTCGGTCCACTACTCGAGCTTCGAGGCGCGACTCGCCCTGACGAAGGCGGAGGAGGAAGAATCGGGTGACGCCGCCCTCCTGGGCTTCCTCGACCAGACCCGGAACGTGCTCGTCGGTGTGCACGCGGCGCTCGAGCGCGCCGCGACCGAGCGCTGGTCGATGGTGCTGGAAGGCGTGCACCTCGTGCCCGGGATGGTGACGCCCGAGGTGCAGGCCGCGTTCGTCGTCCAGTGCGTCATCGCGATCGAGGACGAGAACCTCCACCGCAGCCACTTCTGGGTGCGGGACTACTCCACGGAGGGTCTCCGCCCGCTCGAGAAGTACCTCGACTCCCTTCCTCAGATCCGCGAGATCCAGGACTACCTGATCGAGCGGGCGCGGCGCCATGACGTCCCGGTGATCGTCAACGACTCGCTCGACCACGCCATCGCAGAGGTCATGGACCTCGTGCTCAGGCGCGCCGACCAGTTCGTCGCCGCGGCCTGAGGCCGGATCGGCAGGGCTAGACTGGCCGCGTGGTCACGCGCGAAGACGTCGTCGAGGCGCTACACCAGGTCGAGGACCCTGAGCTCGGCATGGACATCGTCGAGCTCGGGCTCATGTACGACGTCGAGGTCGACGGACCGAACGTGAAGGTGCTCTACAGCCTCACCTCGATGGGCTGTCCCGCGGGAGCGATGATCGCAGACGGGATCGTCGACGTCGCGAGCTCGGTGCCGGGGGTGGAGAACGTCGAGGCGGAGCTGACGTTCGACCCGCCGTGGACGCCCGAGAAGATGTCCGACGACGCGAAGTTCATCCTGGGCTTCGGCTGACAGTTCGCGCCGCGGGTGCGCGTCGCCACGGGCGCGATCTCGCGGGGAGGGCGAAAGGGGGATGGTGCGGACCGTCCCTGCGTCGCCGGTTCTAGCTTCCGGAGTTGTCGTGCGTCGTCACCTGGTGCACCATGTCGCTCGTGCCTGGCTGACGCTAGGGAGCCGCTCGATCGAGATCCGCCGCCTGGACGGTTTTTTCATCCCGGCGAGGACCGGAGTCGGTCGGCGGCGGAGCTCGAGCACCGCCTCGTCAGCGCATGCTCGTTCCCCCAGCTGCGGTCGTCGCGCATCCCCGGCGAGGAGCGGGCCACTGGCCCAGCTCAGCAGGCGGGAGCCGGCCACCGCAGGCCCGGCTCCCGCACGATCCGCGATATGGCATTGCGCGCGGATCGGCGTGCATGAACGGGGACGGAGCCCTTCAGCGTTCACTCCGGCCCCGCCGTGATTCGCGTGAGCGAGCGGATCGGTTCGACTGCTCGACCTGTGGTCTCGGATGAGTGGCAGTCGCCGTCGTCTCAGCCGATCGACAGCACGATCTTCCCGAACTGGCGGCCCGATTCTAGGCGCTCGTGCGCAGCGGCGGCCTCCTCGAGCGGATAGACGCTGTCCACGTGCACCCTCGCGCGCCCGGTCCGAACGAGCTCGTATGCTGCTTCGAAGTCCGAGGGGAGCCCCATCGTCGAGCCGTAGACGGTCAACTGCTTCCACCACAGTCGGTACAGCCTCGCCGGAGGACTGTGGCCCGACGTCGCGCCGCAGACGGCGATGCGCCCGTCGTTGGCGGCCGCGGCCAATGAGCGCTCCCACGTCGCCTCACCGACGGTCTCGACGATAACGTCGGCGCCTCTCCCGCCGGTCGCGTCCTTGACGGCCGCGACGACGTCGTCCTCGGCATGGTCCAGCACGACGTCGGCGCCCAGCGCACGCGCACGCTCACGTTTCTCCTCGCTCCCGGAGGTGACGATCGTCCTCGCGCCGAGGGCTCGGCAGATCTCGAACGAGGCGAGCGCCACCCCGCCGCCGATCCCCCAGAGGAGAACCGTCTCGCCCTCCCTGAGTTGCGCCTTCGTCACGAGCATGCGATAGGCGGTCTCGAAGACGAGCGGGAACGCCGCTCCCTGCTCGAACGAGAGCGAGTCGTCGAGCGCGGCGAGCTGGGCCGCCGAGAGGGCTTTCAGCTGGCAGTAGGTGCCATCGGTGTGCTCGCCGATGACCTCGATGCGTCCCTTCCGCGGGATGCCGGGATTGACGACGACGCGCTCCCCGATCTCGAAGCCGTCCGTTTCGGGCCCGAGAGCCGCGACGACCCCGGCTCCGTCGGCGCCGAGGATCCGAGGCTTCGGGACCGACGGCAGGCCCTTGCGGACCCAGAGGTCGAGGTGGTTCAGAGCCGCGGCGCGGAGCGCGACCAGGACTTCTCCTGCCTGCGGATGCGGATCCGGGACGTCGTCCACGACGAGCACTTCCGGCCCCCCGTCCTCGTGGATCCGAACCGCCTTCATCGAGCCCTCGCCATGCTGGGGCAGAATCCTCGCATGACCGCGGAGGAGCTGAGCCGGCTCGCGGCCGAGCTCGGGCTCGACGTCGTCGGATCCGCTCCTGCCGAGCCGTACCTCCGGACAGAGCGTGAGATCGCCGATCGTCGCGCGCGGGGGCTGTTCGCCGACATGCGGTTCACGATGGCGCGCCCCGAGACGTCGTGTCATCCGGAGCACCTGTTCGAAGGAGCGCGCTCGGTCGTGTCCGCTGCGTGGTGCTACTTCACGCCGGGCCCCGAGGCGGGCTCAGACGAAGGCCTCCTCGCCCGGTACACCTGGCACGACGCGTACGCCGAGCTGCGTGCCCGGCTCGACGACCTCGGCCAACGGCTGGGCGGCGAGTACCGCGTGCTCGTCGACTCGAACGACCACGTGGATCGCGAAGGGGCCGTCCGGGCAGGCGTCGGCTTCTACGGGAAGAACACGATGGTCATCACCCGGAAGCACGGATCGTGGGTCGTCCTCGGCACGCTGGTCACCTCCGCCAAGCTCGAGTCGAGCGTTCCGCTCGAGCTCGACTGCGGCTCCTGCCAGCTCTGCATCGAGGCATGCCCGACCGGCGCGCTCGACGAGCCAGGCGTGCTCGACGCGACGAGGTGCCTCTCGTACTGGACCCAGGCGCCGGCCCCGATCCCAGAGGAATACCGACCGGAGCTCGGCGCGAGGGTCTACGGCTGCGACATCTGCCAGGAAGTCTGTCCCTGGAACCGCGGGGTCGAGAAGCGGCGCCGGGAGGCCGCGAGGCCGGGCGACGCGACGCCGACGGTCTCGCTCGCCGAGTGGCTGACTCGGGATGGCCGTGAGCTCGTCGAGGAGCTCGAGCGGCTCTACGTTCCGCGGAACGACTCTCGGTGGCTTCGGAGGAACGCGCTCGTCGCGGCGGGGAACGTGGGCACGGGCGACATCGGCGACGCCGTCGCGGCGTACGTGCACGACGAGGATCCGACGCTGCGCGAGACGGCGGAGTGGGCGCTTTCGCGCATGGCCGAACGTGGCTGAACGGAATGTGAAGGGCGAGCGCCTCGCGCTCCTCATCCACGAGGTGCGAAGCCCGGTCGCGGCTCTCGGGGCGATCCTGGACGCGTGGGACGACCATCGCCCCGATCAAGGTTCCCTCCGGCGACTCGCGCAGCTCGCGGTCTCTGCGAGCCGGAGTATTCGGCGGATCGTCGAGGACGCCGCGCCAGCGACGCTCCGGTTGGCGTCGGTCGACGTCGCCGCCGTTACACGCGATGCGGTAGCAGCTGCCGAGCTCGAAGGTCGCCCTGTCCGCGTGCTCGTCGAGGAGCGCCCGCCGAGCGTCATGGGCGACGCGGTCCGCCTGCGACAGGCTGTCGACAACCTCATTCGCAACGCGCTCGTCCACTCGGGCACTGACGCCGACGTCGTCGTTCGCGTCCGCGCTGACGGCGACGTCGTTCTCCTCTCGGTCGCCGACGCGGGGCAGGGAATCCCGGATGCGGACCGGGAACGCATCTTCGAGAAAGGGGTGCAGCTCGATCCGTCACGAGGCGGTTCGGGCCTGGGTCTGATGGTCGTACGGGCGATCGCCGAGGCGCACGGCGGGTCCTTGAGCCTCGTCTCGTCTGCAGGAGGCGGCGCGACGTTCACGATCGCGCTGCCCGTGGTTGGCCCTGACTCGGCGCGGGCGAGGTAGACCGGCGCGACTCAGCCGGCCGGGGCCGCAACGAGCTGGACCCTGCGCAGAAGCCGCCCTCGCACGTCGTGCTCCGTGAAGTGGAAGGCCGCGCCGGATGAGTCGGGTCGGACGTCTCGTGTGGTGACACGGACCGGAAGCCCGCCGGCGGCCTCGTACACCTCCACATAGCCGGGTTGCACGACCGCGACGTACCTCGTCGCGGGGTCAGGGTCTACCCAGGCAAAGGCGATCGAGACTCCAGGATGCAGACACGCTCCGAGGTCGAGCCGAGGGTCGCGGAGGCGGCCGCCGTACAACCGGCCGAATGAGCTTCCACACCAACGGACGCTCGCCCCGGTGCCGTCGCAGGCGGTGACTCCGGCCGGGTCGCGTAGCGTCACGCTCTCACCGTCGACGCCGATCCGCTCCACGACGCTGCCGCGTGCGTCCACGTCTCGGGCGAATCCCCGCAGGCAGGCGGCCGCCCGGGAACCGCGCCGAATCTCGCTCACCCGCACGACGTGCACCCTGGTCGGAATGACCGCCGCTGAAACGCCCCGGAGGTCGACCCGCAGGCGTGGTGCCGGAGAGCCGTCCGCCAGGACGCCCGGGCGCGAAGGCCTGTGCTCGCACGCCGCCGTCGAGAGGACCGCTATCGCAGCCACGACGAAGAGGGCGGAGAGGCGACGGGGGAGGGGGTGCGTCGCCTCTTCCACCGCTGGTTCGCGGGCTCCCGTGCCACCCGACGCGGGCTTCGGGCGAATCCGGCTCAGCCGCTCCAGCCGACGCGCCGTGCTCCGCTGTAGCCCGAGTCGCCGCGATAGGTACGAGTCCAGATGTTCGTTCCGTAGGCCTCGCCTTTGGCCTCGATGATCTGATCGGTGCCGTCGGCGTTCTTCGCGTAGATCAGTCCGATGTGGCTCGCGCTGGCGAACGCGTCCATTCGGATCGCGGCGGACTTGGAGACCGTCGTGTTCGGGGCCCCGCTTCCGTTCTTGAAGCTCTGCGCCGTGTACGGCCCGTGGATTTGGCGGAGCATGTTCCACTGGAAGAAGCCGCCGTTGGTCGTATCCGTGGATTCACGCCAGACCTTGAACGTAAAACCCGAGCAGTCTCCTCCTTCGCCACCGGTGTTCGGGTCTTCGGTGGGATCGCCCGGTGAGTCGTCGTGGTCGTTGTCGTTCCAGCAGCCGCCCGCCCACTGGTACCCCTCGTACCGAGCCCGGAGCGCAACCGTCGCGGAGCCGTCGCGGGTG
>Ga0066903_100000679_pt1 | contig 22346 bp, 17 predicted proteins | sample PanSoiMetaGPlot1_FD_67491 | JGI IMG/M metagenome (GOLD analysis project Ga0066903, IMG submission 67491) | Tropical forest soil microbial communities from Panama analyzed to predict greenhouse gas emissions - Panama Soil - Plot 1 (version 2) | ecosystem: Environmental > Terrestrial > Soil >... | reverse complement strand
CATCATTGCATGCGCAATATGACGCCAATCTCTATCCGGACTTCCTCAATTGCCTCGGCCAGCTGATCGATCGCGCGGCCGCAATCAGCCGGAGCGCGGCTTGCGGATAGCTCGGTGTCCTCGGCGGCACGCACGACGCGGCTGGCGCCTATTCCCGCGGCCGATCCCTTGAGAGTATGCGCCAGTGTTGCAACTGCTCGTGGCGCGCTTACGCGCATGCGCCCTATCAACAACTCAGCCTGGCGGTCGAAAAGCTGCAGCACTTCCCGTTCGAGGTTGCGGTCGCCGAACGTCATGCGCTCCAGATGGGTACGATCCAGAACTGTGCCTTTGCGCGTTGCGTTTTCCTGCCGAAAAGCTCCGACAGCGACTTGCGCCATCCCCGCCTCCCATTGCCTTTGTTGTTGCCGGGGACTTTGACCTGAAAGGGACGAAATCCAGGTAAATGCGGGACCACATAGGAGTCCCAGCGGCGAGCAAAAATGGCGGTGGTTAAGCCGGCGTAATCGCCACGCTCTGGTTTTCCACAGCTCACCTCGGCCGCACTACGGCCGCAATTGGACGGTGACGACTGTTTTTTCGAGGGTATTGGACGACCACGACAGTTAAGGTTAGCAATCAGTTAACGATGATGAAAAAGTGCTTACCAGCGTAGTTTCCTTCGTTTTGCCAAGGCGATAGGATGGTTGATGGGCGATAAATCGGCGAGCTTGCGGTGGGAAATGCCCGCAGCGGTTGCCACCTCCGCGGCACGGTCTCGCTTCATCGTGAGGGTCCGGACCGCGGCGAAAAGTCCGGCGTAAAGACGAGGTGACGACCGATATGGCGAATAGTCCCCAGAAATCAAAAGACGCGACGGAGGAGGCCCTTTCCGCCATCCAGGAGGCCCTCAATGTTCGCGCGCCGGAAGCGGGCTCGGGTGCCTCTCCTGCGCCGGCCGCCGCTGACAGTGACGCGGCAGCCGCGACACCTCCGGCTGCCGGCGATCTATTCCCGCAGGAAGCATCGCCGGTTGGCTGGCCGAGTGGCGATACTGCACCGCGTCGCGCCGCAAACGACGATCGCGCGGGCATCGGGCAAATACTGCAAGCGCTGCGCCACCGGTCGGGACGCACGCCATATATGGCGGCCGCGATTGGAAGTTTCATTTGGGCCGCAGGCGGCATAGCCATAGCGGCCCTTTACGGCAGCGAAATGCGTTCCGTTTTCGCGACCTCCGGAGTAGGCGTCGCCGCCCTGATTGCCCTTGCCGCTGCGATCGCCGTGCCCGTGCTTTTCTTCTTTGTACTCGCGTACATGTTCAATCGCGCCCAGGACATGCGAGCGGTCGCAGAATCTATGGCCGAAGTGGCGATGCGCCTAGCGCAGCCTGAATCCATTGCGACCGAGTCGATTGTCACTGTGGGCCAGGCGATCCGCCGCGAGGTCGCGGCCATGGGCGACGGCGTCGAACGGGCGCTCGCACGTGCCGCCGAGCTCGAGGCGCTGGTGCACAACGAGGTTTCCGCGCTCGAGCGCGCCTACAATGATAACGAAGTCCGCATTCGCGATCTGCTTACCGAGCTGACCAACCAGCGTGAAACCCTGGTCAACCAGGCCGAGCACGTCCGCAACGCCATCGCCAGCGTGCACCTCGATCTCGCACACGATGTGACCTCGGTCGGAGATCTCGTGGCCGAAAAGGTCAATGAGGTGGCGCAACGCGTCACCCGCTCACTGACCGAAAAAGGCGAACACATCACCTTGGCGCTTGGCCATGCCGGTGATTCCATGATTGACGCACTGAGCGAGCGCGGTTCGACGCTGCTCGACCGACTGGAAACAACAAGCGACCAGGCAACCACGGCGATTTCTTCCGCTAGCGAGCGCCTCTCGGCAAGTCTTAATTTCAAGACCGAGCATGTACACAACGAATTTGCCGAGCTGGCAGCCCGTCTCCAGCAAATGATGAGCGCGCGTCTCGATCAGGTTGCCCAGAGTTTCGCGCAGAAATCGTCCGTCACCATCGAAACAATGGCGAACCGTTCGCAGCATTTCACCGATGCCCTCACCGACACCAGCAACCGTCTCGCCGAGCAGATCGCCTCACGCGCCGACGAAGTGAACACCACTTTGCGTTCGACCGGAGATGCGCTTGTCCTCGACCTCTCCCTGCGCGGGGGCGATGTGGTCTCAAAGCTCGAACAAACGGGCGCCCACATCACCGATACCATCGCGAACCGCAGCACAGCAGTCGCCGACACCTTCCGCGAGAGCGGTGAGGCAATGGTCGCTGCGCTCAACAGCAACAGCGACACCGTCAAAGATATGCTCGGCACACGCCTGCAGGCGTTTGAGAGCATGTTCAACCACAGCGGCACCGAGATCACCGAGAGGATCTCTCGGGACGCCACCAATCTCGGCAACCTGATCACCCGCCACATCACCGAGTTCGACCATACCGTAAAGAACTACGGCGGCGAACTGGTTGGACGGCTTGGTCAGCGTACGCAAGACGTCGCTGAAGCTTTGCGTAGCTACATCGATACCTTCGATCAGCGTGTCACCGGCCATACCGGAGAGATTTCAAGCTCGCTTGATGAGCGACTAGCGCAGTTCGAGAAGACGCTGGTCGCACGAGTGTCTGATCTCGCCAAGGCATTCACCGAAGGTGGCCAGGACGTAGTCGGTGCACTGGACCACCGTATCGACCAAGTCGCCGGCACAATCAATTCCCGCGGACTTGAAGTGGCCGACTCGATCAGCGCCAAGATTGGCGAGATCGACAAGACGCTGGGCGCCCGCGCCCTTGAGGTGGCCAATAATTTTGATAGTCGCATCGATCGCTTCGAGGAATTGCTTGTCGGCCGTGCAGAGACGGTCACCAGCCAGATCGAGACACGCAGCAGGGCAGCCGCCGATGCCCTCAATGCGCGGCTGGAGCAGCTGAGCCAGGCGATCAAGGTCAACTCAGCCGAAGCCGAACGATCTCTTGGTCAGCTCGCGCTGAGCACCACCGAAGCAATTCGCAACAGCGCCGGCGAAGCTGAGCGAACGCTTGTCGGCGTCAGCGAAGAGGTCGCCCGCAGCTTTGTCGGCAAGGCCGACGAGATAGCAACCGCGGTCAGCCGGCGCAGCAATGAAATGAGCACCGTGCTGTCCGAAAAGAGCGGCGGCGTGCTGGCCGCCCTCGCCCAAAAAGGCGACCTGTTCACGCGGGAGGTGACCAGCGCGACCGACAAAGCATTGAAGGCGATTGAAGAAAGGGGCTTTGCCTTCACGCGTACGATGATGGACAACAGCAATGAAATCTCGCGCATGATCAATGGTGCGGGCGAAGCAGCGACGAGTGCCGTTACGCGTACGTTGAACGAGCTTAACGAAGTTACTCAGAATGCCATCGTGCAATCGAGGAATACTGCGACATCAAGCGTCAAGGAGATGCTGGAAACGCACACCATGCTTCGTGCGGACACCACTTCGCTATTCGAACGGCTGCGCGAAGCAAACATCCTCTTGCAGGAAGTGCTCAGCGGAGCGCATGAGAACATGGGCGCTCTTGAAAATACGCTGATGATGCGGGTGTCTGAATTCGTGACCGCCATGAATGAAGTTTCGACCTCGACGGGCGACGTGACCGGTCGGGTTGAGACGAACATCGCCAGTTTCCGCGACATTACCACGCAGGTCGTCACGGACCTCAGCCAGCTCGCCCGCCAGTTCGATATTCACGGCCGCGACCTCGCCAAGGCCGTTGAGATTATCGATCTTAGCAACCAGCGCACCGACGACAGGGTGAATGAGCGCCGTGTTCAGCTCGATTCATTAGTTGCCACCCTCGACATTCGAACCGAGGATCTCGAAAAGCGCTTGAGCCGGTTCTCCGGCCTGCTCGATGAGTCACTCGAAGCAGCATCTTCCCGCGCTCGCGAGGTCGCTCGCCTCGTTTCCGAGGCAAGCGCCGAAGGCACGCGCGCAATCAGCGAGCAGTATGAGCGGGTGCGAGAAAACGCCGAGGAAGAGCGGCATCGGGCAACCGAAGCTATGCGGGGGCTTTACGAACAGACCACGGGCGACACTCAGGCATTGTTCAAGAACGCCAGCGACCGGTTCGCAGACGCCGTGCAGGGCATGAAACAGATGGCGGCGGAGATGCATCGCGAGCTGGAGGTGACGCGTGCCGAACTGCGGCGAGGTGTGTTCGAGCTTCCGCAAGAAACTGCCGAAAGTGCAGCGCAGATGCGCCGTGTCATTGTCGACCAGATCGAAGCGTTGGCCGAACTCAATCGGATCGTTGCCCGCCACGGCCGGAATCTCGATGCGGTCGAACCGGTGCGCCGCACGCGCGAGGAGCCGACGCTTGCTGTCGTCGGCGGACGCAACGACCCTGTGCCGCGCAAGGAACCACCACGTAGCGAGATACCGACGCGCAATGAGATGCCGCCGCGTGACGAGGTGCCCGTGCGCAATGAACCACCTCCACGCAATGAGATGGCGCCGCGGAAGGAGCATCAGCCACGCCCCACCGGTTCGCCGACGCGCCGCAGCAGCGAGGCGCCCCAGCCCAGTTCGGCACCAAGCGCGCCCGGTCGCGGCTGGCTGTCTGATCTCCTCACCCGCGCTTCGCGCGAGGAAAGCGAGCCGCAGCGAGAATTCCCGCGCGAGACCACACGCGAAACCTCCATGCGTGGAAATGAAGAGCGGCCACCCCGGCACACGATCGAGTCGCTGGACTCGCTCTCCGTCGACATCGCCCGCATGATCGACCACGACGCGGCCGCGGACCTATGGGACCGCTACAAGCGCGGTGAGCGCAACGTTTTCACTCGAAGGCTTTACACTTTGCAGGGTCAACAGGCGTTCGACGACATTCGCAAAAAGTATCGCGGCGATCACGAGTTCAAGCAGACGGTGGACCGCTACATCAGCGAGTTCGAACGATTGCTTGACGAGGTTTCTCGCGACGATCGCGGCCAGGTAGTAGCGCGAACCTATCTGACTTCGGAAACGGGCAAGGTTTACACCATGCTCGCGCACGCGGCGGGCCGGTTCGACTGATCGTCAGCCTCGCCAGGCATGGTGCCAATGAGGGGAACCGTGCCGTCGCGGCCAGGTCGTGGATGACCCTAAATCTCACCACCGCCATCGAACACTGGCCCATTGCGGGCACCTTTGGCATTAGCCGCGGCAGCAAGACCGAAGCCGTCGTGGTGGTCGCGGAATTGCGCAAGGGCCACGCACGCGGCCGTGGCGAGTGCGTTCCCTATGCCCGCTACGGTGAAAACGTCGACAGTGTCCTGGCCCAGATTAATGCGATGCGGCCGCAGCTCGAGAATGGTCTCGATCGCATTGGCCTGCAAGCCGCGATGCCGCCGGGCGCCGCGCGCAATGCGCTCGACTGCGCGCTCTGGGATCTCGACGCGAAATGCAGCGGGCGCCCCGTGCATGAGCTTGCGGGTCTGTCCGCTCCAAGAGCGCTCACGACCGCCTACACAATATCCCTTGCTGGGCCGGCAGATATGGCCAAAGTGGCGCAAAAATCCGCCAGCCGCGCCCTGCTCAAGGTTAAACTTGGTGCGGAGGGGGACGTGGAGCGAATCGCTGCGGTGCGCGCCGCCGCGCCATATTCGACCCTCATTGTCGACGCCAACGAGGGCTGGAGCGAGCGCGACGTTGGGGTCAATTTCGCGGCCTGTGCCGAGGCGGGCGTTGTTTTGATCGAACAGCCGCTGCCGCAAGGAAAGGACGAGTTGCTAGCGCAAATGCAGCGCACTATCCCGGTCTGCGCGGATGAGAGCATCCATGACCGACCTTCGCTGGCGGAACTCGCGGGGAAATACGACGCGGTCAATATCAAGCTCGACAAAGCTGGCGGACTTACCGAAGCGCTGGCCGTTGCCGCGGAGGCCAAGCGGCAGAACTTCGTGATCATGGTCGGGTGCATGGTCGCCACATCGCTCGCGATGGCGCCGGCGGTATTGCTGGCGCAAACGGCCTGCTTTGTGGATCTCGACGGCCCACTTCTGCTCAGCAAAGACCGCCCTAACGGCCTGCGATTCGACGATGGCCTGGTCTACCCGCCCTCGCCATCGCTTTGGGGCTGAACTAGGACGACGGAACTCACAGAATCGGCCTCCCTGATTCGGGGGAGGCCTGAAGCGCGATTTGGTGCGCCCTGGCCAAGGCCGGCGTTCGTTCATGAAATGTGCCAAGCGGTCGCATGAATTTTTTTGAATCAAAGCTTTCCGTTTCCGCCGCGCTTGGCTTAGACTTCAACCAAGCTCGTACCAGGGCGACGATAACGGGACGGGGACATGCGAATTCGGGGCCTATTTATTGGCGCCGCTCTAGTGGCGCTGAGTGCGACGTCAGCATCCGCGACCATGCGGATCTCGGAAGATCGCGGCGGACAAATCGGACAATACCTCCAGGCCTTTGCATCGGTGCGCTCGTCAGGCGAGAAGGTGGTTGTCGACGGCAACTGCCTGTCGGCCTGTACGCTGGTGCTGGGCCTGGTCCCGCGCGAGCGCATCTGCGCTACGGACCGTGCGCGCTTTGGGTTCCACGCCGCGTGGATGCCGGATCGCGACGGACGCCCCGTCACAAGCCCGCTCGGTACTCAGGCGCTTTGGAGCATCTATCCGGCTTCGGTGAAGCGCTGGATCAATGCGCACGGCGGCTTGTCGCGCAAGATGATCTATATGCAGGGCAGCCAGCTCAACGGCATCGTTGCGACCTGCGATCGCAGTCCGCGCTATCAGGCACGTTCAGCGGGCCGGCTCGCGCCGCATCCAGTGCGCTACGAATCCGCAAGCGCCGCCGGCGAAGGCCGCTAGCGCCATCGCCGCATAGGCACGGCTGCCGAAATCCTCGTACAGCGCGCCTGAGATTCCCATCGCGGCAGCCATTGCACAGCCTGCGGCGATCGCAAGATAGCCTTGCGCTGTTGCCGCCCGACCCGGCGGTGCGTGGTGCGCAACAAACATTAGCGCACCGAGATGTGTCGCCCCAAATGACAATGCATGCAACAATTGCAACCACGGCAGTGCGAACGCCGACGGATCGGTGGCCATGCCGAGCCAGCGCAAGGTCCCGCCCAGGGCGCCGGTCATCAGCAGCACCGTGGGGGTGAAGAAGGGCGGAAGCCGTGCTTGCACCGCAAACAGCAAAATTTCTGCAGCCACGCCAATCGCCCACAATGCTGCGATGATGGTGCCGTCGAGACCGGCGGCCTGCCATTGCACCGCCGAGAACCCGTAAAAGACGGCATGGCTTGCCTGTATGAGGCTCGCGGCTGCAAGAACAAAGATAAACGCCGGATCGCGGAGTAACGTCTGATGCAATAGCGCCTTCCCGTCCTCTTCCGGCACGCTCCTGGCGAGCGGCGCGAGCTCGCATGCCGCAAGTGCGACCAGGGCGCTGGCAGCCACCATCAGCCAGATGAGGTGCTGCGCCGGCATGATGTCAGCGGCAAAGCCAGCCGCAAAGTTACCCAAGATGAAAGCGAACGAGCCCCACAGCCGCACCGGCCCATAGGCGCGTTTGCGCGCCATAAGGCCCTTGAGCGCGTAAGTTTCAGCCAGCGGCATTAGTGGGGTGGAGAAAAGCGATGTTAGCGTGTAGGCGGCAAAGATCGCGACAAAACCGGACGACAGGCCAACCAGGGTGTAACCAGCAACTGTCGCCAGGCTTGCCACAACCAGAACCAAGCGCACGGCATCGCGTCGGTCGGCTGTGCGCGTGAGCATGGGGATCGCCGGTATGCGTGCAATCATCGGCACGGCGAGGACAATTCCGATCAGTCTCGCGTCCACGTCCTTGGCCTTGAGCCAGACCGGGAAGAAGGGCATGGCAATACCGGGTAGAATGAACATCGCCGCGTAAAGGGCTGCGAGCCGCGGAACGAATCCCACGGACGTTCGAAGTTCACGCCGCATAGCCTCGCCTCAGTTTCAAGTAAGCCATTACCAAAAAAGGGCTTTTCGCGGTCCAGCATCGCGCGCAAGCGAGCTTTGCTGGCCGAATCAATCCGTCTGATTCATAAGGATTGCACATGCTGACTGACACGGCCGCCCGAACTGAGCCAGTGCGCGGCGCGACTGACGAGCGCGCCTACCAGGCGTTCTGCGAGGCGATTTCGTCGAGCGCGCGCGGTCGTGCCTTCCTTGCCGAATACAGCCGGCGAAACCGCAATGCTGACACTGAGCAGCTGCTCGCGGGCATCGAGCGGTTGCAAGCCTTGATGACAGTCCCCGCACAACCGCAGGCAATGGACGCGATCAAGCAGGACTTGCGGGCGCTGCTTGACGAGATCGTGACGGCACAATGCGAGCTTGAGGCACATATCCTGGCCATGAAAGCGGCGAAGCTTGCGGAACTGATGGCGTTGGTCGGGCGACGCATCTCAAACATGCTCGAGGCGTCACAGGTTGACTTAACCCCCGCAACCCCGAGCGTCGACGCCACGCCAGCAGCCGAAGCAGACCCACCGTTGCCCGTCTCGTCGCCAGAAATGGTTGGACAAGCCGAGCGCCCGCATCTCTCGGTGGTGCCGCTGCCTGACCAGCCGGAATTGCCGATTCCTTCGCCGGCATCAACGCAGCCCCCGTCAATCTCGCTCGTGCACAGTGAATTGACTATCACAGAGGCTGCGCTCGCTGAGCCATCGCCTGCACCTCAACCGGCGCCAGAAGCGACAAACCTACGCCTTCCTGAGCCTCGGCTGTTGCCAGTTGAGGTTCGGCCGGTTGCAAAACCGACGCCGCAAGATCCGCTCGCGTCAATCAAAGCCCTGAGCGAAGAAGAACGGCTCGCGCTGTTTACCTGACGGCTCCCCTCACCCTGCGATCAGGCGGCTGAACATATCCGCATCCACATTGCCGCCCGACAGAATGCCGACCACGATCCTGCCTTTCAGGCTGATCTTGCCAGCGAGCAACGCGGCGAGACCAATAGCACCGCCCGGTTCAACCACCAGCTTCAGCTCGTTGAAGGCATAACGCACAGCACATGCGACCTCGGCATCCGTTACCGTCGTCCCCTGCCCGATGAGTTCCCGCGTGATCGGAAAGGTCAACTCCCCGGGGGTATTGCTCATCAGTGCATCACAAATGCTGCCGCTCATCCGGGCATTCGCTTCACGCTTTCCGCTGGCAAATGAGCGCAACGTGTCATCGAAGCCCTCCGGCTCCACAACGTAGAACTTTGCCGACGGCACACTTGCCTTCACGCCGAGTGAAATGCCCGCGGCCAGGCCGCCGCCGGAGGCACCGACGACCACGATCTCCGGCTTCAAAGAAAGCCTTGCCAGATCCTCGACGATCTCAGCACCAATCGTACCTTGCCCTGCAATAATCAGCGGATCGTCGTATGGCGGCACCAGGGTTGCGCCTCGCTCCGACATGATCGCCTTGGCGATGGCGGCACGATCTTCGCTGTTGCGATCGTAAGGGACAACCTCGGCGCCGAGCGCGAGGGTGCGGTCGCGCTTGGCTTTCGGCGCATCGGTGGGCATCACGATGGTCGCACGCATCCCAAGCAGGCGCGCCGCCGCCGCCACACCTTGCGCGTGATTGCCACTCGAATAGGCCACCACACCGGCGGCGCGTCGCTCCACCGGAACCGACGAGATCTTGTTGTAGGCGCCTCGGAATTTGAATGACCCGGTGCGCTGCAAGGTCTCGGCTTTCAGAAAGACACGCGCACCGATCGCATCGTCCAGCACCGGCACGTTGAGCAGCGGCGTCCTGACTGCCACTCCGGCAAGCCGCTTGGCCGCTGCATCAATATCGGCGGCGGTTGGTAGGATGGTATTGTCGAGCGCGCCCATGCGATGGAGCGTAGCCTCACAAATAGCCGCTGTCATTGGCCGGACCGGTAGGATAGTCCGCTGTACGTTTAACCGTCGAACCGCCAAAGCCGAGCCCGCGCCCAGGGCTTGCCACCACAGCGCTTACCGACTTGCAGGGGTGAGAAGCTCGCCGTCCTTTCGAACAACTATGGCCGGGGATGGCGAGATATCCCGCCAAGCGCGGAAACATCCGCTCGGCTTCCCCGAGGGGAGAGGGGTGACGAATGCGAACCAATTACGCGTGTATGAGCGGAGATGCCTGCGCCGCAGCCGGTCTGCGCGCCGACTTCACGGCCTGCGTCACGTGATCGAGGAAAATCCGTGCGCTGGCGGCCCATGTCATCCCGAGTGCAAAATCGCGGCACTCCTTCCGTGAGCATTCAAGCGCGCCGAGGCACGCCCGGCCCAGATCCTCATCGAGCACGCCGACAGCAGCCTGCCCGATGATGTCGCGGGGCGCCGCTACCGGAAATCCCGCGACCGGCACGCCACTCGCCAAGGCCTCGAGCAACACCAGCCCGAATGTATCTGTGCGGCTGGGAAATACGAAGACGTCGGCTGCCGCATAGACTTCGGCAAGACCCTCCCCCTGGCGCGCTCCGACGAACACCGCATCGGGAAATTTGCGTTCGAGCGTGTTCCGCGCCGGCCCATCGCCGACCACGATCTTGGTGCCCGGCAGGTCAAGCTCGAGGAACGCCTCGAGATTTTTCTCAACCGCCAATCGACCGACGGTCAGAAATACTGGCCGCCGCAAATCGAGGTTGAGATTTGCTCTGGGGCGGAACAGGTCGGCATCCACGCCGCGCGGCCACAGCTTTACATTCTTGAAGCCGCGAGTTTCCAGTTCTGCGGCAAGCGTCGGTGTCGCCGCAAGCACGGCAGCGCCCGGCGCGTGGAAACGCCGCAGCCAGGCCCACGTCACTTCGCTGGTCCAGTTCTTCGGGATCGGCAGGCGCTCGGCAATGTAATCAGGAAATCTCGTGTGAAGGCTGGTTGTAAATGGCACGCCCCGCCGCAGGCAGACGCGGCGCGTGGCGTGACCGAGCGGCCCCTCGGTCGCAACATGAATTGCATCAGGTTGAGCGCGGTCAAGTCGCCGTTCGATGCTGCTAGCTACCGCCAGTGCCAACCGGATTTCCGGATAGCTCGGCATCGGCAATGTCCGGAATTGATCGGGACTGATAAATTCCACCTCAACTCCTTGCGTGTGCGCCTCGCGCGCGACGTGACCCAGGGTGCGTACAACTCCATTGACCTGCGGATGCCAGGCATCAGTGACAACCAGAATCTTCATGCGCTCAGGCCGCTTTAACCGTTCGCGGCGACGCGATTGCGGGCTCGCTGTCGTGGCCCGTGCGCGTCCAGGAGATGATCTCGAACTTGCCGTCGTGGCCTTCGACCACTGCTGTGCAGCTTTCTACCCAGTCGCCGCAGTTGACGTAACGCAGTCCGTAATCATCATGCATTGCGGCGGTATGAATGTGACCGCAGATCACGCCGTCCACACGATGATGCCTGGCCTCGGTTGCCAGCGCCTTCTCGAAGGCGCCGATATAATTCACCGCGTTCTTGACCTTGAGCTTGGCCCATTTCGAGAGCGACCAATAAGGCGCGCCGAGTACACGCCTAAAGGCATTGAAGGCGCGGTTGGCCGTGAGCGCTAGTTCGTAAGCCTTGTCACCGAGGAGCGCGAGCCAACGCGCCTGCGTCACGACTAGGTCGAATATATCGCCGTGCACGATCAGGTATCGACGGCCGTCAAGTCCTTCGTGGATGGTGTTTTCCACGACTTCAATGCCGCCAAAATGCGTGCCGTAGTAGCCCCGCAGGAACTCGTCGTGGTTGCCGGGAATGTATATGACGCGCGCACCCTTGCGCGCTTGGCGCAGAAGCTTTTGCACGACATCGTTGTGCGCTTGCGGCCAATACCACGACGAACGCAATGCCCAACCGTCGACGATATCGCCGACCAGGTAGATTGTTTCGGCTTCGTGATGGCGGAGAAAGTCGAGCAGCTTATCGGCCTGGCAGCCGCGTGTTCCCAAGTGGACGTCGGAGATGAATAGCGCACGAAATCGTCGCGTGGCGTCGTCCGTCACGGTGCGCCGATCTCCAATGCAACGATCATGCGCGACATGTACCAGCCGCCTTTTTCAGTTTTGTGACACCCCCGTTTACCCATTTGATACTCTTTGCGATTCACGCAGCGGCGCTTTGTGCTTCCGCGCGCCGGAAGCGTACCAGCGTGTACATGCCGAAGGGCTTGACCTTGCGCCGTTCGATCAGTTCCGCACCACCGTGCGCTCGTGCCCAGGCGGCGAGGCGCTGGAACGGGAATTCAGGCCGCAGGCCAAGCTTATGAGCCTTTTGCGCGAGCAACCGCTCGACAGCAGCCGCGAGCCCGTGCTCGGAGTAAAGATGGTTGACGAGGATGATCTGGCCGCCGGGCCGCAGCACACGCACACACTCCGAAAGAACGCACTCCGGATTCTCCACCAATGTGATGACGAATTGGCCGACGACGCAATCAAACGCGGCGTCGGGAAACGCTAAAGCATGCGCATCCATCACCGTGAGTCTTTTGACAAATGGATAGCGGCCGCTTCTGATCCGCTCGCGTGCACGGGCAATCATTGGCTCGGAAATGTCGATGCCGGTGATTTCGTTTGTCATGTCGTAGTCGTCGAACGAAAGTCCGGTGCCGACGCCGATTTCAAGAATCCGTCCACCGACTTCACGCGCGGCTCTCGCGGCGGCGCGCCGGCCGTTGACGAAGACTGGCCCACAGAGAACGTCGTAGATGGGCGCCCAACGGGCATAGGCTTTTTCCATCACTTGACGGTCGGGGTCGTTGTGCATAGTTCCTCGCGAATCACTTCGACTTGCCGCGACGAGGACGTAACAAGCCTATGCGACAGTCGGGCGACAGGACGCTCGTCTGCTGCAACTCGCAAAGATGGGGCTAGCGTGCTTACTGCTCCCCTCGCCCTTGAGGGTGAGACAAACGAACGGTCGCACGCATCGACCGATCAGCGGGCCTTCGCACCTAAGGGGGTACCCTTGACCGCGCGGCTTGCCCGCCGTCTAACACTCGCACATGACTGCCATATGAGGACCCCATGAATCTAGGAATTGCCGGCCGCAAGGCCATTGTTTGTGCATCGAGCCGCGGGCTCGGCAAAGGCTGTGCGCGGGCCCTGGCGGAAGCAGGCTGCGAAGTGGTGATCAACGGGCGCGACGCCAAAAAGCTGGAGGCGGCAGCCGCCGAGCTTTCAAGCGTCGCAGGAGTGAGGGTGATTCCGGTGGTAGCCGATGTCGCGACCGCCGAGGGTCAGAAGGCCCTGCTCGCCGCCTGTCCGGAGCCGGATATCTTGGTCAACAACAATGCCGGTCCGCCAATGCGAAGTTTCCGCGAGCTCACGCGCCAGCAGATGATCGACGGCGTCATCGCGAACATGATCGTCGCCGTCGAACTGATCCAGAAGGTGATCGATCCGATGTGCCGACAAAAATTTGGGCGCATCGTCAACATTACATCGGGCTCAGTGAAGATGCCGCTCGCCGGTCTGGACGTGTCCTCGGGGGCGCGCGCCGGCTTGACCGCCTTCTTGGCCGGAGTCGCACGTACGGTGGCGGACAAGAACGTGACCATCAACAATATCCTGCCTGGCGCTTTCGACACCGACCGCTTGCGCAGTACGTTGAACAAAACTGCAGAACAAAGGGGCAAGAGCATCGACGAGGTCGCTGCGGACCGCATCGCCGGCATTCCGGCCAGGCGATTCGGAAATCCGGACGAGTTCGGCGCTGCCTGTGCTTTCCTGTGCTCCGCGCATGCCGGCTACATCACTGGCCAAAATTTGCTGATTGACGGCGGCACATTCAACGGCGCGTTCTAAAGACGCGAAGGCCGGCATTGCTGCCGGCCTGGCGCCTCGCCCCATCCCTCAGCTTATTTCGTAATCAACCCTGTCCTAACCGGCGCCGCGGCAGGCTCATCCCAACGAAAGACGAGCGAGCCTGACAATATGTCAACATGGGCTGTCCCGCTTCCAACGTACGGTACACCCGTGAACCATGGATTGCCTGAAGTCGCGGTGATGTTGATAGACGGATCTTTCACCCAGATGTGCGAATAGGCCAGATCGAAGTGCAAGCCTCTAAACACCTGCCAGGTTGCCCCGATCGACGCCCAGAAACGGTCATTGTCCGGTACAATCGGCATGCGGACCTGGTCGGTGACCGGTGAAATTTCGTAACCGATGCCGCCACGTACGGTCAGTCGATCAGTCCACTGATATTCGGCGCCACCTGAGAAGAACCAGCCGTCCTTGTACTGGAATGGGAATAGTACCGGTGTGACCCCGATCGTCGCTACGTTGCCACTTGGCGTCGTCCATACGGAGGTGCCGATACGGCTCCAGTTCGACCACTCCGCAGTTGCCATGACCGTCCAACGTGGATCGAGACGCTGGCGAATGCCCAGGGATACGACATCGGGGGCTTTGACCGTTGTGTTAACGGAGCCGACGGTCGCAGGTACGAGGACAGATGTTACTAGGGTGGAATCAAATTTCTGGTTGAGCTCTGAGCGCCAACCAATACCGATCGTCGTTGTCGGCGTAGGCGTAATGGTCGCGCCGGCGGTGGCACCATAAGCCCATCCGTTGCCTTTAATGTTGAAAAAAGCGGCCGGTGTGCCGCCCAACCCCGCAGTAAAGAGCTCGCTTCCATACTGGATCTGCACGCCGACGCCGACGCTCAGCCAATCGCTGAAGCGGTAGGCGAGGCTCGGCGTGGCATTGTACGTCATCAAGTGGCTGGGGCCGGCGCCGTAATCACGGCCCGCCCACCGATCCGGAAGATTCACGGAGAGGCCGAACGGCGCATTGATCGACAAACCGAACCATAGGTTCGGATTGAACTGCAGCGAGGTGTAGCTTGCGGGGACAAAAGCCGCCTGAGAACTATTTGTCGTACCCCCAAATGCGCCAAGCAGGCTGCCGACTCCTGGCGTTTGCGCACTATAAGGGATGAGTCCTGACACATCCGATTCACTCTGGATCCCGGGAACCTGGGTCATTGTCGCTGGATTCCAGAACATCGAGGAAAGCGCCCCGCCAGCGGCAATGCCAGCAAAAGATGTGCCTTGCCCGTAGGCACTCTGCTCGCGCAGAGCGAGAGCGCCGGCATCTGCCTGGGCGGTTGCAATCACCAGAAGCCCGAATGCGGTGCCCGCGCGCAGGAAGTTTGCCAAACCCCGACGTGACATTGGAATCAGCCCCCAGCCAGTCCGTCCCATCCGTCCGATTCACATCGTGACTGGAGGTTGCGCCACCTACAATAGTGGCAGCCCTAAGAAACCTTGGAATGGCGGCGGAGAAAGCAAAAATAACGGGGCTGTTGCGGTGATGACACAGGCTCATTTTTGCATTGCAGCGTAATGCCTTCGGTTCATCAAAGCGTTAGTGGCGTATCGCAAGCTCGCCGGTGCCACCGCCCGGCTTCGGCCGTGTCGAAGGTACTATCCCGTCATACTCTGGACATGCTGGTTCGAGCCGGGCGAACGCCATACGCATCCCGCCCAGAACGAAATTGTTAGGAATGCCGACCTGACCCGCCACGTCAAGGCACGCGACGGCAGGCGACCGTTGCGTACGCGGCAATGCCACTGGCCCGTTTGAAGGAGATGGTGCCTGCCTTTTCAATGCGCGCAGGCGTTGTACCTTTCGTCTTCGTCCGTCGCTGCCTCTAAGACGCGCAAGTCCGCAGGACTTTGCCCATCATGCCGCGTGCAAGGCAAAAAAGCCTGTTCTACAGGGTATTTTCGCTAAGTATCCGGTCATGCGGCTCCCGCAAAGGAGGGTTGCCCCCCGCCCGCGGCCATGCATGATGCGCCCACCGAACTTTTTAACCTCAAAAATAGAACGCTTACGGGAGACACTTTCAAATGAAGCTCGTCCGCTATGGCACACCCGGCCGCGAGAAACCCGGCATCATTGGTGAGGACGGAAAGATCCGCGACCTGTCCCGTATCGTGAAGGACATCGACGGCGAGATGCTCGCCTCGGGCGGCCTTGCGAAAATCAAGAAGGCAAATCTCAAGCGGATGAAACCGGTTTCTGGCAAGCCGCGGCTTGGGCCCTGCATCGGCAGCGTGCGCCACTTCATCGCTATTGGACTCAACTATTCCGACCATGCTGCTGAGGGCGGTAATCCGATCCCGAAGGAACCGGTCATTTTCAACAAGGCGCCGAGCAGTATTTGCGGCCCCAACGACGACACCATGATCCCGAAGGACGCCACCAAGCTCGACTGGGAGGTCGAACTTGGCATCGTGATCGGCAAGCGTGCGCGCTATCTCGCCCGCGACAAGGCGAAGGACGCCATCGCCGGCTATTGTCTTGCCAACGACGTATCCGAGCGCGCTTTTCAGATCGATCGCAGCGGCCAGTGGGTCAAGGGGAAGAGCTGCGAGACCTTTGGCCCGCTCGGGCCGTGGTTCGTCAGCAAGGACGAGATCAAGGACCCGCAGAACCTGAACATGTGGCTCGACGTAAATGGCGAGAAACGCCAACGCGGCAATACCAAGACCATGATCTTCGGCTGCGAGCACCTGGTATGGTACTGCTCACAGTTCTTCGTGATGGAGCCTGGTGACATCATCATCACCGGCACGCCGTCGGGCGTCGGCCTCGGCATGAAGCCGACGCCGATTTATCTCAAGGCCGGCGACATAGTCACCCTCGGCATTGAGGGGCTGGGCGAGCAGCGACAGAAGATCGTGCCATTCAAGGTGTAACGCTTTTCAACGCTCCTCGCGTACGGGCAGACAACGCCGCGGCAAAGTTGGAAAAAGAAAAAAGCCCCAAGACGGACCCCCGGGGCTTGTTGTTGCCGGTCCCTGCCGTTCTAGGCGGCCGCGCGGTTGACGATGCTTTTCGCCAGATCGCGGAATTCGCCGCGGGTCAGCATCTTCTTGTTCTTGAGCGAGTACGCCTTGACCGCCGCCATGATCTTGAGCGCATCTTCCTCGGACACCTGCATGCCGAGCTGCTGCAGCCAGATATTGACTGAGTCGATCCCGCTGCCTTTGCCCATCACCACTTCCGCCGGCGGCTGGCCGACGACGCTCCAACGGATCGGGAACAGTTCGGTGGCGTATTTCTCGCCGCAATTCTTGAACCAGCTGGCGATGATGCCGGACTCGATCTGATACAGCCCACTGCCGACGATGGCCTTGTTGGTCGGCACTACCACGCCGGTCAGGCGCTGCACCAGATTTGCGAGCGAGGTGAGCTTGGTGGTGTCGATGCCGACGTCGACATTGTACATAGTCTTCAGCGCCATGACGATCTCTTCCATTGGTGCATTGCCAGAGCGTTCACCGACGCCGAGCACGGTCGTGTGCATCACCTCGACGCCTTCGGCCAGCGCCATGATGGTGTTGGCAACGCCCATGCCGAAGTCCTGATGAAAGTGTGCTTCCAGGCGCTTCTTGATGCGCTTCTGCACCTCACGCACGAAGTAACGCATGGCATGCGGCGACACCACGCCGAACGTATCGACCAGCGCAAGCGCGTCCATGTGCCCGTCCTTGCCGACGCGTTCGATCAGATCGAGCGCCCATTTCAGTTCGGCGCGTGAGAAGTCGATCGGGAAGAACACGACTTCGAGCCCGTTGTCGTGCGCATATTTGGTGGCCTCGATCGAGGTCTCGATTGCTTTTTCCATCGGCCAGCGATAGGCGAGATCGACCATGTGCTCGCTGGATGGAATTTCCATAACCACGCCATTGACGCCGGTATCGATGGCGCGCTTGACGTCTTCCTTCATGCAACGCGCGAAGGAGAAGATCTGCGGCCCGAGATTGCGCTTGACGATCTCCTTGATCGCGTCGTTGTCGGACGGGGAAACGATCGGCATGCCGGCTTCGATCCGGTGCACGCCGGCCTCTGCTAGCGCTTCGGCGATGCGAATCTTCTCGTCCTTGCTCAGGATGACGCCGGTTTGTTGTTCGCCGTCGCGCAGAGTGACGTCATGAATCTTAATATTCTTGGCGAACTTGAAGTCCTTGGTGACCTCGGGTGCATAGTTCCACTCGCTGACGAACCAGTCGTCCGTTTTCCACGGTTGATTTGCCATCCTTCACTCCTCTCGCATGGGTGCTTAGGTGATTTTGAGGCGCTTTTTCCAGCCGAGCCAGGCCAAGGCGATCAAAACAAGTAGACTACTTTTGTTATTGTCATCGGTTGATATATCTCAAGGGCCGGCGAAATTCCCTATGGATAGCGCCCTTACAATACAGTGCCTATACAATAAAGGGTTTGGGCGGCTCAGACCACCGGATTAGTGAGTTCGCCGATGCCGGAAATCGAGACGCGAACTTCGTCGCCGGACTTTAGGTAGCGTGGCGGGTTAAAGCCGATGCCGACGCCGGCCGGCGTGCCAGCCGCGAGCAGATCGCCCGGCTCCAGCGTGACATAGGCCGCGACCGTCTCGATAAACGTCGGCACGTTAAAAATCATGTCCCGCAGTGTCGCGAACTGACGACGCTCCCCATTCACAAATGTGGCAAGTTCTTGGGCGTCTGGCACGCCGAATTCATCGCGCGTTACAAGCCATGGTCCGACCGGACAGAAACTGTCCAGGCTTTTGCCAAGAAACCATTGCTTGTGACGCTGCTGCACGGCGCGCGCGGTAACATCGTTGACGATAGTGTAGGCGAAAACACAATCGAGCGCCTCGGCACGCTTTATGTCCTTGCAGCGTTTACCGATGACGACCCCGAGCTCGCCTTCGTAGTCCACCGTATGGGTCGGGTCGGATGAGGCGGAGATCTTTTGAAACGGATCGGCAAGCGAGGAAGTAGACTTGGTGAAGATGACTGGATCGGCCGGGGCCTCCTGCTTGTCGCCGGACTGATCGACGCCACTGCGAGCGAATTCCTCAGCATGTTCATGATAATTCTTTCCGACGCAGATCACGTTTTTAACTAGTGGTCCAACCGGCGCGGCAAGCTTGACGCGACTGAGCGCAACTGGTTCACCGTATTCCGGTGGTGCTCCCTCGCTGAGCAGTCTGATGACATGGCGCAAATCGCGCACCGATGCGCCGCTGATCAAAAATGGACGAAAGCTGTCGCCCTGAATTACGCCGAAAATTTTTCCGTGCGGACTATTGATGGCTGCAATGCGCATGGTCTGGCGATTACCTTCCGAAATGGTCGACGAAGCTCGTGAGCCGACTAGCAAAGACGGCGGCGGTCTTCAAGGCGTCGCGGAGTACCCCACACCTTCCGACATAGGTTTGGAATGGCGACACGCTTGGCCGCATCGATTCTCGAAAAATTCCGTTATTCCGACCTCGCGCAAGCCTCTTTTCGAATGGCTTCCCGATAAAACGGACGGCATTTAGATGCGAGCAGTAAAAATCAGCCCAAAAAGGCTGCATGCTGAAGCCATGTACCCGATGTTTGCGATCAATTGGTTCGATTTCGAAAGAAATCGTTCCGCCCCTTAGCGGTACCCGAAAAATTCGGAAATCCGGAATTGTCTGTTTAAAGTGAACAAGGCAAAGGCTGCGAGACCTCTCTTTTATATCTATATCGTCTCGGCCCAATCGGCCCGCAGAATTTGAATATGTTGGCTGGACGTCAACGGTGAGAAGCGCCAGCGCGGCAATATCAAGACCATGATCTTCGGCTGCGAGCACCTAGTATGGTACTGCTCACAGTTCTTCGTGATGGAGCCTGGTGACATCATCATCACCGGCACCCCGCCCGGTGTCGGCCTCGGCATGAAACCCGAGCCCGTGTTCCTCAAGCCCGGCGATGTGGTGGCGCTCGGCATCGAGAAACTTGGCGAGCAGCGGCAGAAAGTCGTCACGGCGAAGTAAGCATTTCGAGGACAGACAGTGAATAGCCCTCGGGTAAACAGCCAGAGGGCTTGTCAATTCCATTCCGGTTACCGGAGGATCATTGTGGCGAGGAATTCATTTGACGCTTGAGGGCGTCGACCAGATCGGCGATCTGCCTATCGTCCGGAGCAAGCCGGGCCAATCGCTGGGCGTACTCCACGGCCTCGGCGAGGTGCCCGGCATCGCGATTGAACGTGGCCAGCGCCTGCAACGACTGCCGGTCGTTCGGATGCTTGTCCAAGTTCTGCTTGAGCGTCACGATTGCATCATCCGCGCGGCCTGCAGAGTGCAAACCGACTGCGTAGACATAGACGTATCGGGATTGATCAGGCGCCAGTTCGGTTGCACGACGCAGTTCTGCAAGGCCCTCATCGTTTTGCTTTTGACGAACAAGTGCCAGCCCAAGTGCGTAATGAAGTCCGGCATCCTGGGGAACCACAGCGATCGCCTCGCGCAAGACTGTTAACCCGTCGCCCCCCCGATTTAAGGCGCGGTAAAGGTCAGCCAAATTGATTGCGGCCGGCGTGAATTGCGGACTTAGCTTTAGTGCAGCCCTGTATTCGGCCTCGGCTTCCGCGGACTGACCACGTTGCGCCAGGAAGTTGGCGAGCGTCGTGTGCGCTTCGGGCCGGTCTGCATTGGCACGCTGGGCGGCAACAAACTCGGCCGCGGCCCGGTCAAAGGCTTCGCGATCAGTGCCGGGCTGGTTCGCGGTTGGAACGGATGCGAGCAGTGACACGGCCCTGATGCGTATGCTCGCAATCGGATCCGACAAAAGGGGCGAAACAAGTGTCCATAGTTGGTTGGCCGGAACACCCTCGAGCAACGAAAGCGCACCGCCGCGCACCATGGGATCGCTGTCCATCAATCCTTTTTGCGCAAGATTGATATTGGCGGGCGAAAGATACGGAGCCAACGCTGTCAAGGCGCTGGCCCTAGCGACCGCAGGTCCGTTGCCGTCTGACGCCACCTGGCTGAGAAGTTTTTCGGCGTCCGGCTGTTCCGTCCAGGCGGCATGGAAAGCTTCCGCATAGGTCTGGAAACCTTTTCGCTGCGACCCAAACCAGATTTCAATCGCGCTCGCCGCCCATTGCGGCGGCTTGTCCGTGTGGCAGTCGTTGCATGCATTCGGAGTGCCGAGTTTCACCGATTGATCCGGCCGCGGAATGCGGAAGCTGTGATCGTGTCTGCGGTCGACAATCATGTATTTGCGCTCTGGCATATGACAGGAGGCACATGGAATTGAGCCGCTCACGGTTTCATGGTGACGGTGTGCGACGGTCTCGTACTTGCTCGACACATGGCATTGACCGCAGACACCATCACCCGGCGCTCGCAAACTGGCGCTGTGCGGATCATGGCAGTCGCTGCAGCTCACGCCCGACGCAAACATCTTGCTCTGCTTGAACGGCAGATAGTTGTAGGTTTCCTGCTCGTCACGCATCTGCCCGTCTGCCTCGGATAAGGAGTGGATGATCGGCGTGACCAGGTGCGTATTTGAGAGAGATTGCCCGGGAGCCCAATCGGCTGAAAACGGATCGCGGCGCGCGTGGCACAAGCCGCAGGTTTCCACCTCCTTGCGCAGCCCTAGCGGCAGTCCGTTACGCTGCGGCAATCCGGTTCTGTCGTTCCGCGTCCAGGTCACACCGGCGCGCTCATCGAACTGGACGACAAGCCCTTTCGTCGGATCTTTTGACTTCCCAAATGGCCACCAGCTTTGCTGTGCGCGGGCCCAGGCCACGTGGTTCGAGCCCTTCCCGTGACAGGCTTCACAACCAACGCTGATCTCTGCCCAGCTCGTTGCGTAGCGATCATTGGTCGCGTCGTAGTTTTTGTGGACGCCAGTCGAATGGCATTCGGCGCACATGAAATTCCAGTTTTGATTGAGCTTCGTCCAATGCAGAATGTCGTCGTGCCTGATTTGCTCATTCGGATAAAGGTGGAACCAGCGCTGGCCGCCCTTGTCCCTTGGGCGCGTATCCCATGCGATCGAGAGCGCCTGCAGACGACCGTCTGGAAACTCGATCAGATATTGCTGAAGCGGATCGACACCGAATGTATATTTTACGTTGAAAACGGCGAGCTTTCCGTCCGGCCCGTCAGTTTCGACAAAAAACTTGCCGTCCTTGCGAAAAAAGCGCGAACGCACACCATAGTAATCGAAGCTCGTATCATTGAAATCGCCGAGTACAGATTTGTCCGTTGCATGGGCCATGGCGCGTTCGTGCTGGGAGGAGCGCCAGAGCTGGGCTTCGGACTGATGACACCCGGCGCAGGTCTCGCTGCCGACGAATGACGCGGCGTCAGCAGCATGCGCCTTTGGCAAATTAAAATACTGCCAGAAATTTCCCAGCGCAAAAATCAATGACGCCGCTACGCCGACAGCGGTCCAGATCCTGATTTTCCCGCGCAAATTCACCTGTAGTCTGTTACTTTGGCAAAGACTTTACGTCCTTCGCCATCTGCAGACAGGTGAGCAACTCGACGTAGCTTTGGGGCCCGGCAGGATCACCGACCATTTGCGCACACCTCGACCTGCTGTCGGGCGTAAATTGGTTCCATTGGGCCACAAGCGTTTGACGGGCATTTTGCTCAT
>Ga0066903_100000678_pt1 | contig 22359 bp, 21 predicted proteins | sample PanSoiMetaGPlot1_FD_67491 | JGI IMG/M metagenome (GOLD analysis project Ga0066903, IMG submission 67491) | Tropical forest soil microbial communities from Panama analyzed to predict greenhouse gas emissions - Panama Soil - Plot 1 (version 2) | ecosystem: Environmental > Terrestrial > Soil >... | reverse complement strand
TGCGTTGACGCGCGCGTTTCGGACCAAGACGAAACGCTGCGGCTATTGCGCTATCGGCTCAGTCAAAACCAATATCGGACATCTCGAGCAGACCGCGGGCGTTGCGTCGTTGATCAAGACGGTATTGACCCTGCATCACGGGGAGATTCCGCCAAGCCTCAATTTCCGTTCACCGAACCCAAAGGTGGATTTCGCGTCGACCCCTTTCTTCGTGAACACCCAGCGCCGAGCCTGGCCATCGGGAGATCAGGCGCGCTGTGCGGCCGTCAACTCGCTCGGCCTGGGCGGGACCAATGCCTTCGTCGTTTTGCAAGAAGCACCGCGATCTTGCCCACGCGCGGCCGACGACGGCCCACTGCACCTGTTTGCGACTTCCGCGAAATCCCAGGTGGCGCTGCGGCTTTTGATGGAAAAGTACCGCAACTGGCTGGAAGGGTCGGATGCCCGCGATGTGTCGCTTGCGGATATCTGCTTCACTTCGACGGTGGGACGGAGCCATTTTTCCAAGCGGCTTTTCGCAACCGCCCGATCCAAGGCCGAGTTGCGCCGCGCTCTTGACGCACACACAAGTGCCGCGGATTTTGCGAGCGTGCAGCCGCCTGAAGGGCGGCGTCTTGCTTTCGTGTTTTCGGGTCAGGCGTCACAATACCCGAGAATGGGCGCTGAACTCTACCGGGACTACGAGGTTTTCCGCGATACGATCGACCACTGTTCAGAGCTGCTCGAATCCCGTTTGCCGCGCCGCTTGAAGGAAGTGCTGCTCGACGACGCGGGAGGCGGGATTATTGACAACACGGGCATTACTCAGCCAGCTATCGTCTCCGTGCAGGCGGCGTTGGTCGACCTATGGCGTTCATGGGGGATCGTTCCCGACGTCGTCTTGGGCCACAGCGTCGGCGAGTTTGGGGCCGCCTATTGCGCAGGCGTGTACACGCTCGAACAAACGCTCGGCCTGGTTGCCGATCGCGCCAATCTCATGCAAGCGCTGCCGCGCAACGGAGCCATGACGGCTGTGCTTGTAGACGAGCACTCCGCCGCGAGGCTGATTGAGAGACTGGACCTCACATGCGTTTCCGTCGCCGCGGCCAATGCGCCGCAAAGCACGGTCATCTCCGGACTTCGCACCGAAATCGACGCAATAATAGACTATTGCCAGAAGGTCGGCATCGAATGTCGAATGTTAAACGTCTCGCACGCCTTCCACTCCCCTTTGATGATAACGGCAGCGGAGGAGTTCGCCCGGCTGGGAACAATGTTATCCGGAAAGGCGCCACAGATCGCCTGGGTGTCGACGCTCTCGGGAATGCTGCGAACAGCGCCGCCCGATGCGGAATATTGGCGCGCACAGGCCCTCGCACCGGTCCGCTTTGCCGAAGGGATGCGTGAAGTTGCCAGAGGTGGGACTACGGACATCGTGGAGATCGGCCCCGGCAGTACATTGTTGACGCTTGGTCAGCAGTGTGTTGGCCTAGAACTGACTTGGCTCGCGTCCTTGCGTCAGGAATGTGAGACGAAAGAGATTCTGTCGAGCCTCGGGAGAATTTATTGCCGCGGGTACGACGTTGATTGGGGGTTCTTCCACAGACGCACGCTAGGCCGGCGTGTCTCTATGCCGACATACGCGTTCGAGAAACGGCGATATTGGATCCGGGACAACATGGCGCGTTCACGGCGCGAGTCAGCGTCAATGGGTCTCGCCGGCGCGCGGTTGCGCTCCTCATTGCCTGAGGTTCAATTCGAAGCAATCTACAGTCTCGATTGGCTGCCCTACCTTAATGACCATCGCATCTACGGCACACCTGTCTTGCCTTTGACGGTAGCCTTGACAGCTCTGCGCGAAGCGGGACGCCAGACCTTCAATACCGACAGAATTGACGTCATAAATCTTCAATATCGAGAAGCAATGCTGTTGCCCGAGTCGGGCGAGCGCGTCGTGCAACTCGTTCTGACGCCGGTAGATGCCCGCACGGCCGAATTCCGCCTTGTCAGCACGAGCGGTGATGCCACGGACGGCTGGCGCATTCATCTTCTTGGAGCCGTCCGCGCGGCTGCCGCGGCCGATCCCACGCCAAGTTCACTTGCAATCGACGATGTGAGCCGTCGTTGCACAGAGCTCGTTAAACCTGACCGATTTTATCGGGCGGTTCGGGCAATCGGCCTGGAATATGGCGTTTCATTCCAGTGCATAAATAGTGTGCAGCGAGGACTTGGAGAGGTATTGACCAAGGTCAAGCTGCCAGACCATCTTCCGGCGGATCGTGATTCAGGGCTGCATCCGGCGCTGCTCGATGCATGTCTCCATGTCTTTCCGGCTCTTGTCGACGCGCATCTCGACTGCGGGCAAATTACCGATTCGCGGTGCGACACCTATCTGCCGATCGGTCTGGAAGCCTTCCGCAGCGATGGCATTGGCGCGCGGGAGGTCTGGACACATGCCAGACGCCGAACCGGCGACGTTGATCCAGACATTGCTACAATCGACATCAGTGTGTATCGCGAGGACGGGAGTTTCGCTGCCGCGCTGGACGGGCTATCGCTGAAACGCTTGCCACCGGAAACACTGCTGCCGGCTGGAAAGCAGCAGTTTGACTGGCTTTATCAGCTGCACTGGCAGGAGCGTCCGCAATTACTATCGAAAGACAAGGATTCTGCTGGTAGCTGGCTCATCCTCGCTGACCGGGCAGGTGTTGGCTTAGCGCTTGCGCGTCTGCTGCGCCAGCAAGGCGGGTCGTGTCGGTTGATCCATCTCGATGACATGAACGATCAGGATGGAGCACGAACCTGGGCAACGCCAGATGACCTCGTCGAGCCATTCGCGGCGGCGGTGAGTGAACTATTGCGTGATCGCGAGCGGCCATTGCGCGGCATTGTCGATCTTTGGCCCTTGGACGTCAGGACGGGGGGAATCGATGTCGGGAATCTCCGCATCGCGCAGCAAATCGTCGCTGGTGCCTCCATTGCTCTGTTCAAGGCTGCGGATGCTGTCCGTGATCAGATGGCTGTCGCCGTCCGAATTTGGCTTGTTTCTCGCAACGCGGTCGCCGCACTGCCCGACGATCGGTCCACTGAGTCCGCATCAGCCGCGCTCTGGGGTCTCGGTCGAACCGCCGCGCTCGAGTATCCGCAACTGTGGGGGGGATTGATCGACCTTGAGCAGTCGGAGCAAGTGAGCATCGAGCACGATGCGGTCCTTCTCCACCGAGAAATTGTGCAGGGCGATGGCGAGGACCAGATTGCGCTGCGGGCTGGTCGTCGATTGGGAGCGCGCCTAGTACGGGCCTCCTTGCCGAAACCGGCAAAAACGATGTGGGAGCCGGCGGGAGCCTATCTCATCACCGGAGGTCTCGGTGCGCTCGGATTCGAAGTCGCGAAGTGGTTGGTGACGCGGTGCGGGGTCAAGAATGTTGTGCTCGCGAGCCGACGAGGCGAAGAAGATCCAAATGCAGGATCGGTGCGAGCGAAACTCGAGACTCTCGGTGCATACGTTGTTGTGGAAAAGTTGGACATTACCATTGATGATCAGGTGAGGGACCTGATCAACCGCGTGCACCTGCCAAGTCGCCCGTTGAAGGGTGTATTCCATTGTGCCGGAATCCTCGAGGACGGCATTCTCGGCCAGATGGATTGGGCCAAATTCGAACGCGTCATTGCGCCCAAGGTCTTCGGCGCATGGCATCTCCATCACCATACCAGCGGCCTGAAACTCGATCATTTTGTGCTGTTCTCTTCTATTCTGAGCCTGATGGGGTCTGCAGGCCAGGCAAACTATGCCGCCGCAAATGCGTTCCTCGATGCGCTCGGGGCGCAGCGTCGAAGCGAAAATCTGCCGGCGATAGTATTGAATTTTGGCCCGTGGGCGGATTCGGGGCTGGCGACACTTTCAGGCGACAAAGGCAGGGCGATCTGGCGTGCTCGTGGAACGACATATATCCCTCTCGCAACTGGGGTGGACGCGATGGACGCGCTCGTCGAGAGCAATATGTCGCACGCCGTAATAACCCTCACACAGTGGGACACATTCCTCCGGCAATTCTCGTCTTGCCCGCGCATCTATAGCGAATTGGAGCGGGAGCTTAGTGCGCAGGGGAGGACAATTTCGGACAGTGCCGCGCCCAACTGGCGTGCACAAGTTCTCGACCGGCCGCCCTCGCAGCGCAGTGAAGTCCTGGCGAATTTCATGCATGAACAGGTTGCACAAGTTCTCGGATTGACCGAGAGGATCGACGTCGCACAGCCGCTCCGAGAGCTCGGCCTCGATTCGCTCATGTCGGTGACACTCGTCAATCGAGTCGAGCAAATGCTGGCTGTCAGAATCCCGATCGCCAAGCTGATTAAGGGACCGAGCATCGTCCAACTTGTGCAGGATATCGAGAGCGAGCTTTTGAAAGGCGAGGGGCATGCTCTATCGCAACCCATCATCCTGCCCAGCCAGGGCACTGGCGGTGCGTGGGTTGTCTTGGCCGAGCCGAGAGCTGCGGCGCGTTTCCGGCTGTTCTGCTTCCCGTTTGCAGGTGGTGGATCGGCCGTTTTTCGGAGCTGGGCGAACTCACTCGATTCAAACATCGAGGTGATCGGCGTAGAACCACCGGGGCGTCTGGGCCGCATTCACGAGAAGCCTGTCTCGGACATCGAAGAATTCGTCGACGCGCTTACCAGTGAAATACTCCCGCTGCTCGACAAACCATTCGCTTTCTTTGGCCATTGCCTCGGCGGCTTGACAATGTATGAGACGGCGCGCCGACTTATACATACAACCGAGTTCTGTCCGACCCACCTATTCGCGTCAGGAGCAAGGCCGCCCGACCGCATATCTGATATGGGAGCGTTTGAGGAGCGGTTGACAAAGGACATGATGAAGCTTGTGGAGTTCCGCCTCAACCTGCCGTCATATCTCCAACCGGATGATGTGTTCGCTGAATTGATCCGGCATTTCAACATCCAGGCCACTGAGCAGCTGCTCGACGATGTCGAACTGCGCGACTTGATGCTCCCGGTTATACGGGCCGAATTTCGGATGGCCAACGACTACCAGTTTTCTCCCGAGCCGCCGTGGGAGATACCGATTACCTGCTTTGCCGCACGCGGTGATCCATACGTGTCGAGGCGCCATGCTCTTGGCTGGGGACGGTTCACCAATTCGAGGCTGCAGGTCCATATTCGGCCTGGTGCCCACTTTGCGGTCGTCGAAGACGTCGGCTTCATCCACAAGATTATTAACGAGGAATTGCGGCCGCACTGACGCGTGCCGCGCGTCAATGCTCATGAGCGTGCGAGATGGGGAAGACTGTACTGGTTCTCGGGGGCGGCGCTCCTCACTGTACCCTGATGTCCGGGGCGCTGCTAGCACTGCATAGAGCCGGATTGAAGTTTGATACGGTATCGATGGCGGGAGGGGGCGGCGTTGTCGGTTTGTCGTATCTTTCGCCCAAGTCGATGAGTCCCGAGCAGGCGCTCGAGAACACGCAAAACCTTGGCGTTTCCGATCTGCTCTATTCGCTCTTTCCAGTCAACTACAAGCTTTTCAGCAAGCCCGGTCCGTCCGCCGACGCGTTTCGGAAATTTTGGTACAGCCTGCCTGCGGTTCAGGACGCTTTGCATCAGCACGGCAAGAACCCGACTGAAAAGCTGATCAGTGATTGGATATTGTTCATCGGTGCCATGCTTTGCCCTGGCGACGTTAATTATTTCAGTTCGGGCTTATGTGCGCATGTCCCTTTTATTGAGCACGTAGTAGACTTCGAAAACCTCAAGTACATTACGCCCGATTGCATCGTTAGTGCGTACTGCATCGAAGACGCGCAGGTAGTGTCATTCCACAAGAAAGAGATCACCACCGATCACTTCCGGGCATCGATGTCGTTTCCGTTTCTGTATCCACCGTATCGCATTGGTAGTAAGCACTATCTGGAAGGAGCCGCCTATCAGTGCTTACCCCTCACCAGATTGGTGAGCGAAGAGGAAATCGACAATATCGTCTTGATCGACGTGATGACGCTCAACCTGATTTGGCAACCACGCAATCTATTGGATGCCTACGCGCAATCGATCATCGTCCCACTCGTCGCCAATGCGCGCAACGAACTTGCCATGTTCGAGTACTGGCTCAACTATGGATTTCCGGTCCGCCCGAGAGATCAATCCTCGCGTCTGAATTCACAGCGACCGCAACTTTATCGTGTCGAATTCAGTATCCCGGAACGGCACAGGCCCAACATGCTCGATTGGGCAAGCTCCAATATTGAGCGGATGTTCAACATTGGATTCCAATCAGGCCGAGAGTTCGTCGACAATCGAGATCACCGAGCGCTCTTCAATTGACGGACGAATACGACGGGAACCCGAGCAACGGCGTTCGCTCGCAGATGTTTTGACGCTGACCTTCGGCCTCGAGGCAAGCGGATCGGAACGGCATTGGGATGCAAATGCTGATTAGGGATGACCGGTTGGGGTCATTCGCGTCGTTCCCTAAATATGGCGAACACGTCGGCTTTACCCCCGACAGCCGACATGGGATTCGACATCGATTTGATCGCGAAGGGGCCAATAGGCGACATCGCCCCTTCCGCGGTCTCAGGAACAGGACTAGGCTATTCGCGCCCGTTCGCATCGGATTACTGCCGCGGAGGGACTGCATGAAACTTCCCCGCCGAGGCTTTCTGCGTCTGGCTGCGGGCGCTGCCGCGCCGCCAGCGTTGTCGCTAACTGCACGCGCGCAAGCCTATCCGTCGCGGCCGGTGCGCTTGATTGTTGGCTATGCTCCCGCCGGTGGGACCGACATTACGGCGCGTTTGATCGGTCAATGGCTCTCAGAGCGCCTTGGTCAGCAGTTTGTCATCGAGAATCGGCCGGGAGCCAACAGCAATATCGCCACCGAGGCAGTCGTGCGTGCTTCTCCGGACGGATATACGCTGCTGCTCTCGACTGCCGCGAACGCGGTCAACGCGACGCTCTATGAGAAGCTCAATTTCAATTTCATGGCTGACATCGCACCGGTCGCTGGCATCATGCGGGTGCCCAATGTGATGGTGGTCAATCCATCCTTTCCGGCCAAGACCGTTCCCGAATTCATCGCCTATGCCAAGGCAAACCCGGGCAAGATCAACTTGGCGTCCGGCGGCGCCGGAGGTGTCGACCATATGGCCGGTGAGTTGCTCAAGATGATGACGGGCATCCACATGACCCATGTGCCGTATCGCGGTCTGGGACCCGCGCTGACTGACCTGCTTGGTGGACAAGTGCAGCTGATGTTCAGTTCCTTTCCCGCGGCAATCGAGTACATCAAGAGCGATAGACTGCGCGTCATCGCGGTGACAACCGCGATGCGCTTCGAGGGCGCGCCGGATATTCCGACCATGGGTGAGGTCCTGCCAGGCTTCGAGGCAAGCCAGTGGTACGGCGTCGGTGCACCCAAAAATGCGCCCGCAGAAATTGTCGGCAAGCTGAACAACGAGATCAATGCCGCTCTCGATGATGGAAGGATCCAAGCCCGGCTCGCCGACCTGGGCGGCACGGTGCTTCGGGGCTCGCCCGCGGATTTTGGAAAGCTTGTCTCCGACGAAACCGAGAAGTGGGGCAAGGTGATCAGGTTCGCAGGCATCAAGCCGGAATGACCGCCGGATATTCCATAAATCCCGATCGGCGAACGCTAATCCCTCAATGGCCGCTTTGCCTCAACAATGCGACGCGCTCTCACGTCTGGATTACGACGCAATTTTTGTCCTGCCCTTAGTAAGCAGCCGGGGCATTGAAGAGAGCATGCAATTTGCCCCGGCCGCGCCCAGCGGAGAGTTAGAGAGCCATAGGGTCACTGGCGGAGGGAGTGGGATTCGAACCCACGATACGGTTTCCCGTATACACGCTTTCCAAGCGTGCGCCTTAAGCCACTCGGCCATCCCTCCAGAAGCGTCGGAAGTGCGCGCAATATAGTCGCAAGGAGGCCCGGGGCAACCCGCCGCTCGGCGGGGCCGTGCCTCAGTTGACCAGCCGCACCTCGCCGGCCTCGCTTACGTCATAACCCCCGAGCTCCGTGGCGCGCGCCCGGAAGTCTGCCGTGCGCAGGAACTTGAACAGCGCCTGCGGACCCGGTGCGAAATAGTCGCGCTGGCGCAGCGCCAGGTCGAAACGCTCCCAGGTGAACGACACGAAGTCCAATCCCGCAGCCTGCGCGACCCCGCGGGTGGCGACGCCGCAGTCGGCGCGGCCGGAGCGCACCGCCTGCGCAATGTCGGAATCGGTCGGGCAGACCGCCTTGACGGCCGTAAACGCATCGAGCGTGAGGCCGGCGCGCGCCGCAAGCGCCAGCAACAGGAGCTGCGCGCCGGCGCCCTGCGGCCGCAAGGCAAGCCGGGCGTGACGCGACGCGACATCCGCGATATCGTGCAGCGCAAGCGGGTTGCCCGGCGCCACCACCAGCCCCTGCTCGCGGCGGGCGAAGCCGATCAGCACGGCGTCATGGAGGCCGGGCGCGCCGGCGACGGCGTCGACATTGGTGCGGTCGCCCTCGCCGTCGAGCTGGTGCAGGTGGATCGCCGCGGCGGTCACCTCGCCGCGCGCGAGCCGGTTCAAGCCAAGCTCGCTCCCTTCCGGAAGGCTCGCGAGCTGCGAGCGGCTTTCGCGCAGGCTCCACTCCAGCAACGGATCATGGCTGCCGCCGACGATCGGCGGCGCCATCGGATGCGCCAGCCCGGGCGGGCCCGCGTGACCGGCCGCCAGCCAGCGCGCGAGCGCGGCCTTGGGAAACAGCCACTTCCCGGTGACCTTGGTGCAGGGCACCGCCCCGTTTGCCACCAGCTCATAAAGCTTGCGTTCGGAGAGCCGAAGGTAAGCGGCAGCCTCCTCGGTCGTCAGCAGTTCCGGCACTTGAACCAACCTGCAAATATATGCATGGAGTACGAGATTTGATTAATTCCGCGCTGAATGCAAGAGATTAAACGTTCGGAGTTTTCTGCATGCCGCCCGACGCCTCAGCATTCCAGCTTGTCCTGTCCGGCGATCCGGCGCTGTTCGCCATCGTCCGGCTGTCGCTCATAGTCAGCCTCTCGGCGGTGCTTGGCGCCGCCGTGATCGGCCTGCCTGTGGGCGCGCTGATCGCGCTCACGCGCTTTCCCGGGCGTCAGCTGACGATCGTGATCCTCAACGCGCTGATGGGCCTGCCGCCGGTGGTGGTGGGGCTGCTGGTCTATCTCGCGCTGTCGCGCTCGGGCCCGCTTGGATCATGGGGCATCCTGTTCACGCCGCAGGCCATGATCATCGCGCAGACGATTTTGATCGCGCCGATCATCGCGGCGCTGACGCGGCAGACGATCGAGGACCTGTGGGTCGAATATCGCGACGAGCTCGCCGCGATGGACGTGGGCGCCGCCGGCCGCGTCGCGACGCTGCTGTGGGACGCGCGCTTCAGCCTGGTGACTGCGCTCCTCGCGGGCTTCGGCCGCGCCGCCGCCGAGGTCGGCGCGGTGATCATCGTCGGCGGCAACATCGACGGCTTCACCCGCGTGATGACGACCGCGATCGCGCTCGAGACCTCGAAGGGCGACCTGCCGCTCGCCCTCGGCCTCGGCATGGTGCTGATCGCGATCGTGGTGATCGTGAACGCTGCTGCCTGGGGGGTGCGGCGCGTCGGGGAACGCATCGCGGGTTGACCATGCGCGCACCCCTCGCCGATTTACCAATTGTGCTCGATAACGTCTCGCTCCTGGCGCGCGGCGTGCCGATCATCGACCAGGTCTCGCTGGCGCTCGTGGCCGGCGCGCCCACGGTCCTGATCGGACCGAACGGCGCCGGCAAGACGACGCTCCTTCGCCTCGCCATGGGCCTCGTCCATCCCACGCGCGGAAGCGTGACTTGGGGCGGCCGCAGCGAAGCGCCGCCGACGCGGCGCGCGATCGTATTCCAGCGCCCGGTGATGCTCCGGCGCAGCACCTCAGGCAATCTGCGTTACGCGCTCGATGCGGCGGGCGTGCGACGCGGCGCGCGTGCCGACCGCGTCGACGAGCTGCTTGCGCTCGTCGGCCTGTCCGGGTTCGGCGCGCGCGCCGCGCGCAGTCTTTCGGGCGGCGAGCAGCAGCGGCTCGCACTCGCGCGCGCGCTCGCCAAGGAGCCCCAGGTGTTGTTCCTCGACGAGCCGACTGCGAACCTCGACCCGGCCGCCACCAAGGCGGTCGAAGACGTGATCCGCACGGTCGCGGCGCGCGGCATCAAGGTGGTGATGTCGACGCACGACCTCGGCGAAGCAAGACGTATTGCCAGTGAGATTCTGCTCATGCACCGCGGCTCGATCGTCGAAGCCGCTGACGCGGCGCGTTTCTTCGCTGGCCCTGCAACGCCGGAAGCGCGCCGCTTCATCGCCGGCGAGCTCCTGGTGTGAACCCTATCCGAAGCCCCAAGAAGAACGGAGAACCCTATGCTGAACCGTCGCTTTGCTTTTTTCGGCGCCTGTCTCGCCATCGCTGCGCTCACGGCCTTGCCCGCGCTGACGCAGGACAAGTCGATCATCGTCGCCTCGACCACCTCGACGCAGGACTCCGGCCTGTTCGGACATATCCTGCCGCTGTTCAAGGCCAAGACCGGCATCGAGGTGCGGGTGGTGGCGCAAGGCACCGGCCAGGCGCTCGACACCGCGCGGCGCGGCGACGCCGACGTGGCCTTCGTGCACGCCAAGGCGCTGGAGGAAAAATTCGTCGCCGACGGCTTCGGGGTGCGGCGCTATCCGGTCATGTACAACGACTTCGTGCTGATCGGGCCCAACAGCGACCCAGCCGGCATCAAGGGCTCAATAGACATCGTGCATGCGCTGCAGCGCATCAAAGACAGGGCCGCGCCGTTCATCTCGCGTGGCGACCGGTCCGGCACGCATATCGCCGAGCTCGAGCTCTGGAAGGCCGCCGGCATCGACATCGCCAAGGAGAAAGGCCCCTGGTACAAGGAAGTCGGCCAGGGCATGGGCGCCGCGCTCAACACGGCCTCGGCTGCGAACGCCTATGTGCTGTCCGACCGCGGCACCTGGATCTCGTTCAAGAACCGCGGCGAGCTCGGCATCGCGGTCGAGGGCGACAAGCGCCTGTTCAACCAGTACGGCGTAATCCTGGTGAACCCGGCGAAGCATCCGAACGTCAAGAAGGATCTGGGCCAAGCCTTCATCGACTGGCTCGTTTCGGACGAAGGCCAGAAAGCGATTGCGGCCTATAAGATCGACGGCCAGCAGCTGTTCTTCCCCAACGCCAATACGCCGGGGGCATGAGGTGTCCCGTGTCCTGGCGACGGCAATCGCCATCATGGCGATGACCGGTCCTGCGCTCGCGGCCGACCCGGTGCAGCTCTACGCCGCCGGCAGTCTGCGTTCCGCGCTCACCGAAGCTGGCGCGGCATTCGAGGCCACAACCGGCGTCAAGGTGCAGGCGAAGTTCGGCGCCTCTGGAACGCTCAAGGACGAGATCGTCGGCGGCGCCCCGGCGCAAGTCTTCGCCTCCGCCAACATGGAGCATCCGCAGGCGCTCGCCGCCGCCAAGAAGAGCGGCCCGGTCGTGCTCTTCGCGCACAATCAGCTCTGCGCGCTGGCGCGGCCCAGGCTGACGGTCGCGACCGCGTCGCTGCTCGATACGATGCTCGATCCGGCCGTTAAGCTCGGCACCTCGACGCCGCGCGCCGACCCTTCCGGTGACTATGCCTGGGAAGTATTTCGCAAGGCCGACAAGCTGCGTCCGGGCGCTTTCGCGACGCTCGAGCGCAAGGCGCTGCAGTTCGTCGGCGGCCCGAATGCGCCGACCGCGCCGCCGGGACACAGCGTCTACGCCATGCTGATCGCCGAGGGGAAGGCCGACCTCTTTCTCACCTATTGCACAAACGCGGTCGAGGCCCGCAAAGAGGTCGCCGCCGCTACGGTGGTGGCGCTGCCGGACGAGCTTGCAGTCGGCGCCGACTACGGCCTCACCGTACTCGCCAACGCGCCGCCCGACGCCTACAGGTTCGCGATGTACATCCTTTCGGCCGAGGGTCAGCGCGTCCTCGAAAAGGTCGGCTTCGGGACACCGACCCTGCCGCGGTAAGGGGCGGGGCAAACCGCCCCCTTTTCAAAGCCGAGAAACTATGCGAGCCTCGCTATATCCTGGTGAATATAGCGAACCAGCCATGCCGCGTTCATCGCATATCCTGACCAGCGTCTACGACGTTCCGCTCGCCGACCGGCAGACAAAGCCGATCGCCGAGTTGATGACGATCGCCTCGCAAGCCGCCGCGCCGAGGGAGGACACCACGTCCGGCCCCAGCGAGGGCGAAGGTCGCAACGGCCGCTACCGGATCTGGGACCTGCACACGAGCCTGCATTGCTCGATCATCGGCACCTGCCTGACCCAGGGCGAGCTGCGCCGGCTGCTGCGCCGGTTGAAAGTCGAAGGCGCCGACACCACCGGCGATCACGACCTGCACATGCTCGGCGTGCTGCTGGCTTCGCGCCCGAAGGGGGGCGCGAAGCTCCTGCAGAAGATGCTCGATCATCGTCATCGCCTCGCCATCAACCGCTTCGCCAAGGCCGGGGACGAGGCCGAAGTCGCGGCGCTATGGGACGCCGCCATGAAAGGCGGCGATATTCCGGGCGCCTACTGGGCGCTGCTGACCCACCCGTTGTCCTCGAACCAGCTGACGCGGCGGGTGTTCGGCGATGTGCATAAGCTCTCGCATCTCGTCGGCGCCACCAACCGCGCCGACATCCGGCAGCTTCGCCAATTGCAAGAGCAGAACGCAAAGCTGACAGAGCAGCTCGATGCGATGCAGCGGCGACTGCGCGACGACGTCTGCGAACGCGACCACACCATCCAGCGGCTCAACGAGCTGATCGCCCAGAAGACTGCGGAGGAGAAACGGCTGACCGCCCGGGCCAATGACGCCGGCAATTTTCTGGACGTGATCGGCGAGCTCGAGCGCCGGCTGGACGAGGAGATTGCGCGGCGGCAATCGGCGGAAGCGAGCCTCAATCTCGTCTCCGCGGCCTACGAAGATGCCGTGAGCTCGTGCCGGCAGGCCGAAGCCGAACGCGACGCGCTGCGGAGTGAGAACGCGAGCATCGAGACGCAGCTCGATTCGGTGCTGCAGCCGACCGACGAACAGTCGTTCGATTCGCTCGATCTCCTGGGCACGACCGTGCTGTACGTGGGCGGCCGTAGGAAGCAGGTGCGCCAACTGCGGGCGCTGATCGAGCGCATCGGCGGGCACTTCCTGCATCACGACGGCGGCATGGAAGACAATACCGCACTGCTGCCGGGGCTCCTGAGCCGCGCCGATGTGGTGGCGTTTCCGGTCGACTGCGTCAGCCACAACGCGGTCGCCATGGTCAAACGGCTGTGCGACCAGGCCGCCAAGCGATACCTGCCGCTGCGGACGTCGAGCCTGTCGAGCCTGCTGGCCGCGCTCAGCACCCTGGGGCAGCTGCCTTTGGCAGGGCAGATGCTGCAATAGGACTTGGATTCAGGACTTGGATCGCCGCCCTGCCCTTTCATCCGTCAGCGCTGATGATAACCTCTCCGCCGCAGGGACTGCGGTGAAGCATGGGCCGGACCAGACTGACGCTGCGGGTCGACTTTGGACCCAACCAGGCGATCGGCCCGGGCAAGATTCGGCTGCTCGAAGCGATCGACAAAGGTGGCTCGATCTCGGAAGCCGGGCGCGCGCTCGGGATGTCGTACCGGCGCGCCTGGCTGCTGATCGACGATATCAACCGCTGCTTCCGCGATCCGGTCGTGACCACGCAGCCGGGCGGCAAGAGCGGCGGCGGCGCCACGCTCACGAGCTTCGGCCGCAAGCTGGTTGCAAGCTACCGCGCCATCGAGAGCGACGCGACCTCGGCGGCCGAAGCGCGACTGCGCGACCTTGAAACATCGCTTCGCGCTACGCGGGCGCGTTCGTCCGACAAGGTGCACAGCCTGTCGATGCCGCTGCGCGCCAAACGATAGAGCAAGACGATGGCCCGGCGGCGCTCGTCATTCGGCTTCATGGGAATCTTCGGCCGATCTTACGACCTGCGGCAATTTGACCAGGCTTTGCGGTCGGTCGACGTGCATCCCGCGGTCGTTCCTGAAGCGGTCAAACTCACCGCCGTGAACCTGCTCAAGGACAACGCGACAAACGACGAGCCCACGCCGGAGGCGTACCGGAGCGCAGCGGAGATCATCGGCTACTGTATGATCGGGGCCGATGCTTTCGCCGGCGCGAACGGCGAGGAGCTCACACTTGCGGTCGAGCGCCGCATCGATGTCGCGCTCGAATCGGACGCCAGTCTTGATGCCCAGTTGGTGTTGCTGACGCTGCATGCCAGGGTGATCCATCCCAGCGTCGTCCAGGCCTACGGGCTCGAGAGCGCGCGCGACTGATGCCACAAAGTTTTCGCCATGCACGGAGGGCATCGTTAATGATACGTCGTGCAGGATTGAGGACGCAGGTCCTCTTTCACGGATTGATCCGATGACGGATTTTACCAAACCTGACTTGATCAAAGCCGGCGCGAGCTCGCTCACCCGACGGCGGCTGGTATGCGGCGCCACCGCGCTGGCCGCCGCCAGCGCCATGCCGTTGCCGGCGCGCGCCGCCATGCCGGTGCCCTACAGCTGGGACGCCGAGCCGCCGACCGAACCGCGTGCCGGCTTCATCGACTGGATGACCCGCAATCGCGGCGAGGACCCGACGTTCCTCGGCAAGCGCTGGGACCGCTTCCGGCAGCTCGTCAGCAGTCGCGACATCTGGGACAGGCGCGAGATCCGCGCCTTCCTGCTGACGCCGCGCGAGGAATTCGTCACCCGGGAGAACATCAACCGCGCCTACGAGTGGCACTTCCTCAATATCGGGTTCGGCGTGACCATCACCGGGCCGCACACCGTCGCGCGCATGACCAATGCGATGGAGGTGAAGCTCGGCGACAAGGTGCTCGAGATCGGCACCGGCTCAGGCTACCAGTCGGCGTTCCTCGCCAACCTCACCGACAAGGTCTGGTCGATCGAGATCATCCGGCCACTCGCCGAGCGCACCCGCCGCGTCTACGACGGCCTGATCGAGCGCGGCTATACCGAGTACCAGGCGATCACCAGCAGGAATGCGGACGGCTACTACGGCTGGGAGGAGGCGGCGCCGTTCGACCGCATCATCGTCACCTGCGGCATCGACCACATCCCGCCGCCGCTGATGCAGCAGCTTGCGCCCAACGGCATCATGCTGATCCCGGTCGGCCCGCCCGGCGCCCAGCACGTGCTCAAGATCGTGAAGCGGCAGCAGCCCGATGGCTCGATCAATGTCACGCGCTCCGACATCTATAATGGCGGGAGGCTCTCCTGGGTGCCGTTCACCAAGCTCGAAGGCGACACGGTCAGGGGCAGGCACCGCGGCCAATGACCCCACACCGCTCCGACCGTTCCGCCCCGCTTTCTGACCGGTTCGGCATGCGCTATATTCGTCTGTATACTTCGTAATGCACGTGCACGAGTCCCGTGTCCGGTGATCACCGAAAACTAGGAGCCGAACATGAAGAAACTGAGTGCCCGCAACCAGCTCAAGGGCAAGATCGTCGAGGTCAAGAAGGGCACCACGACTTCCCACGTCCGCATCGACATCGGCCACGGCGTCGTGATCACGGCGGCGATCACCAACGATGCGGTCGCCGAGCTCAAGCTCAAGAACGGAGGCGAGGCGTGGGCGGTCATCAAGGCCTCCGACGTCATGGTCGGAGTGTGATGCCGCTCGATCGCCGCGCGGCTCTGACCGGATTCGCGGCCACGCTGCTGGCGCCGCGCCTGGCGCGCGCCGCGACCGTGACCGACGGCGCCGGACGCACGGTGCCGGTGCCGGCGCGGGTCGAGCGGGTGTTTCCGGCCGGGCCGCCGGCCGCAATCATGCTCTATACGCTGGCGCCTGAGCTCTTGCTCGGCTGGCCGCGCGCCAACCGCCCCGAGGAGCGCGAATTCCTGCTGCCCGACGTCGGCAGCCGGCCGGAGGTCGGGCGCATCACCGGCCGCGGCAACACCGCCAACCTCGAAGTCGTGCTGGCGCTCAAGCCCGACCTGATCCTCGACGTCGGCAGCGTGAACGCGACCTATGTGTCGCTCGCCGACCGGGTGCAGGAGCAGACCGGCATTGCCTATGCGCTGCTCGACGGCAGCTTCGACGGGACCGCCAAGGCCTACCGCACCCTGGGCGAGCTCATCGGCCGACGCGACGACGGCGAAGCGATGGCGGCGCTGGCGGAAGCAATGGTGAACACGATCACCGGCCGGATCGCCAACATTGCGCCGGATCGCCGCCCCCGCGTCTACTACGCGCGCGGGCCGCGCGGGCTCGAGACCGGGCTCGGCGGCTCGATCAACGTCGAGACCATCGAGCGCCTGGCGAACAACGTCGCCGCCGGCACGCGCGGCGGGCTCGCCACCGTGTCGATCGAGCAGGTGCTCCTGTGGAATCCGGACGTGATCATCACCATCGATCTCGATTTCGCAGCGAACGTCCGCAACGACCCGGCGTGGGCGCCGGTCGCGGCCGTGCGCGCCGGTCGCGTCCACCTCTCGCCCAAACTGCCGTTCGGTTGGGTCGACTTCCCACCCTCGGTGAACCGCCTGATCGGCCTGCGGTGGCTCGCCAAGATTCTTTATCCGGAGCTGTTTCCGGAGGATTTGCGTGCGCTCACCCGCGACTTCTACCAGCGCTTCTATCACGTGGCCCTGAACGACGCGCAGATCGACCGGGTGCTGGCCGGACGGGATTGAGGCGTCTCTTCAGGAGACAATCTCAGACCTCATGCTGAGGAGGCCGCGAAGCGGCCGTCTCGAAGCATGGCGACGGGCCCAGCGGGTCCGAGCTTATAGCGCGTGTCCGTACTGCGTTCGCGGCCATGCTTCGAGACGCGCCCTTCAGGCACTCCTCAGCATGAGGGCGGAGTTTGTTGACCGCTTCGCGGCACCGGCCAGGTCGGGTAAAGTCGCAAGCGACTCGAACATCACGAGACGAGATGACAGGTGCATGGCTCCCCGCCTGCGCGGGGACAGGAAAGAGTAGCGGTGCAAAAGGCAAGAATGACCCGCTCCGCCCTCCCCGGCCTCGCGATCGCACTGGCTGTGCTCGGGGCCGGGCTCGTCGTCGCGTTCACGGTCGGACGCTATCCGGTCAGCATCGCCGAGCTCATCGACGTGCTGTGGTCGCGCCTCCTCGGCCGCCCGTCGAGCGCGCCGGGCGCGGTCGAGAACGTCGTGCTCTTGGTGCGCGGGCCGCGCGTGGTGGCGGCGGTGCTGGTCGGCTCCGCGCTTGCGGTCGCCGGCACCGCGTTCCAGGGTCTGTTCCGCAATCCCCTGGTATCGCCCGACATCCTCGGCGCCTCCTCGGGCGCGGCGCTCGGCGCCGTGCTTGGCATCTTCTTCTCGCTCGGCGTCATCGGCATTGAGCTCCTGGCGTTCGCGGGCGGGCTCGCCGCGGTCGCCGCCGTCTACGTGATCGGCTCGGTGCTGCGGTCGCGCGACCCGATTCTCGTGCTGGTGCTCACCGGTGTGGTGGTCGGAGCCCTGCTCGGCGCCGGGGTGGGTCTCGTGAAATATCTCGCCGATCCCTACAACCAGTTGCCGGCGATGACGTTCTGGCTGCTCGGCAGTCTCGCCGCCACCACCGCCTCAGATCTCGTGCCGCTGCTCGGGCCGGTCGCGCTCGGCACGCTGGTGCTGGTGGCGCTGCGCTGGCGCATGAACGTGATGTCGCTGCCCGAGGAGGAAGCGCGCGCGCTCGGCGTCGCGACCGGTCCCCTGCGCATCGCGATCGTCGCCGCGGCGACGCTCGTCACCTCGGCGAGTGTCGCCACCTCGGGCATCATCGGCTGGGTCGGCCTGGTGGTGCCGCATCTCGCGCGCGCGCTGGTCGGGCCGGACTTCCCGAAACTGCTGCCAACCGCGGCGCTTCTGGGCGGCGGCTACCTCCTGTTCATCGACACGCTCGCGCGCACCGCCGCACCGGTCGAAATCCCGCTCGGCATCCTCACCGCCGTCATCGGTACGCCGTTCTTCATCTGGCTCCTTGCCGGCATGCAGCGGAGCTGGTCGTGACGCTCGCCGGGCGCGCGCTGACCATCGGCTACAGCGATCGCGTGGTCGGGCGCGGCCTCGACGTCACGCTTGCGCAGGGCGAGGTGCTGGCCCTGCTCGGCCCCAACGGCGGCGGCAAGACCACACTGCTCAAGACACTGCTCGGGATCCTGAAGCCGCTCGCCGGCGAAGCACTGATCGAAGGCCGCTCGCTCGCGGCCTATTCGATGCGCGAGCGGGCGCGCCGCATCGCCTATGTGCCCCAGCTGCACACGCCGAGCTTCGCGTTCACGGTCGAAAGCGTGGTGCTGATGGGCCGCACCGCCCACGGCAACCTGTTCAGCCGTCCGACCGCCAAGGACCGCGCTGTCGCGCAGGCTGCGCTCGTGCGCTTCGGCATCGATCATCTGGGCGAGCGCCCCTACACCATGATCTCCGGCGGCGAGCGCCAGCTCGCCCTGCTCGCCCGCGCGCTCGCCCAGGAGCCGCAATTCATCGTGCTCGACGAACCGACCGCGAGCCTCGACTTCGGCAACCAGGGCAAGGTGATGCGCGAGATTCGCGCGCTCGCCGCTTCCGGCCACGGCGTGCTGTTCACCACGCACGATCCGAACCACGCCTTGCGTGCCGCCGACCGCGCCTATTTGCTGCGCGACGGCGAGCGGATTGCGGAAGGTTCGGTACGTAACGTGCTCAACCGGGAGCAGCTCGAGGAGCTCTACCGCGCTCCAGTCGAACGGCTCTTCGACCCGATCCGCGGCGGCACGGCCTTCCTCCCGGGATGAACCCGCGGGAACCTTTTCTACATCCGCCACGTTCTCCCGACACGCGCTTGTCACCGTTTGCAGAGGATTGGAACATGGGAAAAGGACTACTTCTCTGGCTGATCGGGATTCCGATTCCGATCATCATCCTGGTGTGGCTGCTCGGCGGCCTGCACTAGGTGAGGAATAGCGCTGGCCCGCGACGTGCGCTGGAAACGGCCGCGTTTGCAGAGAAGTCAGCACCGAGAAAAGCCCGGCTCGGCCGGGCTTTTCCGCGTGAGCTCTTTCCTTGCGCCAAGGCTTGGGCGACAATCGCGAAAGTCCGAGCGCCGGGGGGAGCGCCATCATGCGCCGCAGCGCGCTTTCGATCCTGATCGCGATGTGTTTTGGATTTGCGGTCGCGCATGCGCGCGCCGCGGACCTCACGGTGCTGGGCGCGGGCCCGGTCGACGGGACCTTTCAGAAGCTCGCTCCCGCCTTCATGCGCGCCACCGGCCACAAGGTCGAAGCCACGTTCGACACGGTCGGCGCCGTGCAGAACAAGCTCAAGGCCGGCGAGAAGGCTGACGTGATCATTCTATCGGCCTCCGCGATCGACGAGCTCGAAAAGGCCGGAGCGCTCCTCGTCGGCAGCGGTGTCGAAGTCGGCCGCGGCATGTCCGGACTGGCGGTGCGCGCTGGCGCGCGCGTGCCCGATATCTCGACACCCGACGCGTTCAAGCGGACGTTGCTGGCGGCCCGTTCGGTCGCCTATGTCGATCCAGCCGCTGGTGCGACCACCGGCATTTTCTTCGCCAAGCTGCTTGAGCGGCTCGAGATTGCCGACGAGGTCAACAAGAAGGCGCTTCTGCTGCGGCGCGGCTTCCAGGTGGCCGAGGCGGTCGCCGAGGGCCGCGCCGAGATCGGCAACACCAACCTGACCGAGTTGATCCCGCACAAGAGCGTCACGGTGGTCGGGCCGATTCCAGACCCGCTCGGCCTCGTGATCCCGTTTGTCGCGGCGGTGTCCGCGACCAGCACGAACGCCGAGCCTGCGCGCGCGTTGATCGCGTTCCTGACCAGCCCAGAGGCGCGCGCCGAGTTCAAAGCGGCGGGGCTGTAGACGAGTTTCACCGCACTGTCGGCCGTCATTGCCGGGTTTGACCCTGCAAACCATCGGCTTATGCGAAGAAGATCGATGCGCGGGTCAAAACCCGCGCATGACGCGGTTGGGACCGTTCACGACATTGGGCTTTTTCGCCTGCGCCCCAGCCCCATATGATAACATCAGGACAGCATGGCAAAACGCAGCAAGGAATTCCTGGTCCGTCCCGACCCGCTCGATCCGCGGCTGACCGAGCGCGTGACGGGTGTCGACCAGACCGGGCAGCCGATCGAGACCCGGGTCACCGTCGAGCGCGCGCTGACGATCTTTCTCAATGCGCAGGAGATCGTCACCGCGATGACGATCAACGACTATCCGGAATATCTCGCGCTCGGCTATCTGCTCAACCAGCACATGCTGCTCGCCGATGACGTGGTGACTGGCGTCGACTATGACGAGGAACTCGCGGTCGTGGTGGTGCGCACCAAGCGCAAGACCGACTACGAGAAGAAGCTGAAGAAGAAGGTGCAGACCTCAGGCTGCGCCCAGGGCACCGTGTTCGGCGATCTGATGGAGGCGCTCGACACCGTCAAGCTGCCGGATACCGAGCTGCGCACGTCGTGGCTCTATACGCTGACCAACAAGATCAACACCACGCCTTCGCTCTACCTCGAGGCCGGCGCCATCCACGGCTGCGTGCTGGCGCAGGAAGACCGCCCGCTGGTCTACATGGAGGACGTCGGCCGCCACAACGCCGTCGACAAGATCGCCGGCTGGATGTTCAAGCATCGCGTGCGCCCTGACGACAAGCTCTTCTACACCACCGGCCGGCTCACCTCCGAGATGGTGATCAAGACCGTGCGCATGGGCATCCCGATCCTGGTGTCGCGCTCGGGCTTCACCGCCTGGGGCGTCGAGCTTGCGCGCAAGGCGAACCTCACGCTGATCGGCCGCGCCCGCGGCAAGCGCTTCGTCGCGCTCTCCGGCGAAAGCCGGATCGTCTTCGACCAGGACCTGCGCTACGTCGAGGAAGAGAGCGCCAAGCACCGGCGCAAAGCTGCCGTGCATGACGATTGATCCCACCCTGCCTGATCGAGGCGAGAAGGTGCTGTGGTGGGGGAAGCCTGATCCGCAGAAGTACGCATTCAGGAAGGCCTGGTACTCGTTCCTGTTGGGAATTCCGTTTTTCAGCTTTGCAGTGTTCTGGACCTACATGGCATCGAGGGGCGGCGTCTTCGCGGCCTTCGGCATCCCGTTTCTGCTGATCGGATTGGGCATGTTGCTGTCGCCGACCTGGCATTATGTCCGCGGCATGCGCGTGACCTATGCGCTGACGGACCGCCGCGCCGTGATCGACATTGCGGGCTTCATGCCACGACGCATCAGCGTGCCGTTGAACCAGATCCCCTTCATCGACCTGCGCCTCGGGGCCGACGGTTCAGGCGACGTCTACTTCAAGGAGACGCTGAGTACCATGTCGACAAGGGGGTCCTGGGTTCAACGCGATGGATTCATCGCCGTCCCCGATGTGCGTCGAGTCGAGGAACTGCTCCGCAAAGCCGTCGACTCGGATCGTAGGGGATGACCATGTCGGCGGTGCTCGGTCTCATCCTCGCCGGCGGGCAGGCCCGGCGCATGGGCGGCGGCGACAAGGTGCGCATCCCCATCGGCGGCAGGACCATCCTGGAGCGCGTGCTCGCACGCATGGCACCGCAATGCTCGCGCATCATCATCAACGCCAACGGCGATCCGGCGCGCTTTGCCGATACGCGACTGCCAGTGGTGCCCGACAGCGTGCCGGATTTCGCCGGTCCTCTCGCCGGCATCCTGGCCGGCCTCGACTGGGCCGCCGCGCACGCACCCGACATCACCGATATCGCGAGCGTGCCGGGCGACTGTCCGTTCCTGCCGGACGATCTCGTCGAGCGCCTGCAGTCCGCCCGCAGCGCGAAGGGCACGCCGCTCGCCTGCGCCCGCTCCGGCGAATGGCGCCACCCGGTTATCGGGCTGTGGCCGGTGGCGCTGCGCGATGACCTGCGCCACGCCCTTGTCGAGGAAGGCCTGCACAAGATCGAGGCCTGGACGCAGCGCCACGGCGTCGCCATCGCCGACTGGCCGACCGCGCCGGTCGATCCCTTCTTCAACGTTAATACGCCCGATGATGTGGCCACAGCCGAACGCGCTGCGGCGCAATATCACGACACCTGACCGCTTGATTTCGGACGATGGGGTTCGTAATTCTCTTAGTGCGAGGGTTCATCCTCGGGAGGATTACCATGCGCGTCTATCTGCTCTCATGCGTCATTGCCATCGTGATCGCGATCGGTGCGGTCGTCGCGCTCAGCACCATCCAGCGCAACGCCGACGTCGCCTTTTCGACGACCGGGGTCCGCATCTAAAGCGGAATGACTTTTCTTCGAATCGTCATCCCGCTTTAGCTTCTTGTTTGAGCATGATCTTTGTCCGAAAACCGCTC
>Ga0066903_100000677_pt1 | contig 22386 bp, 15 predicted proteins | sample PanSoiMetaGPlot1_FD_67491 | JGI IMG/M metagenome (GOLD analysis project Ga0066903, IMG submission 67491) | Tropical forest soil microbial communities from Panama analyzed to predict greenhouse gas emissions - Panama Soil - Plot 1 (version 2) | ecosystem: Environmental > Terrestrial > Soil >... | reverse complement strand
ACGCGGCTGTCGCGGACCATGCGCGCGTCGTCCGGCTCGGTCAGGCCCAGCGCGACCAGCGCCGCCGCCGCGCGCAGCGCGCGCCGCCGCTGGCCCGCGCGATCGCACAGCCGCCGCAAGGCGCGCAGCGAATCCACCCGCAGCGCTTCCAGGCGCAGCAGCGCGATGTGCTCGGTGATCGCCTCGGGCAACCGATCCGCCGCCTCCAGCACGCGCGCCAGCTCGGCCCGCGCCTCGACGTCGCGGCCATTGCCGGACACGACGATGCGCAACTCGTCGACCGCGCGCCCGTTCGACGCCAGCGGGCCGCTCCACAGGGCCGCCAGCCGCATGCGGCGATCGCGCGCGTCGGGCGTCACTTCCAGGAAGCGACCCAGCGCCGCCGCCAGCCGCGAATGCTCTTCGAGCTCGCTCAGGATCGTGTCCAGTCGATCCATCGCGACGGTGTTGTTCGGGTTCACCGCCAGCGCGCCCTCGAACGCGTCCGCCGCGCCCTCCGGATCCTCGGCCGGTCCGGCCAGCAAATCGCCGAGCGCGACGAGATGCCCGACGCGCGCCTCGCGCTCGCTCTCGACGGCGGCCAGGCGGCGCAGCGTCGCCGCGGCGTTGGGCCAGTCGCGCTGCCGCACGAGGCCGCGGGACAGCCCCGCCAGCGCGGGCAGATCGTCCGGCGTCGACAGCAGCGCGCTGCGATAGGCGTCGACCGCCTGCGGAACGTCGGCCAGCGCGCGCTCCGCGATGTCGCCGATCCGCGCCCACGCCGCGCCCACGCCCTTTGGATCCGACGACGCCTGGATCGCCAGCCGGTAGGTCGCGATGGCGTCCGCCGAGCGCCCGATCTCGGCCTCGACCTCGGCGAGCCGGATCAGCGCCGGGACCGACGACGGATCCAGCGTCACCGCCTCGCCCAGCACCGACGCCGCCTCGATCGGATCGCGCTCGTAGATCAGGTCCGCCAGCGCGAGCAGCCGATCGCGCCGCTTGGGCAACGGCCCCGCGGCCGCCCGGCGCCGCATCACCTGCGCCAGCCGATCGGCGTCGCCGCGCGCGCGCAGGATGACGTCCAGCACCTCGAAGTCCGTCTCGGCCTCGGGCTCGAGCGCCAGAACCTCCTCGAGGCACCGCCCCGCCATCGCGTCGTCGCGCACCTGGTTGGCGTAGAGGCGCGCCGCCTGGCGGAAGCCGTCGGCGGCCCGGGCGGGCGCCTTGGTCAGGCGGGCCTCGCGCGCATACAGCTCGGCGGCCGCGCGCGTGTCGCCGCGCGCCTCCCGCAGCCGCGCCTGCGCGCGCAGCGAGGGCAGCAGCGTCGCGTCGGCCTCGATCGCGCGCGCAAAGTCGGCGTCGGCGCCGCCCAGATCGCCGCTGGCGAGGTGGGCGCACCCGAGCTCCCACAGCAGCACCGCGCGCGTCGCCTCGTCGGGCGCCGATTCGGCCAGCTGCTTGCGAGCCAGGATCACCAGCGCCCAGTCGCTCGCGCGCGTCGCCTGACGTTCCAGCACCGCCAGCGCGTCCTCGGTCGCGTGCGTCTCCACGACCCGACGAAGGAGCGGCAGCGTGTCGGTGAGCGCCTCGTTGGGACGCGTGGCCGCGCGCTCCCGCGCCGTCGCCGCCGCGCGCAGCAGCACCGCCGCCGTCGCCGCGTCGCCGCTCCCCGCCGCCAGCTTCTCGAGCGCCAGGGCACGATCGCGATCGCGCCCGAGCTGCGTCGCCAGCGTCACCGCCGCGTCCAGCACGGCGCCGTCGCCGGGTGCCACGTCCATCGCCGCACGCACCGCACGCCACGCCCCTTCCGGATCGGCCAGCCGCCAGGCGAGATCCAGCGACCGCCCCACGTCGGGCGCGCGCTGTCCTTCGGACAGGCGGGCCAGCTCCGCCGCGGCCTGCTCGGCGCCGCGGCCGACCAGCTGGTAGAGCCGCTGCAGCGAGATCCGGATCGCCGTCGCCCCCGAGTGGCGCTCCGCGCTCATCGCCGCCGCCGCGCGCTCGACCGCGGCCAGCGCCTCCCGCTTGCCTCCCAGCTGCCATTCGACGATCTCCGCCTGCAGGCGGTAGGCGGCCGCCTTGTCGATCGGATCGGCGAAAGCCTGGCCCAGGCTGCCGAACGCGTCCGCCAGCTCCTCGACCCGACCGACGCGGGCCAGCAGCCGCGCGTGCTCGGCGATCGCGGCGACGTTGGCCGGATCCAGCGACAGCGCGCCCGCCGTCGCCGCCAGCGCCTCCTCCACGCGCCCGAGCCGGAGCGCGTAGATGCGCGCCGCCTCGACCGCCAGCGCGCTGGCCGCGGCCGGGTTGGGCTCGGACGCCGCCTGCTGCTGCAGCACGGTGGCCAGCGCCTCCAGCTTGCGGCCGCGGTAGTGCGCGCGCGCCAGCCCCGCCAGCGCCGGGCGCGACTTCGGATCCAGCGCCAGCGCCGCCTGATACGCGCGCACCGCCTCGTCGTCGGCCGCCGCACGCTCCTCGTAGATCACGGCCGCGCGGTAGCACCAGGCGAAGCGCGCGTCGGCGGGTAATTCCGGCAGCTCGGTGCCGAGCTTCAGGGCCGCCTCCGCCGCCACCAGCGCGTCGCCCGCCTTCTCCGCGGCGCGCAGCAGCGCGCGCAGCGCCGACATGCGCCGTTCACCGAGGTCGGCCCATTCGTTGTAGAGGGCCAGCGCCTTCCCCGGATCCTGCAGCCGCTCTTCGTACAGCGCGCCCACGCGTTCGAACCGGACCGACGTCTGGCGAGCGCCCTCGCGCATCGCGCCCGCCTGCGACCCGGGTGAACGATCGCCGACGGCGGCCGCGCTGGCGTCGACCTCGACGACCTTCACCAGCTCGCCCCACTGCCCGAGCGTCGCGTACAGCCGTTCCAGCACGTGCGCCGCCGGCGCGTAGCCCGGCACCGCCTCCAGCGCCCGCCGCGCCAGGGCCGCCGCCCGCGGCAGATCGTGCGCCGCCGTCTCGGCCAGCTCGGCGGCGCGCATCGCCAGCGCCGCGCGCTCTGCCGGATCGCCGCTGCGATCGATCGCCGCCTCCGCCAGCCGCACCTGCGCCGGCGAGTCGCCCGTCCGCGACGCGATCCGCTCCAGCGCGACCAGCGCCACCGGATCGCCCGCCCTCGACTCCAGCAGGCGCCGGTAGCGCGCCGCCGCCGCCTCGTCGTCGCCCTCGTGGTGCTCGGCCAGGTGGGCGCCGAGGCCCGCCAGCGTCGCGCCCCAGTCGCGATCGTTCGACAGCTCGGCGTGGTGATCCAGGCCGAGGCGCGCCTTCGTCCACTGCCCCGCCTCCAGCTGGTTCGCGACCGACTGGAACAGCAGAGCGGGATCGTTCGGATCCGCGGCCCGGGCGTCCTCGACCAGCGCCACCGCGCGCGCCGACGCCCCCAGGCGATGGCGGGCGAGCGCGGCCGCAAGCGCCAGCCAGGCCGCCCGCTCCGGGCCCGTCGCGGCCTCCGCCTCGAGCTCGACCGCGCGCGCCAGCGCGGCATCCTTGCCGACGCGGGCCGCGACCCGGCGGGTCCCGGCCCGGGCCAGCGCCGCGGCCCCCTTCCCGGCGTCCTCATCCAGCGCCCGCAGCCACAGATCCAGCGCCTCCGCGATCCGCTCCGGGTTCGCCTCGGTCAGCAGGGCCAGCCGGCAGATCAGCCGCCCGCGCTCGCCGGCGGACGCCGCGGCGGCCAGTCGCCGGTCGAGAACGGACTGCAGCATCGCGGGATCGCCGCCCCGGATCGCGCTCTCCTCCAGCGCCAGCAGCGCGGCGGTGTGGCCCGGCACCAGGGAGAGGGCCTCCTCGATCACCGCCCGCGCCCGGTCCCGCGCCCCCAGCGGGTTCTCGAGCAGGCTGGCCTTCTGCACCGACAGCTCGGCCTTCGCGGCCACGGTGCCGGCGGCCGCGATCTCGATGTCCAGGAGGTCGATGGCGGTCCAGGGGCTGCCGGCCTCGACGGCGTGCAGGCGCAGCGCCCGCAGCACGGGCTTGAAGGTCGCGGTCGGCGGCTCGTCGAGGGCGAGCTGCAGGTGGTCCATCGCCGCGGCGACGTCGCCGACACCGTCCTCGAACATGCGCGCCGCCGCGTAGCGGAGCGCGCCGGCGGCGACGCCGCTGCGGGCGTCTGCCTCCTCGACCATCGCCAGCGCCTCTGCCTCCCACTGGGCGGGGGACCGGGTCAGACCGCGGCGCGCGTCGTCCGCGCTCGGGGGCATGAGCGCGTTCGGCTGCGTGACCTCGTCGTTACTTCGATGGGTCGGAATGGGTGTGGGTGTCCCGGCAGACATGGAATGGGGGAATGTGGAATGGAAAAACCGTCTGACTTTATCTCAAATTGCGCCCCGGAAAGGTCTCGCTTCGGCGCTATGAAACCCAGACCGTGCCGGGTATGATGCCGTCTCCCAGGCGTCATCATCGTCTCGGCGGCATGGCCAAGATCATCGTTACAGGCACGGATCAGCAACGACGAGAGTTCGAGCTCGGGGCGGTCAACACGATCGGGCGCCACCCCGACAACACGCTCCAGATCCTCGACCGCATCGTCTCGAAGGAGCACGCGCAGATCGTGCGCCAGCCGGACGGGCGCTATCTTTTCCGCGATCTCGGCAGCTTGAACGGGTCGTTCCTGCGGAACGAGCGCGTCAACGAGCACATACTGCAGGAAAACGACGAGATCATGCTCGGGTCCACCTGCCTGACTTTCCAGGAGAAGTCGGCGCAGGACTCGATGCTGCAGAAGGTGACGATCGCGCCGTCCGCCGGCGACGCGCTGATCCGCCAGAAGATCCAGGCGCCGCCGCCCTCCCGCGAGTTCCTGCCGGAACGCGACATCACGGACAACGAGGCGCTGCGCCGCGATTACGAAAAGCTGCGCCTGGCCCACGAGCTGGGCCGGTCGATCGGCCTCGAGGTCAACCTCGAGCTTCTGCTCGAGCAGATCATCATGAAGGCGTTCGAGCTGATCCCCGCCGATCGCGGGGTCATCCTGCTGATGGAGGACGGTGTTCCGTCTCCGAAAATCGCCAAGACGCGCGACGGCAAGAACGAGCACATCATCCTCTCCAAGTCGATCCTGAACGAGGTCGTCACCAACAAGGCGTCCGTGCTGTCGTCCGACGCGACCATGGACAGCCGGTTCTCGGCCGCCCACTCGGTCATCATGCAGGGGATCCGGTCGACGATGACGGTGCCGCTCATCCACCACGACGAGCTGCTCGGCATCATGCACCTCGATTCGATGATCGCGACCAACGCGTTCACCGAGAAGGACCTGCAGATCTTCGGCAGCATCGCCAGCCAGGCGGCGGTCGCCATCCACAACTCGCAGCTGGCGCGCAAGATCGAGCACGAGGCGAAGACGCGCGCGCAGTTCCAGCGCCTGCTGTCGCCCAACCTGGTCGATCAGGTCGTGCAGGGGAAGCTGCAGCTGGAAAAGGGCGGCGCGCTGTCGGAGGTCACCCTGCTGTTCTCGGATATCCGCGGCTTCACGTCGATGAGCGAGTCGCGCGCGCCGGAAGAGATCGTCCGCATGCTCAACGAGTACTTCGAGCTGATGGTGGACGTGATCTTCAAGTACGAGGGGACGCTGGACAAGTTCGTCGGCGACGAGGTGATCGCGCTGTTCGGCGCGCCCGTGCCGATGCGGAACGCGGAGGTGAAGGCGGTGCAGTGCGCGCTGGACATGATGCGCGTCCTCTCCGAATGGAACCGGACGCGCGCGGCGGAAGGCCAGAACGAGGTCAACGTCGGCATCGGCATCAACACCGGCATGGTCGTCACGGGCGCCATCGGCAGCTCGCGCGCGCTGCAGTACACGGCGATCGGCGACGCGGTGAACACCGCCTCGCGCCTCTGCAGCGCGGCCCAGCCCGGTCAGGTGATCCTGTCCGAGGCGACCTTCCGCAAGGTCCAGAGCGACGTGGCGGCCGTGCCGCTGCCGCCGATTCGCGTGAAAGGCAAGGCCGACGAGCTGCGCGTCTATAACGCCGTCGGCCTCCGTAACCGCACGTTCCCCGCGGAAAACACCCGACCGTCGTAGCGACCCATGGGGATCGTGGCGGCGGTAGCGAAGGTGTTCGCGCTGGTGATAGCCGTCGCGGCCGCGCTTGCCGCCGCGCCGATCGTGCTGCCCGCCTTCGGCATGAAGATGGCGCTGGCGGCGATCGTCTCGTCGGAGCTGAGCGCGCTGATCGCGGCGGGCGCGATCGTCGCGCTGCCCCTCGCCTTCTTCGGCTTCACGCGCGGGCGGCGCGTCCCGTCGGCGATCGCCGTCGTGCTGGTCGTCGCCGCGGTCGGCACCTGCCTCCTGCCGCTCGCGCAGGCGCGCAGCCTGGCGAAGACCCGCGGCGTGCGGCTCGACTTCCGCCGCTACCTGCAGGCGCGGATCGACAGCCCGGGCCCCGGGCATCCGGACCAGACGGTCACCTACGCCACCGTGAACGGCACGCCGCTGGCGCTGGACGTCTACCTGCCGCACGCGCGGCCGGCGAAACCGGGACGCCCGCTGGTGGTGATTCACGGCGGCTTCTGGGCGGCGGGCCAGAAGGGCGAGGCGACGCTCGCCAGCCGGCGCCTGGCCGACCTCGGCTTCACCGTGTTCGACATCCAGTATCGGATCTCGCCGCAGCCGAACTGGAAGACGGCGACCGGCGACGTGAAGTGCGCGATCGGCTGGGTCAAGCAACACGCCGACACGCCGGACTGGAACGTCGACCCGACCAAGCTCGCGCTGCTGGGCCGATCAGCCGGAGGCCACCTGGCGCTGATGGCCGCCTACACGCCGACGGATCCCGAGCTGCCGGCGAGCTGCAACGCCGGCGACACCGGCGTCGACGCGGTCATCTCACTGTACGCGCCGACCGATCTCGCCTGGGGATACAAGTACCCCGCCAACCGCTGGGTCTCTGACAGCCGCGCCAAGATACGCGCGTTCGTGGGTGGAACGCCGGAGGACAGCGGCGATCGTTTCAAGGCGCTGTCGCCGCTCGAGCGCGTGACCCCGGCAGCGCCGCGCACGCTGCTCGCCCACGGCGGCCGAGACCAGATGGTCCCGCATGGACACATGGGCCTGCTGGCGGCGCGCCTGCGCGCGCTGGGCGTCCCGTGCGAGACGCTGTTCATCCCCTACGCGCAGCACGCCTTCGACTTCGTGCGCGGCGGCTTCTCGGATCAGATCCTCGAGGCCGAAGTGCTGAAGTTCCTGTCGTCGCCCGGCTAGCAGCCTGCTGCCGGTCGCGACCTGAGAAGAGGCCGCCGCGCCTCGCCCGCGGAAACGTTTTCCGGCCGGGTAAACAAAGTAAACAAAATTTCTCTTGTCAGGGCAGGCGCACCTGGGCGACAAGGCGTGCGCAATCCGATAAGTGCATTTCGTGATCGGAGACCCGCGCGTCCCGCATTTGGACGTCCCTAGTCTCGCTTGGTGAAGGCACGACAACACTCAAATGAGGGAGCCCACGATGAGAACGAGCCTTTCGGTGACGGTCGGGTGTGCAGCGCTCATGACGACACTGGCGTGCGCGAATCGCCGGGACGGGTCGGTCGTCGAGCCGACGACCAGCGCGGCGCAGGCAGACAAGGGCAACTCCGGTTCAGACAACGTGGGGGTGACCGTCGCCAACTACATGATCGCCCGGTGGCCGAATCTCAAGAACGAGAATGCCGCATGCACCGACTGCTTCAGCCTCAACTACGCGCTGGCGGTGCCGGGTCCCTCACCGAAGTACTGGGAGTACACGAACGGCGTGCCGCTTTACGGCATCCAGAAGCTGTACGAGCGGACGGGCAATCCCACCTACTTCAACTACGTGAAGGATTGGGTCGACAACTACGTGGCCGCCGACGGCACCATCAACTACGGCACGCCGCCCACGCAGGCGACCTCCAAGAACAACCCGACGATCCAGGACACGATGCAGCCGTCGACGCTGCTCTTCCAGCTCTACGATGGGACGGGCGACCCGAAGTACCTGAGCGCGATGAAGAACGCGCGGGCGGTGTTCGATACCATCTTCCAGAACAGCGCTGGCACGTTCTGGCACAAGCCCAACTACGCCCGCCAGCAGTGGCTGGACGCCATCTTCATGTCCGAGCCGTTCATCACCCGGTATGGCGCCCTCTTCGCCGACACGGTCAAGCCGGGCGACGCGGCCACCTGCTTCCGGATCTCGACGGGCCAGATCAAGCTGGCGGACGCCGTCACGTTCGATCCGGACAAGAGCCTCCCGCACCACGGCTGGAACGGCGACGAGGCGCATGACTGGACGCTGAACCTGCCCAACCCGGCGGGCGGCAACCTGGGCTGCGGCCTCTGCACCGCCAACAAGACCCCGCCGAAGACCGGAACGCGCGTGTCGCCGATCATCTGGTCGCGCTCCATCGGCTGGTACCTGGCCGGGACCGTCGACGTCCTCGAGTTCCTGCCGCAGGACCACCCGGATCGCGGCAAGCTGGAGGAGATCGTCTGGAGCATCGCGGAGGGGCTCCGGAACTATCAGGATCCGGCGACCGGCCTCTGGTTCCAGATCACCGACGCGATGGACGGCCCGGTGCCGGCGGAGGGCGGGTACCCGGGCGAGGGGATCGCCGCCCAGCCGAACTTCACCGAGACCTCCGCCAGCGCCCTTTTCGTCTACGCGCTGGCCAAGGCCCAGCGGCTGGGGATCACGCACGGCGAGTTCCACGCCGTCGCGAAGAAGGGCTGGGACGGCGTGAAGAGCAAGGTGATCATCGACGGCGACCAGGTGACCATCAAGGACACGGTGGTCGGCATGAGCATCGGCGGCACCTGGAACGCCTACACCAACGCGTCGCCGTCCTCGGACGTCGCCAACGGCATCAACCCGGCCGGCGGCCCCGAGTGCACCAACAGCGGCTACGGCGGCACGACGTTCAAGTCGGCGCCGCTGACTTGCCGGTACGCCTACCTGCGCGACAACGTTCCGCAGGGATTCGGCGCGGTCATGCTCGCCGCGAGCGAGATGGAGTTCTAGCCGCTTTTCCGATCCCGGGACCGGGTGGTACGATTCCCGTCGTCGTCGGATCGGACGACGGCGGGTCATGAAGTCGTTCGCGGGATCGATGGTGCTCGGCGCCGGGCTGGTCCTCGGCGCCGGTTGCGGGGCCAAGCGGCTTCAGCCGAACGGCGGCGGCAGCGGCGGCATCGGGATCATCGGTCGCGACGGAGGCGCCGCCGGCGCAAGCGGCGCCGCTGGGGGCGCCGCAGCGGACGCGGGCGGAACGACCGACGCGGGCGGCGCCGCCGACGCGGCCTGGGACGTCGGCTTCGGCGCCCGCCGCTCGTTCGTGGTCACGTCGAACGTGCAGGACGCCGACGGCGGCGCCGAGGTCGCGCACACGTTCACGATGACCGTGGACACCGACCAGCACGTCGCGATCATCGGCGTGGACGGCTCCGCGGTGGTCGCGCCGCTCCAGCAGACGTCGGCGGGCGCGCTGCGCGTCGCCCAGACGCTGGCGTTCGGCGTGCCGGTCGCCGCCGTTTGCGGCGGTTCCGTCACGTACGACGAGCTCACCTTCACGATCGACGGGTCCAACCATCTGGCAGGCACGGGCCGCGGACAGCTGAACATCATCGATCCGAGCCTGAGCCGCAGCGTCGACGTGACGATGTTCCTCGTCGGCGTCCTGGACACCGAGCCGCCGACGTTCACGCTTTCGGCCGCCGGCGATCTGACGGATCCGTGGACGCCGTTCTGGCTGGTTTCGTCGGAGCCGCTGCCGACGCGGCCGACGGCGGTGCTGCTCGTTTCGGAGGGCGGCGACATCATGCCGTTGACGATCCCGACGGGTATGGAGACGTACATGACCGTGCTGGCAAAGCCGACGAGGCTGCTGAACTTCGGCGATTCGTATGTGGTCAATGTCGCCACCGCGGGGCTGACCGATCTGGCGGGGAACGGGGCACCGACCGCGGATTTCGACTTCACGACGCGCTCGCCCCCTCCCCTCGCCGCCGCCGACGGTTTCGAATCGATCACCGACGTCTCGTTCGGCGGCGCGGAGGTGCTGTCGGGCGCCGGCGCGCCGGTGATCGCCGGCGCGCGCAGCCTTTACGTTCCGCCGGCGGATTCGCTGTCGAGCTTCGTCACACAGCTCGCGCTCCGCGTCGCCCTCGCGCCGGGCAACGCCAAGATTGTCTTCAGCTACCGGACCGTGAATCCCGTCGTCGGCGCCAGTGTCAGCTACCTGGTCGCGAGCGTCCACGGCTCGATCCAGACGACCGAGCTGCCGTCGGACAGCGGAAGTCAGACGACGCCCGCGATGATTGACGGGACGCAGGTGCTGCTCGGACCGACGCTGACGGCGACGATTTTCCTACCTGATGACGCCCACGACGAGGCCGTGCTTGCTCGCGTCGCGTCGCAACCGTCCTCTTGCGGCGGGCCGGTTCCGCCGCCGGTCCCCGGGATCATCATCGACGACCTGCGTGCCGAATAGCGCGCGACTTGGTGCTAACATTCGGGGCGTCGTCGGGTTCCAGGAGACTAGTTATGAAGTCGTTGGCGGGATTGATGGTGCTGGCTGCGCTTGCGTTCGCGGTCGGCTGCTCGGCCAAGCGGCTGCAGGCTGACGCGGGGGGCCCCGGCGGCGGTTCGATCGGCATCGACGGCGGTGCCACCGGCGGCGGCGGCCCGGGTGGTGTGACCACTGCGGGCGCGGGTGGCGCGGGCGGCGGGATCGGAACGGGCGGCGCGGGCGGCACCCTGTTCACGGGTCGCCGATCGTTCGTCGTGACGTCGACGCTCGATCTCGGAGGCAACCCCGCCCCGACGGGCGCGCCGACGTCGCACGTCTTCACGATGGTGGTCGACGGCGACATGGCGACCGCGATCCTGGGCGCGGGCATACAGGGCTTCGTCTCGCCGATCCAGCCGACCGCCGGCGGATTCCGCGTCACCGCGCCGATGACCTTACCGATCCCGGGTGCCCCTGCGTGGTTCGTCTACTACACCGATCTCACCTTCGCTCTCGATCCGACCGGCTTGCTGAACGGCAGCGGCAGCGGACAGCTGACGTTGAACGGCGGAGGTGGCTGCAACAGGAATTACAACAGCGCGGCCACAATGTCGCTGACGGGAACCCCCGACACCGTGGCGCCCGTGCTGACCATCGCGAGCGCCGGCGACCTGACCGATCCGTTCTCGTCGTTCGGCGTCGTCTCGACCGAGCCGCTGCCCGGCCAGACGGCGCGCCCCGTGCTGCGGGCCGCAAGCGGAGACACCGTCGTGCTCTCGCCATCCTTCACCCCCTCCGATACGTTCCTCACCGGATTCGACAAGCCCGCGGTCGTTCTGCGCTTCGGCGAGCAGTATTCGATCGACCTGACGGGCATGACCGACTTCGCGGGGAACGCCGCCGTCGCGCCCACCACGGACGGCCTCGGCTTCACGACGGTGGCGGCGCCGCCGCTGGTCGCGGCGGACGGTTTCGAATCGGTGACCGGCGCGACGCTGGGCGGCGCCCAGGTTCTGTCCGGCGCGGGCGATCCGGTCATCAACGGCACGCACAGCCTGTACGTCCCATCGGAGACGCCCACGACCCCGACGAAGACAGAGCTCGCGCTGCGCCTGCCGGTCAGCCCCGGCAAGATCGTCGTGCGCTTCGCCTATCGGAACGTCAATCTGTCCAGCGCGACCAACACCTATTTCGCGATCGGCAGCGTGGGCGGATCGATCGTGATCGGGCTGTTGCCATCCGACACCGGTGCAACGACGACCGGGACAATCGCCGGGACGCAGGTCTTGCTGGGCCCGCTCGGGACGATGACGATCGATCTACCGGCCGACGTCACCGACGAGATCGTCCTCGAACGCGTCGCCCAGGTGGTGGCTTGCCCGGGCTTCCCTGCCTCGCCCACGCAGGGCATCATCATCGACGACCTGCGCATCGAATGAAGTCGCCGGCGGGATCGATCGTGGTCGGTGCGGGGCTGGCGCTCCTGGCCGGCTGCACAACGAGGCCGCTCCAGCCGGACGCGGGCGGCAGCGGTTCACTCGGCATCGACGCGGGCACGATCGGTGACGTCGGCGGCGCCGCAATCGACGGCCCCCTGTTTTCTGGCCGCCGGTCGTTCATCGTCACGTCGACGCTGGTCCCGACCGACGGCGGCACGACGGACTTCCCGCTTTCGCACACGTTCACGATGGTGATCGACGGCGACAAATTGACGGAGTTCTCCGGCCAGGGTCCCTACCCCATCGCGGCGCAGCTCCAGCCGACGGCGGGCGGATTCCGGATCGTCGGCGTGTTCGCCTTCAATCTCGTGCCCGGTTGCACGGGCCGGGACGTGAATTACAGCGATGTCAGCTTCAGGTTCGACCCGTCGGGCCGGCTGCTCGGCAGCGCCAGCGGCAAGGTTTCCCACGCTTTCCACGGCGAAACCGGCGTCGCCGTCACAGCGTCGCTGACCGGTGTCGACGACACGGTCCCACCGACGATCACCTTCGTCCCCGGGGGCGACCTCACCGATCCGTTCCTTTCCTTCCGGGTGTTCGCGTCCGAGCCGCTCCAGCCCGATGTCCTCCCTATCCTGCGGGCCGCGAGCGGCGACACCGTCGTGCTGACACCGTCGTTCGACCCCGCGGGGTTCGTCGCCTTGTTCTACAAACCGGACGTGCTGTTGCGCTACGGCGAGACGTACAACCTCGACATCTCCGGCGTGCGCGATTTCAACGGCAACGCTGCGGTCGGCAGCACGCCCGACAGCCTCACCTACACGACCCGCCCGCTGCCGCCGCTGGTCGCCCAGGACGGCTTCGAATCGGTGACCGACGCAACGCTGGGTGGCGCCGAGGTCCTGACGGGCGCCGGCGATCCGATCATCAGCGGCGCGCGCAGCCTCTACGTAGCGCCGATCAGCGCCGTCGGGGTGCCCGCGCTGACGATCCAGTTCGCGTTGCGCCTGGCGGTCGCCCCCGGCGACACCGTCGTGCGCCTGACGTACCGGGGCGTGAATCCGAATGCCTTGACGACACCGGAGTTCGTGGTCGCGAGCGTCAACGGCCCGATCGCGAGCGCGAGCGCCGTCGGCCCCAACGGCAACGGCACGTTCGCCACGATCGATGGGACGCAGGTGCTTCTCGGGCCTATCGGGACCGCATCGATTCCGCTGCCCCAGAATGTCTCTGGCGAGATCGTGATCGCCTGCTGGATGGACGCCACCACCCTCTGCAACACGCCTCAGCCCACTGAAATCTCAGGCATCATCATCGACGACTTGCGTTTGGAATGAGATAGCCCTGCGACATTGCCCGACCGGCGGCGTCCGTACTGGACGAGATGACGAGGTGGGCTCGAATCCGGATCCGGGAGGGGGGGAGAACCGACCAGGCGGGGCCGAGCGGCCCGCGGCTCGGCGTCACCCCGACCGACTTTTTCGGCACTTCGAAGCGCGAGCACACGCGCATCACCCGGGAGGCCGCGGATGCCGCGGCCCTCGTGACCAACGCGACGCCGGCACAGGCGCGGCTGCTGCAGCGCCTGGCCGCCGCCTATCCTTCGAACGGCGTCTGCTTCCCGTTCGTCGCGACGCTGGAGCGCTTTCTCGCCGCGACCGCGTCGCTGGACGAAGCCGCGGGCGCTGCGCTGGACGAGGCGGCCGTCGCCCGATTGTGGCGGGAAGCGGCCGAAGGGACCGAGGAGCCGCTCGACTGAGCCGGCGCGGCGGCTACATCGGCGGCAGCGTGTCGCACAGCGTGTCGCAGCCGATCGTCGACGACGGAAACGAGTCGATGCAGTCGCAGTCGCTGTTGAGGCAGATCTGGCCGTGCCCGGTCCGCTCGATCTGACATTGGGCGCAGATGCGCGGCTGCGCGGCGATGTTGGCCCGGCAGGCGGTCAGACAGTCGGCCGCGGCGCTCATCGAGCAGGCGAGCGGCGCGCGTTGATCCATGTAGAACGAGCACTCGAGCTGGCAGAGGACGTCCAGATCGGGCGACGGCGCCGCGGCCCCCGCGTCGTCGCACATGGCCGCGCAGGTGGACAGATCCGCCGGGCCGCCCACCGTGCAATACGGTGTGTTGTCGGACGTGTCGACGAAGCCCGAGATCGGCGTGCCCGCCGTGATCAGGCAATCCCCGCACGCCTGCGGCAGATCGCGGGTGCGCGCCCGGCAGCTCGCGAGGCAGAACTTCGCGTGCGTCGCCGTGCAGACGGCCTCACCCGGGGCGAGCGTGCAGAGCTGCTGGCAGCCCGCCTCGAACGCGCCCGCGGGGACGTCGGGGATCACGACCGACCGCGCGTTGCTTCCACCGCAAGCGCCCAGCGCCGCCGTCACCATCACCACGAACGTGCCACGAACGATCGACGCCGGCGCCGTCATGCCGTCGATTGTAAGACGGCGCGCCGACCGCGCACAAATTCAGGCCGCGTCGCGCAGGCCGCGGGCGACCGCGTCAGCCAGCGCGCGGCGGCGCTCGGCGAGCCGTTGCGTGGTGCGGTGGTGGAACGCCCGCAGCACGACCAGCCGCCACGCCTCGGCGGCTTCGCCCCGCAGCTCGTCGAAGCGCAGCGCGACGTATCCCGCGGCGATGCCGACCAGGAACGTCGGCGCCGCCCACAGCGGTCCCCAGACGAAGCCCGCCACGACCGCCTCGGCCGCCCACGCCAGCGCGAGGAACGTCGCGCCCGCCAGCAGCTTCGCGGTCCCCAGCACGTCCTCGTCGTGGGTCAGGCGCTTCGCCAGCTCGCCGGCCAGCCGGTAAGGCAGCCAGCCCATCACGGCGCCGACGGCGGCGAACGGCGACGCGACGAGCAGCTTTCCCAGCGCGGCCGCCAGCGCGCCCGGGCGCAGCGGCGCCAGCTCCAGCGCCCACGGATCGCGCACGCCCAGCTGGCGCAGCACGCGCGTGTAGGCGCGCACCTCGCCGGCGATCGCCTCGACGCGCCCGGGATCGCGCGCGCGCAGGCGCGCGTACGCGTCGGCCAGCTCGCGCGCGCGCTGGTGCTGCGCCGCCGGATCGTCCTCGGTCTCCTCGTCGCGGGTCCAGCGCGCGACGCGCGCGATTCCGGCAACCAGGTCGCGCGACTCTGCCTGCAGGACGACGTGGTCGAGGCGCGCGTCGATGGCCTCGGTCAGCGCCGCCACCGCGGCCCGTTCGTCGCGCCGGTAATCGCCCAGCAGCGGCGCCACCGCGATCGGCTCGCCCACCACCAGCAACACCGACGATCGGAACAGCGCCTTGCGCTCGTAGTAAAGCCCGACGGGAACCAGCGTGACGCCGAGCTTGCCGTCGTGCTCCGCCTCGGCGGACAGCGCGATGCGCGCCGCGCCCGTCTTCAGCGGTCGGAGCTGGGGGTCCGAGTGCGAGACCCCCTCGGGAAAGAGCGCCAGGGCACCCCCCGCCGCCAGCTCCGCCCGGCAGAGCGCGAAGCTGGCGTCGTTTCGGGACGCGTCTCCGCTGCGCGCGCCGGATTCCTTGGCGCGGTGGATCGGGATGCTGCCGAAGGCGTCCATGGCCACGCGACTCGCCGGATTCCGGAATAGCGTGGCCTTGGCGAGAAACCGCGCCGGAACGCCGAGCGCGACGCGAAGGACCATCGGATCGAGAAGCCCGTTCGGGTGATTGAGAACGAAAACCAGGGGCTTCCCCGCAGGGATCCGGTCGCGTCCCTCGACGGTGCGCGTCGGGTAGTAGAGGCGGACCAGCGCCTCAGCCAGCCGCCGAACGAGCGCCGCAAGCCATCTGCGCACGCGAAAATCATACGCTGGGGGCCTTCCATCGCGGCTAAGGAACGTGGCCCCGGCGCAGAATTCCCGGCTAATCCACCTCGAAGGTGACGTGGACGATCGTGATGATGTCCTTCTCTAGCGACGAGGTGTCGTTCTTCCCCTCCCACGATGTTTCCGTGGAATTCGCAGGGTTTACGTTGATGACGCCCATGTCCGCCGAACGCAGCCGCGCGATGCGGCCGCCGCCGGTCTCGGCGAGGACGCTGGTGGCGCGCACGCGCGCGTCGCGCGCCGCCGCCGCGAGCATCTCGATCTTCAGCTCGCCCAGCTTCGAATAGAAATACTCCGGCGCGGACGACGACACCGGCACCCCCCGCTCCAGCAGCTGCGTGATCTCGCGCGAGATCCGCTCCACGCGCGCCACGTCATTCGATCCCACGGTGATCTGCTGGCTGGTCCTGTAGCCCTTGAAGACCGTCTTCTCGATCTGCTTCTCGCCCGCGCCGATGTGCTCGATCTCCTTCACCTCCTCGACATTGGCCGCCAGCACGCGGATCTCGTCCTTCTTGACCCCCTGCTCGCCGAGGTAATCGAGCGCCGTCTTCACGTGCCCGGCCAGCGCCTTGGCCGCGACGGTGCGATCAATGTTCTGCGTCCCGATCGTCGCCTTCCACTCGATGCTGTCCGAGACGATCCGCTTCTTGGCGGATCCGGTCACGTCGATCATCCGGCCCTTGGGGCGGGTGCGCACGCGCTCCCAGCCGCTGATCCCGACCGCCGTGGACGCGACCATCGCCGCGCCGATCGCGATAGCCGCCCAGGGAACCCGGCTGAATCCGTTGGAAGGCGTCAAGATCTCGGCACCCATCATCTCACCGGGCGGGCGCGACGCAATGCCATCGCGGCTTTTCCCGGCGGCGCTCCGGTTGCATCATCATACGACCGTGGTCTCCCGATTCGTCACCGCCGTCGCAATCGCCGCCGTCATTGCCGCAGCGCGACCGGCGATCGCCGACGGCCCCGTCGCGCCGCCGACGCCCGCGCCCGTCACGCCCGCAGCTCCGGGCTCCCGAGCCGCAGCGCCGCGCGTGGGGACCGCGCTTCTGATCATCGGCGGCGTGCTGGCGGCGACATCGACGATTCTCCTGGTAAACGGCTATCGGCATCGGAATGACATCAATGGGGACGCCGCCGTGGCGTACGGAGGGTACGGACTGGTCATCGCCGCGCCCGCCGTGCTGTCGTTGACCGTCGGCCTGGCACTGGCGGTCCCGACCGACAGCGGCCCGGGTTCGAGCAGCCCGAACAGCCACCCCCGGTTCGTGCAGCTGCCGCGCGGCCTGATGATGCGCTTCACGTTCTAGCGATCGCATGATCAGCGGCGCGGGACGGCGAGCAGGTTCGGGATCGGCCACTGCGCGTTCTCGTCGTCGTTCTCGTTGAAGCCGGTCTCGTAGCTGCCGTTCAGATCCAGGTCGACGCCGCCCGCGTGGATCGACAGGCTGGCCTCCGGGCCACCCTCGACGTGCATCGCCGCCGTGATGCCGAGCGGTAGCGCGAGCAGCTTGTCGTTCCAGTCGTTCATCGCGTAGGGCCGCCGCGAGAAGATGAACAGGATGTGCCCGTCCTTGTCGGCGGCGACCGTCGCCTCGCTCCAGCGGCGCTGCTGCTTGCCCCAGGCATTCCGTCCGGGCGCGCGGATCAAGCGCAGGTTCTGGATGACGGTTCCATACGCGGCGAGGCCCGCTTCGGTGCCCGGCGTGTCGAGGTCGACCATCGCCGCCGCGGGCAAGCCGGCCCGGCTGGGACCGAACGCGAGCGCGCTCTTGTACTTTTCGGACCAGTGCGCGTTGTTGACGTGACCGGGCGCGTGCGCGTGGCCGACGTTGGTCAGCCGGTCGTCGCGGTACATCCCGAGGTTGATCGCGACGGCGAGCTTGCGCTCGCGGCACCAGGCGGCCGCCGTGCGCGGCCTGCGATCGCCGGCCGAGGCCATGACCGCCTGCAGCGGCGCCTGTTTCGGATCGATCCGCACGACGTGAATCCGCCCGTCGGCGGAGGTCGGCCCGGCGTCGAGCGCCGCGTACTCGACGCCACGCTGCAACGTCTTCCACGCCGGAGCGGCGGCGGTCGCGCTGGCCGACGCGAGCAGCGGCAGGAGCAACGCCGCCAGCAGGCCTGTTCGCGCCGGGGCGTTTACGATCTGCGCAGAAGCTTTACGACCGTTCCGTGCCCGCCGGTCCGGCCGCGCGCCTCGGAACACGCGTTTCGCCATCGAATCGTTCATCCCCGGCGCGCACTTCATTTTTCGTGCCTAGATCCCGGAGACGCATTCGAGACCGATCTGCAGCGACGTGCAGCTCGCCGCGGCGAAGCTGGCGGAGCCGGAGAGGAACGCCGCGGCGTCCAGGGCCGGGCTGACGGAGCAGATCGTCTCCGCGCCGGCGGGCGGGTCGTCGTCGGTGACGCGAATCGACCAGGGGCTCGACTGCGACGACAGCAGGCTGGCCGAGAACCGGCTGGTCGGCGTGATCGATTCGTTCCAGGCGGGCGCGTAGGTGTCGGTGAGGACGGACGTCTCCGCCGCCAGCGAATTGCCGAGCCAGAAGGCGCACTGCGGATCCGGCGCCGCCGCCGTCCCGATCCCGGGATCCCAGGCGCCGCCCGACGGCTTGGTCTGCGCGATCGACGCGCTGACGCAACGGACCTTCCAAAGCGACGCGGGATCGACGGTGCACGTGCCGTTCGTGCACCGGGTGCAGGCGGGGCACGCGGCGCAACCGCCGCCCGAGCCGCCCGCGCCGCCGCTCCCACCGCGCCCGGCCTCGCCAGCGCCGCCTCCGGCACCGCCGGCCGATCCCGCAGCGCCGGTCCCGGCCGCGCCCGCCGCACCAACGCCGCCGATTCCGCCGTCGCCGCCACCAGCGGCGCCGTCGCCGCCGAAACCGCCAGCGCCACCGCTCCCACCGACGCCACCGACGCCGCCGGTATCGCCACCCGCTCCGTCGCCGCCGACCGCCCCCGTTCCGCCGCTCCCGCCGTCGCCACCGGCTTCTCCACCGGCTCCGCTCCCGCCGGTGCCGCCCGACCCTCCGGCGCCTGTTCCGTCCTGACCGCTGGCTCCGGCATTCGGGACCGGGCCACCACCTCCCCCACTCCCACTTGCGCCGCCCGCTGTCGCACCCGTTCCAGCGACGGTCCCGGCGACGCCTGCAGCGCCCGGTCCGCCTCCGACCGAGCCGCCCGCCCCGGCGGTATTCGCGTCGCCGCCCGCGGATCCGGCTGCGCCGGCCCCGCCGCCCAGACCGGCGTTATCGATCGCGCACGCGCATGCCAGCAGGAGAGCCAGCGGCCACCCGCGCAGCGACTCGGATCCTGAATGGTTGCCTCTTGCCATTCGCCACTTTGGCGAACCCGAGGGTCCGCCGGCGAGCCGACGCCAGCGCACCATTCCCGCGGCGCAACAAAAGGATCACGCGACTTTGCCGCCGATCAGCGGGCGCCGAGGCGCTTGAACAGGGCAACGGCCCAATCGGCGATGCCGATCGCGTGTGTGTACCCCTTCCCTTTATCGGGACAGCGGTCGCTTTCGAATGACATGTCGCCGGCGGTGCTGGTGGCGCCGCTCTCGCTCTTGCAGCTCCAGCTCAACTTCGCGCTCTGCACCGTCGAGACGGGGCAGTCGGGCGCTTCCTCGGGGCGGCTGATGGCGGCCGCCAGCCCGTCGACCAATTCCGTCCGCTGGGCCGCGCTGATCATCTTCGGTTTGAGCTGCAGCCGCGGCGGCTTGTGCTTCTTCTCCATCTGCTTGGCGGTCAGCCGATCGACGTCGAAGACGCTGCCGCTGACTTCCGCGGTGCCGCCCATGACGGTCACGGTGATCTCACTCTGCCAGGCGCCGCCCTCGCCGCTGCCGAGATCCACCTTCAGCTCGGCGTCGTTCGAGGTGCCCACGCACGCGTAGCGAGGCGCGCTCTTAGCGGACGCGCTGCCGGCGCCGCCCGCGCCGACGGCCGCCGTAGCAGCCCCCGTGACCGCGATGAACGCCAGCCCTACGAAGCAGCGCGCCCGGCGCTTCATGAGGCATTGATAACACGATCAGCGGCGCGCGAGCAGGCGCTGTACCTCCCGCTAGGCGTGAAAGATCTCAAATTCGAGGACGTTATGCGCTTGGAGCCGCGTGACGAAAAAAGAGGTCGCAAGGCCCATCAACGGTATCGCATCGTTCTTGGGATCAGCGGGTTTCGTCGTGAGCGGAATCTGTGCCATGAACCACGCCCAGCCGTCTTTGTTTCGCGGCGCGTGGCTCGCTTGGTCGTTGATCTGCCTGACGAGGCGATCGTTGGGGACAACCACGACCCACCGCTCGGCCCCGCCAAAGAACGTGGTCACGCGATCTCGAAGCGACGCGGCCGTCCACGACGTTCCCTTCGGCCAGTGAAGACCATCGATCGCGCCCTGATAGTCGTCGGCCGCCAACCTTTCGACCCAGCGCCAGAACGCATTCAGGTAGACGGCCTTCGAGTCGATCGGCGGCAGCCTGATGAGGCCGTCCGCTCCGCGGGTCATGCCAGCGTCGTGTTCGCGAGCAGGCGCTGGACCCAGCGGTCGGTCAGCTTTTCCTGCACGGTGTTCTGGCGGAGGCGGTCGGCCAGGTTCTTCCAGTCGACGGCGTCCTGCGGCTGGTCCTGGTTCGAGCAGGAGAAGACGATCGTCTCCTTGCCCGTGACCGGATCGATGTGCCGCTGCAGGCACTGCGCGCAGATCTCTTTCATCATGCACTGCATGGGTGAGTTGATCGACGCGATGGCGACGTGGTTCGGCCGAAAGTGCTTCGCCAGAAGCCCGTGGCGTGCGGCCTTGACCGCCGCCATCATCCGGTCGCTGCCGATGGCGATGATGCGCGCGCAGTCCGAGAGCGCCACCTTCGCCTCGCCCAGCTCGCCCTGCGCGTAGGCGCGCATCGCCTCGACGACGTTGCCGCGGAAGGCGCGGTCCTGCGGCCGGCGCGGCTCGGGCAGCGATCCGCCGTCGACGCTCCAGACGATCTGATCGGCGGCGGCCTCGATCTCGTCGACCTTGTAGACGTCCTCGCGCTTGCGGTAGGCGGCGAAGTAGATGACGCGGTTGCCGCGCGCGCGCAGCGCCTTGCCGATCGAGAACAGAACGGCATTGCCGAGGCCCCCGCCCGCCAGCGCGACCGCCTCGCCGCCCTCGGGGATCTCCGTCGGCGTTCCGGTCGGGCCCATCACCACGACCGGCTCGCCCTTCTCGAGGCCCGCGCAGAGCCGCGAGCTGCCGCCCATCTCGAGGACGATCAGCGACAGCAGGCCCTTCGCCTTGTCGACCCACGCGCCGGTCAGGGCCAGCCCCTCCATCATCAGGCGGCTGCCGTTCACGGTCCGTGACAGCGCCTCGAAGTTCTGCAGGCGGAAGAATTGCCCGGGCTCGAAGTGCTTCGCGGCGGCGGGCGCGCGCACCACCACCTCGACGATGGTCGGGGTCAGCCGCTCGACCCAGGCGACGGTCGGCCGCCACTCGTCGTCGAGCGTGCCCGTGAACGCGCGCCAGGCGGCGTCACGCCCGGGCTGGCCCTCGGGATCGAGGCCGGCGATGTCGCGCGCGAACAGCGCCTCGACGTGGGGCGCGCCGTCCTTCGCGGACGCCATCGCCCGCACGACCGAGCCCGCGTAGCCCGGGTTGTTGTCGCCGTAGAAAGTCACCGTGTGCCCGTCGCGCAGGTAGCTGGTGAAGAAGCCGACCTCCTCGCCGGTGGCCGGCACCAGGCGCAGCGTGCCTGCGCTGTCGTCACTCTGGACGGCCTTGAACGCCTGGAACCCCTTCGTCTTCGGATCGATGGCGAACGATCCGGGTCGCTCGCGCTCGTAGGTCACGTTCGGTGAGGTGCCGGCCGCGACGAACAGCGTCCGCGCCGGCAGCGTCACCTTGTCGCCGGTCGCCGTCTCGAACTCGACGCCGGCCAGCGCGCCGCGCTCGTCGGGGACGCAGGCGAGCGGCGCCATCTTCTCGACGAACCGGACGCCCTCCTCGAAGAACTTGATGATCTCCTCGTGGTTCAGCCGGTAGGCGGGGCTGTCGCCCATCCCCTTGCGGTACACCAGCGACACGCCGCCCCAGGCCGCCACCAGCTTGCCGAAGTCCGGCGCCTCGCCGGCAGCCGTGGCGCGCGCCCGCTCCGCCCGCACGGCGCGCCCGTGCGCCAGGAACTCGCGCGCGATCTCCGCCTCCTCGGCGTCATATGCGGCGAACAGCGCGTCTTCTCCCTGCTCGGCCGTCAGCGTCTCCCAGCGCGCCAGGAACTTTTCGACCTGCACCGGGTAATAGGCGGCCGCCTCGGTCGTGGTGTCGATGCCGGTCAGGCCGCCGCCGATGACGATCGCGGGCAGCCGCACCTGCAGGCTCGCTAGCGAATCGCGCTTCGCCGCGCCGGTCAGCTGCAGCGCCATCAGGAAGTCCGACGCCTTGCGCACGCCGCGGATCAGGTTGTGCTTGACGTCGATGATCGTCGGCTTGCCCGCGCCGGCCGCGATCGCCACGTGATCGAACCCCATCGCGAACGCCTCGTCGGCGTCGATGGTGCCGCCGAAGCGGACGCCGCCGTAGACGCGGAAGCCGGCCCGCCGCGCCAGATTGAGGTGCAGCGCCCCGAGGAAGCTCTTGTCCCAGCGAACGGTGATGCCGTACTCGGCGACGCCGCCGAAGCCGGCCAG
>Ga0066903_100000676_pt1 | contig 22393 bp, 12 predicted proteins | sample PanSoiMetaGPlot1_FD_67491 | JGI IMG/M metagenome (GOLD analysis project Ga0066903, IMG submission 67491) | Tropical forest soil microbial communities from Panama analyzed to predict greenhouse gas emissions - Panama Soil - Plot 1 (version 2) | ecosystem: Environmental > Terrestrial > Soil >... | reverse complement strand
TCTGCGCGGCTCGACGCACTGATTGTGACACCCATCGTCGGCGGAACGGCGGTCCACCGAACTCCCCAGGTGCCCTTCAGTGTGTCGTTTCCTGGCGAGTAGTGCTTCAGTTCGAACGTCCCGTCGGCCTGGAACGTCCATGTCCCCTGACAAGCGCCGCCCGTCCACTGGCCGCAGAGCGTCCGCTCCAAGGTGCCCACCGACTCCTTCGGCTTGATTGCAGCGTCGGCCGGTGTGAATACGAGGAGCGACGCGCCGAGGAGTATCGCTGCTCGAGTCATTGGTGTACTCCCCTTGGCGTGCGGTCCGAATTGAGCGTATTCGTCCACTACCAAGAACGCATGGCAGGCCGATTCCTTAGCCCGCCCGTGGCTTTGCTGGCTATCACCCTTTTCACAGCGCCGGCGAATAGGCCCACGTCAGGAACCAGCCGGATTCCCCGCGCCATTCACAGATCGAAGAGTCAAGTGCGAGGGGTCTTCTACTTGCAACAGGTAAACTGCACGACGTCCAGGTGACCGCTGCGGAAGTACGCGGCGCAGCCGGTCAGGTAGCGCATGTACGTGTCGTAAACGGCTGGCGACGTGAGCGACACCGCCCGCTCCCGGGCGGCTTCCAGGTTCGCCGCCCAGGCATCAAGTGTCCGGGCGTAATGCATCTGAAGTGACTGGGAACGCGTGACTCGAAACCCGCCGGCCTCGGCGTACTTGCGGACCACCTCCGCCGGACGAAGTTGCCCGCCGGGGAAGATCGTCTTCAAAATGAACTTGTTGAACAGAACATCCTCGTGCGTCACCTCCAGGCCGAGGGCATCCATCTCGGCCAGGCTTCGCTTGACGATGGTGTGCAGGAGCAGCCGCCCGTCAGCCGGCATGAGTCGATGACACCTGGCGAAGAAAGCGGTGAATCGCTCCTCCCGGAAGTGTTCGAACGCCCCGACACTGACCACCCGGTGCACCGGCTCATTGAACTCCTCCCAACCCTGGAGCCGGATCTCGACGCGGTTCCCCAGGTCGGCCAGTCGCTCACGCGCCAAATCGTGTTGATTGCGGCTCAGTGTCAGCCCGACCGCAGTCACGCCATGCCGCTCGACCGCCCGCCGGATTGTCGAGCCCCAGCCGCACCCAATGTCGAGCAGCCGCTGCCCGGGCTTCAGATCGAGTTTGCCTAGAGTCAGGTCGATCTTGTTCTGCTGAGCCTGTTCGAGGGACACGTCCGGGGGTTCAAAGTACGCGCAGCTATAGGTCATTGACGGGTCGAGGAACTGGGCGAAGAAATCATTCGAAAGGTCGTAATGGGCCTGGACCTGCCGGTAGAAGGGCTGGAGAGTGGCCACGGGGTCTCCGATGGCTGGTGCGACCCGCGGGTGCCAGGTCACCGATTGGGCGTCATGCTGCAGCGATGACCTTCTTGGGCCTCAGGTCGGCTCGTGTCAGACCGAGACGGTGCATCAGCGGCTGGTAGACCTCGGTGAGGAACACCCCCTCGTCGAAGATGCCCAAGCTTCGGACGGCCTCGGCCCGCCGACGGCCGTCGGCCAACATCCCGTCGGCCGGCATCCGGAACGTATTCACCACGTGGCGGAAGGCTGCCAGGGTCGGTTCCCGGTCGTCCTCCAGGTAGATGGCGACCAGGGTCCGGAAGAAGTGGGCGTGCGCCGCCTCGTCGGTACCGACCAGTTCCAGCACACGGTCGAGGGCGGGGTCCTTGCCGCCGGCCACCTTCCGTAGGTTCCGGTAGTGCAGCTGAGTAGCTAGCTCCTGGAACATGGTGTAGATGACGGCCGCCCGCGGGGTGCCGTAATGCACCTGCCACTCGTTGGCGAGGACGCCGTCGGCGATCTGTTCCATCTGCTTTTCGGTCCGGTGTCCCGACCGGACCAGCCAGTCCTCCAGCACCATCGAGTGCTTGGACTCCTCGTACCCCCAGTTGGCCAGCATCCAGGCTCGGCCGCGGTTGGCCCGAACCGGGGGCAGTTGCTTGGCCACGTAGTCGGGCAAGTAGAGCTCGACCATGCAGAATGTCTGGACCACGTCGGCAATCACCGGGTCGATGGCCGAGTTGCATTGGTCCCACGGGATGTCGTCCCGGACATTCCACCGCCGTTTGCGCTCCGCCAGGTCGAAATAGGATCGGTAGGCGGCATAGATCTTGGCCCGCGTCTCCGGGCTGTCGGGGGGTTCCGGGGTGCTCATACGGACTCAGGGGTCAGAGTCAAAGGAGCCTGGGCCAGCATTGTAGGCCCGCCTGGCGGGCCGCGGGGCGGGCTCGAGTCGACTTTTGCACGGTCCCGGTCAGCCGACCACAGCCACCGGAGGTGATGTCGTCACGCCGGGGCCATTCGGATGAGGCCAATCCTCGTCCTGGCTCGGGACGTGCAAGTCGATGAGCGCTTGATACTCGGCCCGGTTGATATATTCCCGGAGCCGGTCGATCACCCAGACCGGCCCATAGTGTCCCGGCCAGTAGCGCTCCGCAAACCACGCTATAGGGCCAGCGCGGGCTCGGGAGCGCCCGAATGCTTGGAGCTGAAAGACGACCTGTCCGTTCCGCCCGCGCGTCTTGACGAGGCGGTGCGAGGGATCGCCCCAGGAGTGGACGACCGCGGGTACAGTCGGCCGCCGTCCCGGCGCGGGCGGCTCCGGGTTATCGACAGGGCAGACCGCGAACCCGGCCGCAATCTCGTCGGGGGTGATCTCCGACACGAACAGGTCCGGCGTGCTCATGGTTGCACACTCATGTCGGTAGGGAAACCCCGGTCCGCTGCTGGATGCGCCGGATATCGGCCAGCGAGACTCGTCTATTGGGAATTAGTAGTCCAGACGGAAGAGATTTCCGCGCGCCGATCCGCGATCGGCCGAGATCGTGTATCAAACTGTCGGCCCAGTCTGTGCAGGTCATACAAACGGTCCTGCCGCCCTAACCCGCACTATCCTCTCAAGCGTTTGAGTCGCCTAGCCAGCGGCTCGGTGTCTGGCAGGACGCCGTCATCGTCGGCCACATTCATATCCGCAGTGGCGGGACGAAGGAGCGGGAGGTACACACCGCGGGCCGAGCGACCCTGGACGGGGACCGAGGAGGATGGTCGATGCAAATGGGCTGGGTGGTCGACGCCGATCCCGGCCGCCGGTGAATAACGACGCGCGGTGCAAAATAGGACTGTGCAGCGCGCGGTCGTGACCCAAGAGCATCCCAGCGGCGCAGCCGATGTGAAGTACATCAACCTGTCGGGGTGCTGGATTTGTTGAGCGCCGAGTTGCACCGAGCGCAACAGGCTGTTAGCGTGTTGGGTGGGATTATCCCACTTGACCGATAGGGTGGAATCCGAACATCCCCTCGATCGAATACGGGAGGGCCGGTGTTCTCCATTGCTGACTCGGCGTCATGCTCAACGGAACGGTTTTCGCGCCGGGAATGGCTGCGGATCGGCTCCCTGAGCGCTGCCGGGGTCTCGTTGACGGACCTGCTGCGAGCCGGCGAGCGCCCCCTCGCTCACGCCGGACCGGAACCCGCCCTGGCACGCGACCTCGCCCCGACGTTCGGGAAGGCGAAGAACGTCATCTACCTGTGGCTCCAGGGCGGTCCTCCGCAACACGAGACGTTCGACCCGAAGCCGGACGCCCCGGCCGAAATCCGCGGTCCGTTTCGGCCGATCGCCACGAACGTCCCTGGTATTCGCTACTGCGAACTTCTACCCCGGACCGCGCGCCATGCCGAGAAGCTGGCGATTGTGCGGTCACTTTCGACGCGCGACGACAATCACGACGTGAGCGGGTACTGGCTTTTGACGGGCTACCCCTACGGCCCCGGCAGTGCGCGGCAGATCAAGCCCACCGACTGGCCGTATTTCGGCTCCATCGTCAAGATGCTCAAGCCGAGCGAACGGTTCCCGGCGCTGACCTCCGTCTGGGTGCCGGACGTGATGCGGCTCAACGACAACGTGACCCCCGCCGGTCAGACCGCCGGGTTTCTAGGCAGGGTGTGGGAGCCGGAGCGATTCGTCGGCGACCCGGCTACGCCGGATTACCACATCGAAGGGCTGGGGTTGGCCGGCGAGATGACGAGCCTGCGCGTTGATCGCCGCCGCGACTTGCTGGCGCAGATGGATCGGCACTTCGACCAGCTCCGCCGCGACGGGTCGGTCGAAGCGTGGGACCGGCTCTCGCAGCACGCCTTCGACCTGGTGACCTCCGGCCATGCCCGGGCGGCCTTTGACCTCTCCAGGGAGTCGGACAAGACCCGCGACCGATATGGCCGGTACACCTGGGGCCAGTCCGTCCTCCTCGCTCGCCGGCTGATCGAGGCGGGCGTGCGGCTCGTGCACGTCAACTGGTCCCGCGAGCCGGGCGATTCCGCGGTGGACAACCCGATGTGGGACACCCACGCCCAGAACGCGGAGCGGCTGCAAGACTGCCTGTGCCCCCAGTTCGACGTAACATTCGCCGCCCTCCTGGACGACCTGTCGGATCGCGGGCTGTTGGACGAGACCCTGGTCGTCGTCATCGGTGAGTTCGGGCGCACGCCGCGGATCAACAAGCAAGGGGGCCGAGACCACTGGGGCCACGTTTTCAGTATGGCGTGGGCCGGCGCCGGCATCCGCGGCGGCCAGGTGATCGGGGCGAGTGACAAGAACGGGGCGTACCCGGTCACGGACCCGATCCGCGGCGGCGACGTGACGGCCACCATCTTCCACTTGCTCGGCATCGACACGAACGGGGTATTCCGCGACAAGGCGAACCAGCCTCACTTGATCACCCAGGGGGAGCCGCTCCGGTCCGTTCTGGGCAACATGGTAGCGACCGCCGAGCGCTGTCAGCCGGAGGGGGACCCGGCGTTCGTCCCGCCCTACGACGCCGCGCTCCTCTTCGACACCGCCTTCGACCCGAACCGCCCGCTGCACCCCCCGGCCCCGCTCTCACGCGAAAAAGGTTGGCGTGCCTTCCCCATTGGGACGGCGGAATCCCCCGGCGGTCTGGCCGTCCAGAGACTTGCCGAAGGTGTGGTCCTGGGTTACTTCCCCGGCAAATCAGCAGTGACCGTCGAACACGGGGCGCGGGCGCTTCTCGCACAGGAGATTCGCAATGCCCGTGGCGGCCGCTACACGTTCACGGTGCAGGCGTCCGGAGTGGGGTCGTCGGCCGAAGAGTTCAGCAAGAGTGTCTTGGGCCAGTTGTCGTGTCGGCTCGTCCTGTTCCGGTTCCGCGACGCAAACAAGGACCCGCGCTCGGTGGAGGAGTTGGCGGCGGCAGAGTTCCGTCCTTGCTTCGGCAAGGCCGAGACGTTCAAGGTGGAGCGATTCCTCGGGTCCACCGTCCCGGGAGCGAATTTCGCCATTGGCAACGGACTTGGGGTGGCCGTGTTGGTCGCGAATACGTCGGGCGGGGCGATCACGCTAGCGGGCAACGACGGTCGCTGGGCCGGGATTCGCGTCCACTCCGCCGTCCTCGAATTCAACCCGCGTGCCCGCGACGAGTCGGTGGTTTCGTGACGGGAGGGCCGGCTTCGCGACTGGTGACCTTGGTGTTCGGTCGGCGGGAGAGAATGCGCCAGTGCTCGAACGTATCGCGGACGGTCGCACCGATCTTGTGTTCGATTACCTGACACAAGGACACGCTGCGGACTCGCAGGATGAGGGCGGCGTCTCTCTCATCCAGTGGTGTGCCTACTACGGTGATGTGAGTGCTATCCGATACCTTGTGTCACACGGGGCATCGCTGAACGCACTTGGCGATAACCTGGACCTCAATGGCGCGGTCTTCCATGGGCATTGGCAGTTGTGTCAGTTTCTGATCGAGCACGGAGCCAACGTCAATCATTCGATACCGACGACGGGCGAGACTCCCCTGCACTCGGCCCTCTGCAAGACCAATAATCCTGTGTACAACCGCGTTCTCAAAGTGCTGCTGGCTCACGGCGCCGACCCCAATCGCACGACGATTCCTGGCATCGAAACCGATTCCTTCATGCGGGATTGCCGGACCAAAGGCGAGACGCCGCTGCACCGCGCCGCGGCGTTCGGCGACGCGGAGGCAATCCAACTGCTTATCGAGGCCGGCGCGGTCGTCGACGCGAATGACGCGCATGGCGACACCCCGCTGTCGTGGGCCAGTTGGTACTTGCGACCGCGTGCCATCCTGCGGATGCTCTGTTACGGTAAGCATACGGTACGTGGCTGACCCGAAGTCGGCGATTGTCGTCGTAGGGGTTGCGATCTTGCGACCGATCGGTCCTGTCACCCGCCGCCGTTTCTTGCAAACCGCCGCCGGCGTGTCCGGGCTGGCGGCCAGTGCGCCGCCAACCGTTGACGCCGCGCCCGCCGCGCGCGGCGCGACCTTTGGCAAGGCCAAGTCAGTCGTGGTGCTGTACCTCTACGGTGCCCCGAGCCAGATGGACACGTTGGACCCGAAGCCGGATGCGCCGACGGAGCGGCGCGGCGAGTTCGGCTCGATCTCGTCCCGGCTCCCCGGAGTGCGAGTGTGCGAACACTTGCCCCGGATCGCCGGAGTTCTCGACCGCGTCTGCCTGGTGCGGTCGATGAGCCACACGTCCAACAACCATGCCGTCTCTGTCGCCCTGTCCGGTCTGTCCCGCTCCCAGCCGGCCGTCGAAGCGAACCGCGCGGATGCGCAGCACTGGCCATACTTTGGATCGGTGTTGGAGTACCTGTGGAGGCACGAGCGCGACACCGCCGACGGCCGGCTGACGGCGAACGTGATCCTTCCCTGGCCGCTGAACGCCCGGACCGATCCGAACCGCTGGTCCCCACATGCGGCGTGGCTCGGCCCGAAGTACAATCCGGTGTACCCGCTGTTCCGCGGCGAGGGGTCGCGCGAGGTCGGGAACCCGACGGCGAACGGACCGACGCCGCTGCGCGGCCGCTTCGACCCCTACGACGGCCTCACGCCGACCAGCACGTTCGCGTTCGACGGGTCCGAACTCCCGGCGGACGTGTCCGCCGTCCGGTTTGCGGACCGGCAGCAACTCCTGGCAGAGATCGGCGGCGGGGTCGAGGCCGACCGGCCTCGACAGTTCGCGCGCCACCAGCGCTGGGCCGTTCGCTTGATCGCCGACCCGCGGCTCGCACGTGCCGTGGACGTGACGCGCGAGCCGGCCAGGGTCCGGGACCGCTATGGCCTGACGCTGTTTGGCATGGAGGCCCTAGCCGCCCGACGGCTGATCGAGGCGGGGGCGCGGGTGGTCACCGCCTTCTGGGACGACTTCGCTTACGCGAACAACGCCTGGGACACGCATTACAACCACTTCCCGCGGCTGAAAGAGGGGTTGTGCCCGATCCTCGACCAGGTGCTGCCGGTGTTCCTCGACGACATGAACCAGCGCGGCCTGCTGGACGACACCCTCGTCATGGTCATCAGCGAGCACGGCCGCACGCCGGCCATCGCCGCGGTCTCCGGCGGCGGGCGCGACCACTGGGCCAGGGCGTACTGGGGCGTGTTCTTCGGGGCGGGAATCCGCACCGGACAGGTCGTCGGGGCGACGGACCGGCAGGGGGCGTTCCCGACCACGCGTCCGATCGACCCGAAGGACGTGCTGGCCACCATGTACCACCTTCTCGGCATCGACGCGGAGCACACGATGATCCCGGACCGCACCGGCCGCCCGATCCACCTGCTCCCGCACGGGTCGGTGGTGCTTGAGTTGCTAGCGTAGTCAGTGCCAGACCAGGGATCTGAACTCATCCCTAGCGAAACGACTCATACTCGCCTGCCGATGTCGCGCTAGTCCGTTTAGAATGCGGCCCGCCGCCGGCCAGACACCAACACCCACTGTCGCAGCGGAGAACCAATGTTTGAAACAGCACGCCTTCGGATTGCGGTTTGTGCCGTCGCCGGCCTGCTCGTCGGGGCGGAAGCGGCCTGGTCGCAGCAACCGAAGCCGGATGCCCCGGCCAAACCCAAAGACGAACTGATCAGCCTGGGACAGTCGCTCAGCTTCACCGAGCAACTGCTGGCCCGCAAGATCGACGAGCAGATGCTCTTTCAAGCCCTCGCCGACATGGCTCAGGTGGACAAGGTGCGCTACACCGGCCCGCCACCACGAGTCGTGAAGAACCCGACCGCCCCGGGGGCCAAGAACCCGGTGGTGATCTCCGCCTACTCGCTCCTGCCCAAGAAGTACCTGTCCGGGCAGAAGTTGCCCTTGATGGTGTTTGCCCACGGCGGCGTTCACGGACACGTCGGTGTAAACGAGATCAACGTCCTCCGCGAGCTCGTGCAGCAGGGGTACGCGGTCATCGCCCCGGACTATCGCGGGAGCGCCGGGTACGGCCGCGAGTTCTGGGAGCTCATCGACTACGGCGGGCTGGAAGTGGAGGACGTGTTCGCCGGCCGGCAGCTTATGCTGGAGAGCCACGACAACCTCGACCCCGACCGCGTGGGCATCATGGGCTGGAGCCACGGCGGCCTGATCACGCTCATGAACCTGTTCGCACACCCCAAGGAGTTTCGGGTGGGGTACGCCGGGGTGCCGGTGTGCGACCTGGTCGCGCGGATGGGGTACCACGACCAGGGGTACCGCGACCTGTTCTCCGCGCCGTACCACATCGGCAAGACGGTTCGCGAAGATGTGGACGAGTATCGCCGCCGATCACCGGCCTGGAACGCAGAGAAGCTGCAAACGCCGGTGCTCATCCACACGACGACGAACGACGAGGATGTCCACGTGCTGGAAGTCGAAAACCTGATCAAGGCGCTCAAGGCGGCCGACAAGAAGTTCGAACACAAAGTCTACCAGGACGCTCCCGGCGGGCACCAGTTCAACCGCCTCGACACCCGGTTCGCCCGGGAATCGCGCGCGGAGGTGTACCGCTACCTGGCGAAGTACCTGACTCCTCCCAACCCCGTAAAATAGCTCCTCCGGAACCGATGAGTTCTTTCGGCGAAGAAGAGTCCAGATTGATCACGTATTCTGGAGACGACCGTGTCTGATCAATTGCCGCGAACCACAAATCGCCGAATGCAATTTGACAACGGAACCGCCATCGGCATCAGCAATCGATGGGAGCGAGGCCAGTACTGTTCGATCCTGACACAGGCCGGGATCGTGGGGTGCGGTATCTACGACTTGAAGACCGCGGCGGAATTCGGGCAGGCCATTGCCATTGCAAAAGGTACGCCAGCCAAGCCGTTGGTCGAACCGGAAGACTTGCTTGAAGCGAAGATCGTCGGCGTCACGCCGCAGGCCGAGGCACTCGGCATTATTGCCGGCATCACTGGACGAGAAGCCGTTGAGAAGATGCTCCGGGCGACAACGGCCGCCGCATCCCCGGTAGGTAGGCAATTGCATTAGGTAACGTCTGGACCAGCCGCCCGCCTCTCCGGTCTCTCATCAGATCACGGCCCGGTCAGTTCGCGCACGTTGAAGTCAACGGCAATGCCGATCGGGCGGTCGACAGACAACTGCATTTGCTTGTGTCCGACTCGCCCACAATGATGACGCGGTTTGCCGCCGCCTTCGTTCGCGACGTCCGTCGTTCATTTCATCGGGCGCTTCGGTCGCGCTGTCTCGCGGTGCCGCGGCTGTTTCTCCAAGTCGGCCACTAGAGCAATGAAGTCCTCGCGGTCGCGAAGAGCGGCGAGGCCCCGGTCGCCCTTCAGGCGGGTGGTGGCGTCAAAGCCCGCCGCGACGGCCTGCCGGAGCCAACCCATCGCGCGATCGGCCTCGGCGGTGGCAGCCTCCGGCTTGGCCCCGCGGATGATTCCGGCCGCCACCGCTCGCATGCGGGCAGCGGTGTACAGGCTCTCGGCATCAGTGCGGTTGAGTTTCTCCCACATTTCGGCGGTCGCCCGGCAGCCGTCGGCGTCCTTCGTGGTCTCGAAGTGGTGAAGCCGAAGGGCCATCAGCTTGGGAACAATGTCCGGGTCGATGTCTTCGCGGGCTGCGCGCCTGATGCAGCCGTCGATTAGCGGCACGGCCTCGGCCCCACGCCGGAGGTTAAACAGGGAGACGACAACGGACGAGATGCTACCGAGTGTGTCGGGGTGGTCGGGGCCCTGGACGGTCCGACGCCGGGCCAGGGTGTCTTCCCCGAGCGTCAAGGCGTCGGCAAACCGGCGGGCGGCCGAGTACGCCTTCGCCAACTTGTCGCTGCTGGCGAGAGTGTCGAGATCATTCGGACCGAGCTTGGCCACCTGAACCGCCAGTTTGTCTTCGAGTGTCTTGATTGCCTCGGCCGGTTGGCCGGCGGAGCGGTACGCATTGGCGAGATGGTCCATGGCAAGGAATGTCGCGGGAGCGGCCGGGCCCGACCGGGCCGTGTGCAGGGCCAGCAATTCCTCGCGGAGCCGGACGGCGTCGGGGTGCCGGCCGAGGTCCGAGCAGCCCTGGGTCAGGTTCTCCAGGCTCGCGAGCAGCGCCGCGGAGACGTGTTCGGAGCCGTCTGTGGACTTGCGGAGGGCGACGATTTCCGCCCGGAGCCGTGGCGCGCCGAGTTGCTTTACCGCGTCGATGTAGGCCTCGGCGACGGGCCGCCGGCTCGCCCCTATGTCCGGGGCGTCCGGGCCGTACCTCGCGCGGATCAGGGCATGCCGGTCTTCAAGGAGCACGAGTCCTTCGGCGTGGCGGCCCAGTCGGGCGTGCGTGGTCGCTAGGTTCAACATGCTGTCGAGCGTGTTCTTATGGTCGGGGCCGTTCTGGGCCCGGTGCAGCGCTAGTAGCTCCGTGCGGAGCCTCAGGGCGTCCGGGTGTTGACCGGCCCGAGTGTACTCGAAGGCCATCGTGCGCATGCGGTCGAGTACATCCGGATGGCCGCGGCCGAACTTCGTACTCTCTGCCGCCAGCACCTCCTCTTCCAGACGAAGCGCGTCGGTGTGCCGGTCGAGGCAGTGGTAAACCTTTGCCAGGACGTCCAGGGTCAGGAGCCGGGTGTGGTGATCCGGGGCGACCCCGGGTGTCGCGAGCGCCAGGGCCTTTTCGCAAAGGTCAGCGGCCTCGGCGTAGCGGCCCAGGCCATAGTACGTCCCCGCCAGGTTGGCCGTGGCCCGGAGCGTGTCGGTGTGACCGGGCCCCCGGTGCGCGGCGAACAGGGTGCGGGCGGTCTGGAATTGCTCCGCCGCCCGGTCCGCCTCGCCCACCAGTTGGAAGGACTGACCGATCGTCATGCGCAACCGGGCTTCGACGAGCGGCTGCTTCTTGAAGCCGGTTTCGACGAACGGCAGCGCCGCCTCGATGGCCTGCCGCAGGGTCGCCTCCCGACCCAGGCCGCCGTTGTGTTCCGGGCGCATGGCGGCCAGGATGCGATACTCCAGGAAGCCGAGCACAGCCCGCGCCTCGGCGTCGCTCGTCTCGGCGGCCTCCTTCGCCGCCTGCTCGGCGGCCGAGGCCGCAAGGGCCTTCTCGCCGGCCCGGACGGCGTCGTCGCGGGCGGACTCGGCCGCGTCACGCTCCCGGCGGGCGCCAACCAGTCCGAGGGTGGTCCCGACGATGCCCCCCACGAGGACCACCAGCAGCACGGACCCGGCCAACACCGACCTCCGGTTCCGCCGCAAGAGCTTCCGCAGCCGATAGGCCGCAGACGGCGGCGACGCTTCCACCGGCTCGTCCTTTAGGTAGCGCTTGATGTCGCGGGCCAGGTCGGCGGTGGTCTCGTATCGTCGGGTGCGGTCCTTTTCCAGACACTTCATCACGATCCAGTCCAATTCTCCGCGGAGCGACCGGCTGAGCCGCCGCGGGTCAGTCTTGCGGTTCGCAGAGAGCGTGCACGCCGCCTGACCGAGCGTGCTGATGCGCGTGCTCGGTTTCAGCGGCTCCTCCTCGCGGATGATCCGGCGGATCTCGTCAAAGCCGACCGTTTTCAACCGCTCCTTGTCAAAAGGGGTGGTGCCGGTCAACAGCTCGTACAGCAAGACGCCGAGCGAGTAGATGTCGGCCCGCGTGTCAATGTCGAGGCCGCTCAGCTCGGCCTGTTCCGGGCTCATGTAGGTCGGCGTGCCGACCATCTGAGCGAACCGGGTATAGACCGAATGCTCGGTCAGTTGCTGGTTGATTGCCTTGGCGACGCCGAAGTCGATGACTTTGACCACTGGCTCGCCGTCGTGGAGCGTGACGAGCACATTGGATGGCTTGAGGTCCCGGTGGATGACCCCCTTCTGATGCGCGTGCTGCACAGCGCAGCAGACGGAAACAAAGAGGTCGAGTCGTTCGCGCGAGGTGAGCTGGTTCCGGTCGCAGTACTCGGTGATGGCGACGCCGCGGACCAGCTCCATGACGAAGTACGGCCGGCCAGAGTCGGTCGCACCACCGTCGAGCACCAGGGCGATGTTCGGGTGTTCCATGAGGGCGAGCGCCTGCCGTTCGGCCTCGAAGCGCGCGACCACCTCCTTGGTGTCCATCCCTGGCTTGATCACCTTCAGTGCGACCTTTCGGCGCACCGGATGTGTCTGCTCGGCGACGAAGACCAGGCCGAACCCCCCTTCCCCAATCAGCTCTTTCAGCTTGTAGTGGCCGATGACGGTGCCGGGGCTTTCCGCGAGCGACTGCTTATCCGGCGATTGCTCCGGCGCGTAGCCATCGTCCGCGGCGCGATCGAGGACGCCGCCGGCGTGCTCATCGGCGGCAAGCAACCGTTCCATACGGTCGCGGAGGCCGGGGTCGGCGCCGCACGCTTTGGTGAGAAACGCCGCGCGCTCGGCCGGGTCCCGTTTCTCCAGGGCCGCGGCGAAAAGCGATTCTTCGTCCATCGTCGGGACTCCAGTCCGGGGTCCTCGAGCGTCACGGCCGCTGAGTATAGCAGGAATTGGCATCGTGTAGGCTGGTCGGCCTCACGTCCCCACTACTCTCGAACCTTTTGCACCGCGGGCAGCAACATGCCGATCAGGATTGCGATGATCGCAATGACGACGAGTCCCGGTGGGCGATCGTCCAAGAACCGGCCGGTGTTGACGACGACCGTGCCGTCACTGAACGTGACCGAGTCGCGCCACGAGAAGTGGATTTGACTGGTCCGAAAGTCGCCCGTCCCCGCGGCCACTTGCCACGACACGACGCCGACCAGCAAATCGCCGTTCGCGGCTTGGAACACGGCCACACCCTCGCCAACCATCGATCCGGGGTCAGGGCCGGGAACGAATTCTACCTCCCCGTAGCTCGTGAACTGTCCGAGGTGCGACGCCTCGCCGTTGAGAACAAACGGCAAGGGTCCTTGTGCTGTCAAGTCGATGGCGCCTTCAAACTTCTGCAGCTTGACCGGCGACTTGGCAAAGGCGGTCCCCGGCAACGCCTGTGACAACGTCAGCATGGCCAACAGCGTGACAGCCTGGCGCATGAGTCTCGTGAAACACTTCATGACGAATACTCCCTTAGTAAAGGTGACAACTCAAATATCCCCGGCCTCGTTGATGCCCGTGAAGACCACGTTGGCCAAGGTTCGATCGGCTAATTCCGAAGAATTCACCTGGCCATCGCCGTTCGCGTCGAACAAGAGGCCATTGTGGGAGCGGGCATCCGCCGCCAATAGCAGATCCATGACGGAGACGTCGGAGTTGTCGGTCGCGCCAAACGCGGCCCCGTTGCCGCCGACATTGAACGTCCGCGCGCCCAGACCATCCGCTGTGACCTGGAATCCGTATGCGCCCGCAGTCGTCCCGCTCAACGTTTGATTGGTCACGTAAGCGGCAAACGCGGTGGCCATGACCTGGGCGTCGACCTTCGGCGGCCCACCGGGCGAGTCCAGGGACGTGCGAGCGAAGAGAGTCTTGTAGTACGCGGCCACCTGGGCGTTGGTCATGCCGTCCAGAGACGCATACATGTTCGGGAATGAGCGGGCGAGCCAGTGACCGAGCTGTGTCGCCGACGCGCCGCCGTTGACTGCCGTGAGCAAGTTCTGCCCGTTGCGGTTCTGCCAGAAGCCGATCGTGGCTGTCTGCCCCGCGGCGACGCCCCCGGTTGTGGCTGGCCGCTCGCCGAAGTTGTAGTTCTCGGCGATCGACCCCCCTTGCGAGAGGACGATGCCCGAGAAGATGTCGCTGACCGCGGCGCTGCCAGTCGTGACGCCGTTGACCGTACCCGTCGTCTCGCGCCCATCGAGGAGGTCCGCGGGCTGCGTCTCGGTGATCGAGTATCCGGACGCATTGCTCGGGCGCAGGTTCGCAAACGCGTAGATACCGTTGCCGTCAGTTTGCACGGTCCGCGACACGGCATTGCCGAGGTCGTCAGTGCCGGTCAGCGTGATCGCGGCGTCCACGACCGCCCGTTCGCCGAAATCGACCTGCCCGTCGTTATTGAAGTCCACGTACACGAGGCCTTGAATGGCCGACGGCGCGAGGACAGTGCTGACGACCGTCGACTCGCTCCCCGCGAAGCCACTGTCGCCGCTGTAGACGGCCCGGATCGTGTGCGAACCAACCGACAAAGCTGTTGACCCGAGTGCGAGCGAAGCGGAGCCATTCACGAGGTCTATCGTGCCGAGCTTGGAGTTGCCTTCGTAAAAGGTCACGGTCCCAGTCGGCGTGCCGACGCCCGACTGAACCGCCGAGACGGCGGCGGCGAGAATCTCCCCGTCCACGCCGAACAGTGGGGCTGTCATGGACGTCGAAACTGTTGTCGTCGTCGGGCGGCCAATGACGGTGATGGTGATCTGATCGGTTCCGACACCGCCGTCGTCGTCCGTGATGGTCAGACGGACGGTGTAAGCGCCCGCCGCACTGAACGTGTAACCGTCGGCGACCATACCCGAACCCCCGCTCTCCGTGACGGAGCCGGCGAGCGTGACTCCCCCGACTACCCACTGGGCGGCGTGGGTGTCGGCGGCGCCCGCGTCGGTGAACGATCCGGTGAGGACGACTGGCGTCCCGACTGTGTACACCCCAGTAGGCGCCGGACCGGTGACTGTGACGGCGGGGGCGAGATTATTCACGGTAATTGCCACACTGGCGGTGGCGCTACCACCTGCGGGGTCGGTCACCGTCGCGGTCACTGCGAACACGTCCGACGCGCTGCCGGTCGGGTTGTCGTCGAGGTAGGTGTGGGTGGCGCTGAAGGCGGTGACGCCCGCGGCCAGGTTGAGCGTCGTGGTTCCTTCGCCGGCGCCCCAGTTGATCACGACCGTGTGCGTGTCGGCGGCATCCGGATCAGTAAATGAACCGGTGAGCGTCGCGGTGCCGCCCTCGTTGATGCCGGCGGGTAGATGGAGCGAGACGTTCGACGGCGGGGTGTTGGACACGGTGTCCACGATCCTGGCCACGAACACGTCTTCGAGGCCGGCGCTGGTCTGGCCCGGGAATGTGCCGGAGGTGAAGCCGGCCACGTAGAGGCCGGAGGCACCGACGTTGACGCCCGACGCCGAATCCGTGGCGGCCGTACCGAACTGGCCGGTCCAGATCACGGCGCCCGCGGCGTCGTATTTGCGGACGAACGCGTCCTGGCCCCCGGCGCCGGACCGGCCGGGCAGGGCGCCGGCCACGAACCCGGCGACGTAGACGCCCGTCGAACCCACCGCAATTCCGTTGGCCTGATCCGGACCGGTGGTTCCGAACTGGCGCGTCCAGCTCGCGGTGCCGCCGAGGTCGTACTTGCGCACGAACGCGTCGGTGCCCCCCGCACTGGCCTGGCCCGCGAACGTGCCGGCGGTGGACCCGCCCACATACACGCCCGATGTGTCCGCAGCGATCCCGGCGGCTGAATCCGTGCCGGCCGTCCCGAACTGACGGGTCCACACTGTGTTCCCGGAGCTGTCGTAAGCGCGCACGAACGCGTCCTGGCCCCCCGCGCTGGTCTGGCCGGCGATCACGCCGGCCACGAACCCGCTCACGTAGACAACCGACGCGTCCGCGGTGACACCGAGCGCCTGGTCGCCGCCGGTGGAGCCGAGCTGGCGGGTCCACAGCTCGTTGCCCGCGGCGTCGTACTTGCGCACGAACGCGTCCTGACCCCCGGCACCAGTCTGGCCCGCGAATGTGCCGGTGGTGGCCCCGACCAAGTACACGCCGGTGGCGTCCGCGGCTATGCCCGAAGCCGAGTCATCCGGGTTGGGATTAAACGGAACGGTGGTGCCGGGGGCGCCGAACTGGCGCGTCCAGATCACGTTTCCGTCGGCGTCGTACTTGCGCACGAACGCGTCCTGGCCACCTAACCCGGTCTGGCCCGGCAACGTGCCGAACACGTAGCCGGCCACGTAAACACCGGAGTCGTCCACGGCAATCCCGCTAGCCGAATCCGGTCCGTCCGAACCGAACTCGCGGGTCCACAGGTCGTTGCCCGCGGCGTCGTACTTGCGCACGAACGCATTGACGCCCCCGGCCGCCGACTGACCCGGCGATGGGCCGGCCACCTGCCCGGTTACGTAGACGTTGCCGTCTGCATCCACCGCCCGAGCGACATCCGTGAACGACCTGAAGCCGGAGAACTGGCGGCTCCAGACCTCGTTTCCGCCGGTGTCGAACTTGCGCAGGAAGACATCCGAGCTGCTGGGGCCCTGCATGAGTCCGGTCACATAGACTCCCGAGGTGTCGGTGGCGACGCCGAAGGCGTCATCCGTGCCGGGCTGGCCGAACTGCCGAGTCCAGACTTCGCTCCCACTGCCGTCGTACTTTCGCACGAAGACATCGTTGCTGCCGAGATTCGTCTGGCCGGGCAGGGCGCCGATAGTGAACCCGGTCACGTAGACGCCCGTGGTGTCGACGGCGACGCCGGTGGCGTTATCACCGACCGGGCTGCCGAACTGGCGCGTCCAAAGCTCATTCCCCGCGGTGTCGTACTTGCGCACGAACGCGTCGTTACCGATCCCCCCAGCGCTCGTTTGGCCCGGCAGCGCCCCGGATACGAACCCGGTCACGTAGACGCCCGAGGCATCCACGGCGACGCCCAGGGCCTCATCCGTGCCGCCGACATTGCCGCCGAATACGCGGGTCCAAAGCTCCGTACCACCGGCATCGTACTTGCGCACGAAGGCATCGGGGTTTGAGCTCAAGACTCCCTGTATATAACCGGCCACGTAGACGCCCGAGGCGTCCGTGGTGACGCCGAGGGCCTCATCAAAGGTGGGGGTGCCGAACTGGCGAGTCCAAAGCGCGGTGCCACCTGCGTCGTACTTGCGCACGAACACGTCGCGCCCACCCTGATTGGTGAAGCCCGGAAAGTTGCCCAGGTCGGTGTACCCGGCCACATAGACGCCCGAGCCGTCTACCGCCAGACAGGAGGCTTGATCGATGTGATCGGTGCCGAACTGGCGAGTCCAGATTTCATTCCCGGCGGAGTCGTACTTGCGCAGGTAGGCGTCCGTGTCGCCAACGGTTGACTGGCCCGGCAGACTCAGGCGCACGAACCCGGCCACATAGACGAACGAGCCGTCGACGAAAACGGCCTGAGCCGAGTCGGCGCCGCCGGTGCCGAACTGGCGCGTCCAGATTTCATTCCCCGCGGCGTCGTACTTGCGGACAAACGCATCGAAGTCCCCGGCGCTACTCTGGCCCGGTAGGGCGCCGGCCACCTGTCCCGCGACGTAGGCGTTGCCGTCCGCGTCCACCGCTCGCCCTTGACCCCCGGCCGGTGCGGAGCTGCCGAACTGCCGCAGCCAGTCGATATCGCCGGGCGAACTCGGGACGGTTCGTGATTCCAACTCGTCTAGTCGCAAGCGCAGGGTGCCGCGTCGCATGTGCGCGCCTCCGGGATTTTGGCCGGTGGATGGGCGCTCGTCCGGCACCCCACAGTGCGACATCGGGACGCGAAACACGTCCTCGGAGCGTTACTTTTTTTCGGATTCGTCGCCAGCCATGGCGGTGTAAAGCCAGGCGCGGGCGTAGCGCCAGCCGCGGTCAGCCGTCGAAAGGGAAATGTTCAGGCACTCGGCCGCCTGCTCAAGCGTCAGGCCGCCGAAGAAACGCAATTCGACGAGCTTGGCTTTGAGCGGATCGTGAAGTGCGAACTGTTCGAGGGCCTCGTGCAATGCGAGCAGTTCCTCGTCTGGTCCGGCCTCGAGGAGGGCATCGAGGTCGGCGTCAGTGCGGCGTCGACCGCCGCCGTGCTTCTCGCGCCCCTTGCGGCGGGCGTTTTCGACGAGGATTCGGCGCATCGCCTGGGCCGCGGCTGCGAAGAAGTGACGTCGGTTGGCGAACTGCTGGTCGCCGACGAGTCGGAGATAGGCCTCGTGCACAAGCCCGGTCGCGTCGAGCGTTTGTCCGGGCTTTTCGCGAGCGATCTGCGCGGCGCCGAGGCGGCGCAGCTCGGCATAGACGAGCGGAAGCAGATCCTCGGCCGCCCCGGGGTCGCCGGCCGCGGCTGCGTCGAGCAGGCGGGTGACGTCCGACATCAAGGCCGAGCATACCCGGCGGCACAGGGAGCTGCAACCGGCTGCACGGACACTCGACTTTCCTGCGACCGACGCGCGCTCGTCATCATTCCGAGGTCGGCGCGGTGGCAACACTAACACGCGGTTCACGTCACGGCCAGCGCCAAAGAGACTGGTGGCCGTGACGCGCAGGACCGAAACGCTCTACGCCCAATGCGTGGTCGACCTTGTCCACGCGCTCGCCCTTACCATCGCGTTAGCGCCCTCCCATCCTTCCATGTCACCGTAGCCTGTCCCAACTGAAGTCCACACCGCCTAGTCAATGTCCTCGAAGATTTCGCCTGGCTGCAGGTCCGTCACAATGTCTTTAACTCCGGCATCGCGGTTGGCGAAGAACCAGTCGCGCCCGGCCGACCCAGTCAGCCGATCTTCACAACCGTCGTCGTGAACGGTAGTGTCGTTGAAGAAAAAGGTGCTGTCCAGGCCGCCGCCGTGATCGACGTGATCGATGCGCGTGCTGTAGCCGGTAACGCCGCGGGTCCATTCCGCCATGACGGCGGCTAAAGCGGCGGCGTTGGCATCAAAGTCCGAAGTTCCGCCGATGAGGATATCATCGTCGGCGTTTCCCACGAGCCGATCGCAGCCGACGCCGCCGATGAGTAAATCTCGGCCGGCGCCGCCGATGAGCACGTCATCGCCGCTACCACCCAGAAGTACGTCATCGCTCGCGCCGCCTTTGAGGCGGTCGTTGCCCGCGCCGCCGTAAAGCCAGGCCGACAGGGCCAGGCTGCCGTCGACCTGGATGTAGTCGTCCCCGGCCAACCCGTAGCCGATCAGGCGGTCGGTGGGAGAGAAAGTCCCCTTGGAGACGCCATTGATGAAGACCTCGATCCTGGCAACCGTGGGAGCGGGACTGAACCGGATGACGTCGTTTGCCGGCGTGCCGCTGACCACCAGATCGCGTTGACCGGAATGGATTGGACTGGCCTGGAGGACGGGCCCTTGAAGCTGGCCGCCATTGAGTGCGATCGACCCCAAGGGTCCCGCGCCACCCAAGACGCCGTCCTGAACGATGATCGGCGTGTTTGGCTGGGAGCCATTTACCATCAGGGTTCCTTCGAGGAGTGTGATCGTGCCGTTAAGGTTGTTGTCGGCGGCCAGGTTGAGGATACCGGCGCCATCTTTCACGAGATCATCGTTACCGCTGATGACGCCGACGATAGTCAAAGTGCCGTCAAAGGTTGTAACCGCCAGCAACGGGTTTATGGCCAGTTTGCCAATCACGAAGTTTGTGCCGCTGCTGATAAAGCGGACCGCAGGCAGCGGCGTGCCTGGCGGGTCGCCAATGAGGGCAAAATCCTCCGCGACCGTGATGTTGTCTTGAAGAATGAGCGTCGTGCCGCCATGCAGCTCAGTGCCCCCGGCAGTCGAGCCCAGCGCCGCGCTGTTGTTGATCTGAAGCACGCCTTGCTCGATCTGCGTGACTCCCGCATAGGTGTTGGCGGCGGACAAGATCAGAGTGCCTGCTCCCACTTTGCGGAGCCCCATGTCGCCGCTCACAATGCCGGAAAGAATCAATGTGCTGCCCTGGTCCACCAAGAGCCCAAGATCCCCAAGCAACTCGATCGGTCCTGCCCAGGTGGCGGCAACCGCATCCGCGACTTTTTTGATCGTGAATTCGTTGAATTTTATTTTCCCGGCGCCGGCTCTGACGGGTTCGGCGTCGACGGTGATACCGCCTTGCAGCTCCAGCGTGCCGCCCAGAAGTTCCGTGGCACCCTCCGCGGAGCCCAGAGCCAAGTTGTTGGCGACCGTCAGTACTCCATCCTCGATTTGAGTTAGCCCCGTGTACGTGTTGGCGCCCGAGAGGACCAGCCTGCCGCCGCCGAGCAAGTGTAATCCCATCGCGCCGCCGACAACTCCAGACAGAGTTAAGATGCTGCCGTCCGCCACGAAGATCGGCTCGGCGACGGGAGCGGGATCGGAAGTAACAGGAACGATGTCGAAAGTCACCGTCTGAGCGCCGCCGTTCACGGTGAGACCGCCCTGGCCGAGGGTAACGCGATTGCCACTGAGAACATATCCAGAGCCTTCCAAGGTGATGGAATTGAACAAGGTGTCAGCGGGGAAGTCGTTGACGCTTGCGACTCGCGCCGCTGTGCTGGGAAAGATCAAGTCGTCGCCCGCCACGGGGGCGACGTTGCCTTCCCAGTTGGCCGGGTCGCTCCAGTTGTTTCCGACTGTGCTGGCGCCGTTCCATGTCAATACGCGGAGTCCTGACGACACAACACCGAGGTCGGTGGCGGTGTTATTGGAAGAATTGGGATCGTCAGCGTCCTGCGGAGACACTTGCACCGTGTCGACAAAACCTCCTGGGGCGTTGGCCCGCATGAAGAGGGACAGAGTAAACGATTTCCCGGGTTCCGGGAAAGGCAGAAACCCGGATAAACGGTGGCCAGCAAATACTAATCCCGGCACTGCCCGCGCCGAGTCCCCCGTGGCCCCAAATGAAATAAAGTCAAAGTTGTTCGGCAGCAGACTTTCAAATTCAGCAGACTCGGCCTGGTCTGGCCCGGTGCTGCTGATCGTGTATGTGAACGTCACAACATCACCGACTCTTGACGGCTCCGGGTCATGTGTCACAGCCACCGACCAGTCCGACTGGTTGGCGAGGACCACGCCAGCATCGCTCGCGTCGTTATTCTCGGAGGCCGGATCGGCCGCATCCGAAGAGACGTGCACGGTATCCGCAAAATTTCCAACAAGTTGGATGCCACCTCCGGCGCCGGCGGTGACCGAAAAAGTAACCGAGGCTCCAGGAACCAGGTCACCCAACGAACTCCGCAGAACCAGATTGGGGAATGCGTAAAAGCTGTTGCTCGCCGGCGCCGAGCGAATGTCATAAAAGGCGAAGTAGCTCGGCAGGTGGGCTTCCAACCGGACATTCTCCGCCGTATCCGGCCCGAGGTTAGTGACCGTGTAGGTGAATGTTACTGATTGGAACTGCTTGAACGGTTCCGGACCATGAGTGACCGTAACCGACAGGTCCGCGCTCATAGGTCTCAACACAACATCGTTTCCCGTACCGCCAACATATGTGATATGCAATCGGCTAAACGCCGCAGAGACGATGCTTCCTTCGGGAACTCCGTTGAATGTGCTGCTAATCGCGTCTGAGTTGTCATCTAAAATGATCGGGAAGGTGTCGTCGGCGCTGGGCGCGAACCCATTGAGAAAGCTGAGACTGAGTGCGCCATCCAGGGCCACGAAGCCGTTGACTCTCAATTGGTCGAACTCCGTTCCCGGATTGGTGCCGCCGATTTCAATATTGAGATCGCCGGACGTCACCTGCGTATAGTTCCCACTAATCGTGAGCACCCCAAGGGATGAACCCGGTCTCACTTGCCCGGCATTCCTGACGTTGCCGTTAACAGTCCCTGATCCTTCGAGGCTGCCCCCGTTTATTTCGAGGGTGCCGTCGTCGGTCAGCGTGCCGTCGGCCAGGATCGTGCTACCGGCGGACTGCCTGTAACTGCCGGCCAGAAATTCGAGCGTGCCGCCCGGACCAACGCTCACCACGCCGCTGTTGCTGAAGTTGACGAATCCGAGAGTGGTAATGCCGCTCGCGGGACCCCCCAACTTGGTGAACCTCCCCATGTTGTTGAAGGAGGTGATGGAAAACGTGTTGGTGCCGTCGACGGTGAAACTGCCTATGGCCAGATTGTTGAGGACGCCGAAAGCCGTGTTGCTGGAGATGCCGCCAATGCCGGTGTAAGTCGCCTCACCGCCATTGTTGATCGTACGCCTATCCTGGAGATGCAGGAAGCCGGTCAATGTCATCCCGCCATTGGCATTGGTAACGCCCGAACCGGCCATGTCGCCGCCGGTCCAGGTAATGGGTCCCGACACATTCACAGTGCCGCTGCCTGCCAAACGTCCGGTGAGAACGTTCCCCTGAGCATTGCTGAGCGTCAAAGCGCCGATGGTGACATCTCGGTTGAAGTTCACCGTAGCGCCGCTAATGGTGACCGCGGTGCCCACGGACGTCACGGTTCCGTCGAAGGTGATCACGCTTGGGCCGTTGAAGTTGCTCGAGCTGGTGACGTGGTAAGTGCTGCCGGATGCGAAGTGGATGGCTCCCTGTAAGACGTTGAC
>Ga0066903_100000675_pt1 | contig 22421 bp, 20 predicted proteins | sample PanSoiMetaGPlot1_FD_67491 | JGI IMG/M metagenome (GOLD analysis project Ga0066903, IMG submission 67491) | Tropical forest soil microbial communities from Panama analyzed to predict greenhouse gas emissions - Panama Soil - Plot 1 (version 2) | ecosystem: Environmental > Terrestrial > Soil >... | reverse complement strand
GCGGCCTCGATGCCGATGATCGTGACGATGGGCAGGATTGCGTTTCCCAGCGCGTGGCGGGTGTTGACGCGCGCCTCCGGAACGCCCTTGGAGCGCGCGGTGCGGATGTAATCCTGGCGCAGCACTTCGAGCATGGACGATCGCGTCAGGCGCATGATCAGCGCCGAGCTGCGAAACCCGACGGCCGCGGCCGGGATGCTGTACAGCTTGAGCTCGTCCCATAGCGTCGCCGGCGGCTCGGTATAGATCGGGATCGTGCCGAAATGGGCGACGAAGGCCATCAGGATCAGGAGCCCCAGCCAGAACGCCGGGATCGATAGTCCGCTCAGGCTCAGCACGCGCAAAGCGTAGTCCAGCCCCGAATCCTGCCTGACGGCGCTGACGATGCCGAGCGGCACGCCGAACAGAATCGAAAAGACGAGGGCGAGCGCGGCGAGCTTGGCGGTGATCGGAATGCGCGGCGCGATCTCGGCCAGCGCCGGCTTCTCGGTGACATAGGAATAGCCGAGATCGCCGTGCAACAGCCCGCCGATCCACTCGACGTATTGCACCGGTATCGGCTGGTCGAGGCCGAGCGTCCTTTCGATTTCCGCCTTGTCGGCCGGATCGATCATTCCGGCGGAATCGAACAGGATGTCCGCGATGTTGCCGGGCACCAGCCGCAACATGACAAAGACGAGGACGGAGATTCCCGCCAGCGTCACCAGCATCAGGAACAGGCGCCGGATCAGGTAGGCAGCCAACGCATCCTCCAATTCATCCACGACCTATCCGTTGTCATCCCGGCCGAGCGCCTTTTGGCGCGAGAGCCGGGACCTAAGTATCCCTGCGGTGCAGGTGAAAAGCGGTCGCGACGACATTGCACACCGGGATACTTGGATCCCGGATCGGCTCGCGAAAGACGCGAGCCGTCCGGGATGACAAATTTAGCTGCTGTGCCAAAGTTACTTGTCCAGCCACACGTTTTCGAAGCGGAATCCGTTGTACGAGCTGTTGACCATGATGGTGATCCCTTTTACGGCGGGTTGCCAGCAGGTCGCGCCGCGCCCATGGTAGAGGATCGGCCGCGCCACATCTTCCTGCAGCTTCTTGTCGATCTCCCACGCCAGCGTCCTGCGCTTTTGCGGATCGGCTTCCGCCGACTGTCGATCGAACAGCTTTTCCAGGTCCTTGTTGCAGTAGCGGGTGTAGTTGCGCTCGGACCCGCAGGCGTAATTCTCGTAGAACGCCTGATCCGGATCGTCGATGCCGTTGCCGGTGAGATTGAGGCCAATCAGGTAATCGTTGCGCGCGACTTTCGCGAACCAGGCGCCGCTCTCCACCACATCCAGCTCGGCATCGATGTAGATGTCTTTGAGCTGGTCGATCAGGATGACGGCGGGATCGCGATAGGTCGCCAGGTTGCGCGTGGAGACCTTGACGTTGAGCCGTTTGTTCGGCCCGTAGCCCAGCTTCTCCATGATGGCGCGGGCTTCGGCGCGGTTCTTCGCCACGTCGGGCCCGTAGCCGGGGATGGTTCGCAGCATCTCTGTCGGCATGCCCCAGACACCGGCCGGCGGCGGGAGCAGTGATCCGCCGATGTCGGCCTGTCCCTCGTACAGAATGTCGATGAAGGACTTGCGATCGAGCGCCAGCGCCATGGCGCGTCGGATGTCGGGATCGTTGAACGGCGCTGCGTCGCGATTGACAATCAGGTTGGTGTTGACGTTCATCGGCTCCAGGTCGCAGATCGCCTGCGGCGCCTGCGCCTTTACGTCCTTGAGCAGGGGAACGGAAATCTCCGTCGGGAAGGTCATGTCGATCTTGCCGGCCACGAAGGCAAGGATGGCGGTCGAGCGGTTGGGGATGATCGTGAACTCGATGCCATCGAGATAGGGCCGGCCTTGCTTCCAATAATCGGGATTCTTCGTCAATTTGATCGACTCATTCTGCTTCAGCTCGACGAATTTGAACGGACCGGTGCCGATCGGATGCACCCGCATCTGCGCCGGCGTGACATGGCAGGGATAGATCGGCGAATAGCCGGAGGCGAGCATGGCGAGGAGCGACGGCTGCGGCCGCTTGAGGTGGAACGTCACCGCAAAGTCGCCGTCGACGGCGACCTGCGCGACGTTGAGGTACCAATCCTTGCGCGGGTTCTTGCGCAGCTTGGCCTCGGATTTCCCCATCAGCATGTCAAAGGTGCACTTCACGTCGCGGCTCGTAAAGGGCTTGCCGTCGTGCCATTTCACGCCCTCGCGCAGCTTGAACGTGAGCGCGGTCTGGTCTTCGTTCCACGACCAGCTCGTGGCCAGCTCGGGCACGATCGTATCGACGCTGTTCTGCGGTTTGTGCTGATCGTAGAGCACGAGATTGTTGAACACCGGCATCATCGGCACGTTGGTCGAATACGTTGCCTCCTCGTGGATGGAGATGCCGCCCGGCGTTTCGCGGTGGTTGAGCTTGAGTATCCCGCCGTGCTTTGGCTCGGCGGCGTAGGCATTCGCCATGGCTGCAACGAAGAGGGGTGCCGCCAGGCCGATCGGCAAACGCATGTCATGCTCCCGGAAGGTTCCGTATGCGACGGGATGAGCGCCCGTCGATACTCTTCTTATTGTTAGGAGAGTATTACGCTAAACGCTGTGGTTTCGCTTATCAACCGAGACAAAGGCGGGTCGTGGTGCGCAACCCGCACGCTTGCCAAGGGCGCGGCTTGCCACCACGATAACTGCCTCTCGATGGGCTGGCCCCGAGGCGGCAACTTTAACGTGAGCGAGAGCGGAAAACTGGTCGGCGAGACGGCGGCACGCATCTTTGCGGACTTTGCCGATCCCGGAACCGTCAATCGGGCGAAGGACGACGCCTGGAAGCAGGCTTTGTGGAACGCGCTCGCCGACGCCGGCCTCACCCTTGCCTGGGTGCCGGAAGAGGCGGGCGGGGCCGGCGCGAGCCTCGCCGACGGGTTCGAGATTCTCGGCGTCGCCGGTCGGTTTGCCGTAGCGGTGCCGTTGGCCGAGACGATGCTGGCCGGTTGGCTCCTTGCCCGCGCCGGGATCGCCGCGCCATCGGGTCCGATGACATTGGTGCCCGCGCGCCCTGGGGACTCTATTGCGCTTGACCCCGGCGGCAGCCTGACCGGCCGGGCCGGCGGCGTGCCATTTGCCCGCGAGGCCAGACACCTGGCCGTCATGGCAAAAGGTGCAACGGGTGCGACCATCGCGCTCGTCGCAGCGGGAGAGTACCGTTTGACCGTTCATCGCAATCTCGCCGGCGACACGGTGGGCGAGGTGACCTTCGATCGCGCCGATCCGCTGCAGGTCGCCGCCGCGCCGGCGGGCCTGACCCAAGACGCCCTGTTGGCGATGGGTGCGGTGGTGCGCAGCGTCGAGACGGCGGGAGCCCTGGAGACGCTGCTCAAGCTGACGGTGCACTATGCCGCCGAGCGCGTGGCGTTCGAGCGGCCGATCGCCAAGTTCCAGGCCGTGCAGCACAGCCTCGCGCGGCTTGCGGGCGAGGTCGCGGCGGCGATGACCGCGGCCGGATCGGCGGCCGACACCATCGCCTCCTCGGCGGTCTTCGACGACGCGGTGTTGCTCGAAGCCGCTTCGGCCAAGATCCGCTCCGCCGCGGCGGCCGAGGAGGGTGCCGCCATTGCGCACCAGGTGCACGGCGCGATCGGCTTCACCAAGGAGCACATCTTGCACCGGTTCACGCTTCGAATGTTGGCGTGGCGGGATGACTTCGGCCACGAGAGCCATTGGGCGCTGGTGCTGGGCAATCGGATCGCCGCGCGCGGTGCCGATGCGTTCTGGCCGCTGCTCGCGTCCCGCTGACATGCAGGTTTGCTGATTATGACTCTCACCACGGACCTTCGCTTCGACCAAATCCGCCTTCCAGAAGAATGCGAAGCTCTGCGCCGCGAGGTGCGGGCGTTTCTTGCGGAGGAGGTGGACGCCGGCACGTTCGATCCGGGCCAGCCGGAATATGGCGATGCGCACGATGCCGAGTTCAGCCGGCGGGTCGCTGCGAAAGGCTGGATCGGGATGACCTGGCCGAAAAAATATGGCGGCGGCGAGCGGAGCTTTCTCGAGCGCTATGTGGTCACCGAGGAATTTCGTGTGGCCAACGCTCCGGTGCGGCTGCACTTCGTCGCCGACCGGCAGAGCGGCCCGATTCTTCTCAAGTACGCGCCCGAGCACATCAAGATGGAGGTCCTGCCGCGCATCTGCCGCGGCGAGGTGTGCTTCGTTATCGGCATGAGCGAGCCGGGCTCGGGCTCGGATCTGTTCGCCGCCAAGACCAAGGCGACGAAGACGGGCAATGGCTGGCGCGTCAACGGCACCAAGATCTGGACCAGCAATGCACACATCGCCGACTACATGATCGGCCTGTTTCGCACCTCGCCGCCGACCAAGGAGAACCGCCGCCACGGGCTCACCCAATTCCTCGTCGACATGAAGACGCCGGGAATTCGCGTCAATCCGATCTACCAGATGACCGGCCGGCACGACTTCAACGAAGTCGTGTTCGAGGACGTGTTCGTCCCCGACGACCACGTGCTCGGCGAGATCGACGGCGCCTGGAAACAGGCGACGAGCGAGCTCGCCTATGAGCGCAGCGGCCCGGAGCGGTTCCTGGAAACCTTCTACGTTCTCATCGAGCTCATCCGCGCGCTCGGACCGAGCCCCGATGTCAGGAGCGCGGAAGGGCTCGGCCGGTTGGTGGCGCAGTTGCATACGTTGCGGCGCATGTCGGTATCGGTCGCCGGCATGCTGCAGGCTGGCCAGGAACCGGTGGTCGAGGGCTCGATCGTCAAAGATCTGGGCACAATCTGGGAGCAGAAGCTGCCGGGCCGCGTGCGGGAGCTTGCCGCCTTTCTCGATCCCGAAGCGACGAACCGCATGACCTTGGAGGAGCAACTTGCCTTCGCCGCCACGATTGCCCCCAAGCTCACCATCCAGGGCGGCACCACGGAAGTGTTGCGTGGCATCATCGCGCGCGGCCTCGGCCTGCGCTGAACCAAACGAAAGGACGCCGGGATGGGCCTCCAGGATATCGGCATCGAGCGGACCGGCTTCGTCGCCTTGATCGAACTGCGACGGCCGCCCAACAATTTTTTCGACATCGCGCTGATCAGGGAGATCGCCGATGCGCTGGAAGTGCTCGACGCGGACAACGGCTGCCGTGCGGTCGTTCTGGCGGCGCAGGGCAAGGCGTTCTGTGCGGGGGCGAATTTCGGCGACGGCAGCACGCTCGATCGCGAGGGACAACGACCCGGCGAGCAGACGCAGGGCGTCAAGCATCTCTACCAGGAGGCGGTGCGGCTGTTTCGCACGGCAAAGCCGATCGTGGCCGCTGTTCACGGCGCCGCGGTGGGCGGCGGGCTCGGCCTCGCCATGGTGGCGGATTTTCGCGTCACCTGCCCGGAGGGGCGCTTTTCGGCGAACTTCACGCGGCTCGGGTTTCATCCCGGCTTCGGCTTGACGGTGACGCTCGCCGAGGTGATCGGGAAGCCCAAGGCCGCCCTGATGTTCTATACCAGCCGCCGCGTGTCCGGCGAGGATGCCCTCAAGATGGGTCTCGCCGACGTCCTCGTCGCGCAGGATCAGGTCCGCCCGGCGGCGCTGGCGCTCGCTGCCGAGATCGCCGAGAACGCGCCGCTCGGGGTCGTCGCGACCCGGGCGACCATGCGGGCGTCTCTCGCCGACCGGGTCCAGAAGGCCACCGAGCACGAGCTTAGGGAGCAGCGCCGCCTGCGCAGCACCGACGACTTCAAGGAAGGCGTCAAGGCCGTGTCCGAGCGCCGCATTCCAAATTTCGTCGGCCACTGATTCGCAGGGTGGGCAAAGGCGCGCGATCCGGCGTCGTATGGTGGGCAAATTCGCGATCGCGCCGTGCCCACCAAACAGCGCTGCAGCGGGCGAATTTGCCCACCCTACGATGCTCAGGGCCCAAACCGGGATCGCCTAGTGTGGCGGTTCAGAAGTCCGCATCATTCTTGCCGCGAGTCGGAGATGCGGACTTCTGAACCAGAGCCACACTAGAACAATAAGTTGCTAGTGTCCTTCGATTCCGAAGTTCGCAAACGAGGGTGCCGCAAAGTCATGCGAACTTCGGAATCGGGACACTAGAGCATGATCCCGAAAAAGCCTGCCCCGGACTCGATCCGGGGTGGGTATCGGTTTTCGGAAAAGATCATGCTCCAACAATAACCTAAAGCGGGATGACGACTCGAAGAGAAGTCATCACGCTTTAAGACCCTTCCGTCAGCATCATCACCATTGCAAAAGGCAGTTTTGTACCTCGACCGAGCTGGAGAGCCGCTTCAAAGCGTCGGCTGCGTTGACCTGGACCCATGCCAGACCCGCACCCATGAATGGGCAAGCCCCGCCAAGGGAAAACCAATACGTGATCTGAAAGTTGAATTTACCATTGTCGAGTGTTCCGCTCAGGATCTTGTAAGTGCCCGGCTTTTGCTGCGGCGGGTTCGTCACAGAGATCGTTATTTTGCCGGTCTTCTTCCAACCTGTGCCGGAAACGTAAAGCGTGCCTCCGAACGCGTTCAGAATGTTGTTGGCCACGAATGTCCTTTTCGCCCACGCTGGCACGGGCGCAAGGCACAGTGCGGCGGCGCAGAGCAGGGCGGCGGCGATGCCTCTCGTGGTTTTGTGCAGGGATTTGGATGCTGTCGCACTTGGACTCGTGTTTTTCATGAAGGGCTCCCTGGTCAGTCGGTTGTAAAAATTGCAGCGGCACGTTGAATTGTCGGTCTGGAGGAATTTGGGGGTCAAGGCCTTGACGCCGGTGATTCGCACCCAAGCAACAGTGTCCAGGCTATGAGGCCGAGCCATCGGCTCAAGGCCGTCGCCGGGCGGCCGCGTGCCACCTGGGTGTGAACGCCGCGGGTGCATCGTCGCGCCGCGCAAATGGAGCGCGTGATTGAAGGCCGCGTCTTGGCCGCGGTAAGCTTGCGCAGCGGACGGCTTTCCAAGGAGAGACGGATGCGTCGTCTCCGTCACGTGCTCATCGGCGCGTTCGGCGGCTTGCTTGCGAACCAGCCGGTGTTGGCGCAAAACACGTCGCCAACCTCGATCGAGAGCATCATGCCGTCGGACATCGATCCGCAATCGGGATTTCGCCTGCCCTTGCCGAAGCGCGAGGATTTGGACGAAGCAGGGAAAAAGACCTACGATCGCGCGATGACGCCGGGCGCGTCGATCGCCGGCCTCAGGGGTCCTGCCGGCATCCGGCTCTACACTCCGATCAGCGAGCCCCTGCAGGCGATCAATCGCTATCTGCGGTTCGAGGCCGGGTTCACCCCGCGCGTCCGGGAGATTGCGATCCTCACCACGGCGCGCGAGATGGACAGCCAGTTTGAATGGGTTGCCCATGAGCCCGAGGCCTTGAAGGAAGGCGTCGAGCCGGCTGTCATCGACGTCATCAAGTTCCGCAAGAGCACTGAAGGCCTCGACGCCAGGGATGCGATCGTCATCGAGCTCGGCCGCCAGATCTGGCGCGACCACAAGGTGACGTCGGAGCTGTTCGCCAAGGCCAAGGCCTTGTTCGGACCGAACAAGCTGGTCGATCTGGTCCTGCTGATGGGCAACTATGCGGGGACTTCGGCGCTGCTAACCGCCTTCGATATGCAACTCCACGCGGGCAAGAAGCCGCTGCTGCCGATTCCGTGAGGATGCCCATGGTCGAGCGACTGATCACCGATATCGGCGGCTTGCCGGCCGGCGCCGTGCCGCGCGAGGAGGTGGCCCAGCTGTTCTGGGAGAAGCATATGATGGCGATGTTCAACGTGCTGCGGGACAAGGGTGTGCTCAATCTTGACGAATTCCGCCGCGCCGTGGAGGCGATGCCGGCGGATGCGTACCGGCGGTCGAGCTTCTACGGCCGCCGCCTCGACGCAATCGCCGACCTGCTGGTCGAGAAGGGGCTCATCGATCGCCGGGAGCTGGCGGCGCGAACGGACGAGATTGTTCGTGCGGGCACCCGCGACCATGTCCGGTAACGCCGCGCTGCGCTTCGCACCCGGTGACCGCGTGCGGATCATCGACCTCGGCAAACCGGGACACGTGCGTACTCCAACCTATGCGCGGGAGAAGGTCGGGATCATCGACCGCTACTGCGGCGAGTTCGAGAATCCCGAGGAGCGCGCCTATGGCCGGGTCGGCAGGGAGCGCATCCCGCTCTACCGCGTGCGGCTGATGCAGTGCGACCTGTGGCCGGACTACCAGGGCGGATCGGCCGACACGCTCGTTCTGGAGATTTACCATCACTGGCTGCGGCCAGCTTGAGCTCGGAGGCGAAACCATGAGCGTCGATCATCGCGGCCACGACCACGAGCATCACCGCGACCAGGCGCAAGGTCACGCGCATGATCCCCATCCAACGCGGGAAGACGACGATGTGGCACTCAGCGAAGGCGAGGCAAAGTTCCTCGCGCTGAAAAGCCTGCTGATCGAGAAAGGAGTTCTGACCGCAGACGAGATCCGCCGGCGCCAGGAGACCAACGATCGCGGCACGCCGCACCAGGGTGCCCGGATGGTAGCAAAGGCGTGGGTCGATCCGGCCTTCAAGGCGCGCATGCTCGCCGACGGAAAGGCGGCGGCGATCGAGCTCGGCATTGAGGTGACCGAGGCCGAACTGGCGGTGATCGAGAACACGCCGGAGCGCCACAACCTCATCGTCTGCACGCTGTGCTCGTGCTATCCGCGCTCGCTGCTCGGCGAGCCGCCGGCGTGGTACGTCAGCAAGGCCTATCGGTCGCGCGCGGTGCGCGAGCCGCGTCAGGTCCTGCGCGAGTTCGGCCTGAGCTTCCCCGAATCGGTCGAGGTGCGCGTGCACGACAGCAATGCCGACCTGCGCTACATCGTGCTGCCGATGCGACCGGTAGGGACGGAGGAATTGGGCGAAGCAGAGCTTGCGGCGTTGGTCTCGCGCGACTGCCTGGTTGGCACGGCTCTCCCGGGCCTGCTCGGCTAAAAAATCACCACGCTGCGGATTGACTTTCCCTGGCGCATCAGATCGAAGCCCTGGTTGATGTCGGCGAGCGGCATCGTGTGGGTGATCATCGGGTCGATCTCGATCTTCTTTTCCATGTACCAGTCGACGATCTTCGGCACGTCGGTGCGGCCGCGGGCGCCCCCGAAGGCGGTGCCCTTCCACACCCGCCCGGTCACGAGCTGGAACGGCCGCGTGGCGATCTCGGCTCCCGACGGTGCAACGCCGATGATGATCGACTGGCCCCAGCCCCGATGGCACGCCTCGAGCGCCTGGCGCATGACGGCGACGTTGCCGGTGCAGTCGAAGGTGTAGTCGGCGCCGCCGATCTGATCGGCGCCGCTCCGCGTCAGGTTCACCAGATAGGGAACGAGATCGGGAACCTCCTTGGGGTTGACGAAGTGCGTCATCCCGAAGCGCTCGCCCCATTGCTTCTTGGCCGGGTTGATGTCGACGCCGATGATCATGTCGGCCCCGACCAGGCGCAGGCCCTGGATAACGTTGAGGCCGATGCCGCCGAGACCGAATACGACGCATTTTGCGCCGGGCTCGACCTGCGCCGTGTTGATCACCGCCCCGATGCCGGTCGTCACGCCGCAACCGATGTAGCAGACCTTGTCGAAGGGCGCGTCTTCGCGGATTTTCGCCACCGCGATCTCGGGCAGCACGGTGACATTGGCGAAGGTCGAGCAGCCCATGTAGTGATGGACCTTGCGGCCGTCGAGCGAGAAGCGCGACGTGCCGTCAGGCATCACGCCTTGCCCCTGGGTGGCGCGGATGGCGGTACACAGATTGGTCTTGCGCGACAGGCAGGAGGGGCACTGCCGGCATTCCGGGGTATAGAGCGGGATGACGTGGTCGCCCTTCTCGACCGAGGTCACGCCGTCCCCGACCTCGACCACCACGCCGGCGCCCTCGTGCCCGAGAACGGCCGGGAACAGGCCCTCCGGGTCCGAACCCGACAGCGTGAATTCGTCGGTGTGGCAAATGCCGGTTGCCTTGATCTCGACCATCACCTCGCCGGCACGCGGGCCGTCCAGTTTCACCTTGGTCACTTCGAGTGGCTTGCCAGGCTGGAAAGCCACCGCTGCGTCGACGTCCATGCCGTGTTCCTCCGCCCGGATATCGTTTCGCCGCAACTCCGTCGGCAAGCGCTGTTGCGGGTCACCCCAAGCCACGCCGCCACGATGGCGCGAGGCATGTTGGCCCGTTGTCCACGCTATTGTTGGAGCATGATCTTTTCCGAAAACCGGTACCCACTTTTCGGGATTATGCTCTATGCCAACGCCGGGAGGGCTGCCTCGATTTGCGCCCGGCGCGGCTCAATCCAGGCGGGCAGCTTGAGGGACGATCCAAGGCCTTCTTTCGGCTCGTCGATGGTGAAACCCGGACCGTCCGTGGCAATTTCCAGGAGCACGCCGCCTGGCTCGCGGAAATAGACCGAGCGAAAATACTGACGGTCGATCTGATCCGTCGGCGACAGGTGCAACGCCCGCACGACCGAGGCCATCTCGATCTCGGCAGCATCATCGAGGGCGCGAAAGGCTACGTGGTGGACCGACCCGGTCCCCTGTCGGGCCGGCGGCGAGTTGGGATCGGCCGTGAGGTCGACGATCGTGCCGAGTGGCCCGCCCGCCGCGGCGAACCGATGCCGATTGCCCTCGTGCCCATGCGACGCAAAGCCGAGCGCCTCGGTCAGCACGCGCGCGCTCGGCGCGGTATCGGCGACCATGAGGGCCACGCCGAACAAGCCGCGGATCGCATGTTCCCTGGCTACCGGCCCGCCCGACCAGGCCGGAAGGGCGCTCGCCCCCTTTGCGGCTACCAGTTCGAGGCTCATCCCGTCAGGATCGCGCAACGCCACGATGGTCTGATCGAAGCGCCGCTCGGGCGCGTCGTGCGGAATGCCTTTCTCCGCCAGCCGGTCGGTCCAATAGGCCAGCGACCGCTCTGGAATGGTGAACGCGGTCGCCGCCGTTTGCCCGATGCCCTGATGGCCGGGCGGCACCCTGGTCCATGCGAAGAACGTCAGGGCCGTGCCCGGGCTGCCGGTCTCGTCCCCGTAATAGAGATGCCAACTCGTTGGATCGTCGAAATTGACGGTCCGCTTGACCAGGCGCAGCCCGAGACCGTCGGTGTAGAACGCCACGTTTCGGCGTGGATCGCTGCAGATTGCCGTAACGTGGTGGATTCCGGCGCTCCTGTTCATCTGCTCCCTCCCTACGCGCCACGATTCGTTCCGCAATTTGAGCCGCTTGGCTCGCGCGCATAATAGTGCCCGCCCGTGTATGTCGCACCGCCGCCCGTGTTCTTAAATGGATAACTTGGCCCTTAGTCGGACATCTTAAATCCAGCCCACAACCCGACAAAAGCACCAACGCCACTCAGCAATACGGACGAGTAGGAGAGCACACCGTCGCCCCAAAGCCCCGGAATAAGCCCCCCGATCGTCGAGCCAATGAGGATTCCGATCCAAATGGGTGAACGCGTTCGCATCGGGCGGCCCTGTCGGTTGGACCCTCGTTCGACCAGCCTTCACGGCGAGCCATGGTGAGGGCTGCCGCCACAGCTGGATTGATGCCCAGGTCTTAACGCCGACCGGAGCGCAGCCGCGCACACTGCACGCAACCGCCGCCCCCTGCAGTTTCTAGATTAGGACAACGCCGCCGCCGGCCGCAAGCGATGCCGAAAGTGACCGTCGTCACAGTTTGGCAATCACGCTTGCGGGTAATGGAGACAGGGTGGGTCCGGGCGGGTCCGCTCGAGCCCGCAAGCAAGGCGTTAGCGACTTGGTAATCGCTGGAGCGCATCCTTGCATTAGGGACGGGAGCGTGTCGTGGAAAACGCAAGTGGCGGCGCCGGCTGGCAGATCGAAACCGCAGCCGATTTCGCCGGCCTGGTAGCCGAGATCGAACGATCGCCGGTGGTCCAGCCGACGCTGGCTGCTGCCGCCCTATCGGCGGTGCGAAGGGGCGTCATCACCGGCGAGGGGCCCACCGCAACGGGTCGCATCCACTTCTCGCGCTGCATCGACGACACCGATACCGCGACGGTCAATCGCATCCTGCTGGCCGGGGACCGCCAGCCGGTCACGCGCGCAGAAGCTGACGCCTTGTTCGACATCAACGATGCCGCCTTCGAGCGGACCGACGGCGGAGCCTTCGCGGATCTCTTCGTCAAGGCGATTGCCCATCACGTTCTGGCCTCTGCTGGACATGCCGTGCCGAGCCGTGCGACGGCGATCGCTGCGACCACCGAGCTGGCCGACTGGGCCGTAGCGGAAGTCGACGTCGCCGACGTCAGCGCCTGGCTTATGGCCCGCCTGCGCCGCTGTGGGCATCGCGACGCCAAGCTCACCGCACTCGCCGCCTTGGTTGGCGCTCGTGCATCCTGGACCGTTTCCGCCCCTGCCTTTGATCTTGCCGCCTAATTGGGTCCGGCGTTGACATTTGCTCGCCCGGGCCGCAACGCTCGGGGAGAAACGAGCAAGGCATGTTCAAGCGGATTCTGATTGCCAATCGCGGCGAAATCGCCTGCCGCATCATCAAGACCGCGCGCAAGCTCAAGATCGAGACGGTCGCGGTCTATTCCGATGCCGACAAGGATGCTCTCCACGTCGAGATGGCGGACGAGGCGGTGCATATCGGCCCCCCGGCTCCCGGCGAGAGCTACCTCGCCATCGACAAGATCGTTGCGGCTTGCGTCAAGACCGGCGCCGAGGCGGTTCACCCGGGCTACGGATTTCTCTCGGAGCGTGCGGCCTTCGCCTGGGCGCTGGAGGCGGCCGGCATCGTCTTCATCGGTCCCAATCCACCGGCGATCGCCGCCATGGGCGATAAGATCGAGAGCAAGAGATTTGCCGCCCAGGCCAAGGTCTCGACCGTACCGGGCCATCTCGGCGTGATCGAGGACGAGCGGGAGGCAGCGAAGATCGCCGCCGAGATCGGCTTTCCGGTGATGATCAAGGCGGCGGCAGGGGGCGGCGGCAAGGGCATGCGCATTGCGCATTCGCGCTCCGAGGTCGCCGAGGGTTTTTCGCGCGCACGTTCGGAAGCGAAGTCATCGTTCGGCGACGACCGCGTCTTCATCGAGAAATTCATCGAAAATCCGCGCCATGTGGAAATCCAGGTGCTCGGCGACAAGCACGGCAACGTGATCCATCTGGGCGAGCGCGAATGCTCGATCCAGCGCCGCAATCAGAAGGTCGTGGAAGAAGCGCCGAGCCCGCTCCTCGACGCCGCGACGCGCAAGAGGATGGGCGAGCAGGCGGTCGCGCTTGCGCGGGCGGTCAGCTACGACTCGGCGGGCACCGTAGAGTTTGTCGCCGGTCAGGACCGGAGCTTCTATTTCCTGGAGATGAACACCCGCTTGCAAGTCGAGCATCCTGTGACCGAGCTCGTCACCGGCATCGACCTTGTCGAGCAGATGATCCGGATCGCTGGCGGCGAAAAGCTCCGCCTGCGCCAGGGGGACGTGAAGCTCAAGGGCTGGGCGGTGGAGACCCGCATCTACGCCGAAGATCCCTATCGCAGCTTCCTGCCGTCTGCCGGCCGGCTCACCAAATACCGGCCGCCACCCGAGGCGAGTGCCGGCCCCGTCACGCTGCGCAACGACACCGGCGTCACCGAAGGCGGTGACATCCCGCTGTTCTACGATCCGATGATCGCCAAGCTGATCGTGCACGCAAGGACGCGCGAAGAGGCGATCGACGCGCAGGCAGACGCGCTCGACGCCTTCACCGTCGAGGGAATCCGTCACAACATCCCGTTCCTGGCGGCCTTGATGCAGCATCCGCGCTTTCGCGCCGGCCGGCTGTCGACCGCGTTCATCGCCGAAGAGTACCCCGACGGCTTCCATGCCAGAAAGCCGGACCCGGACGCGGCGCGGATCATGACCGCGGTCGCCACGGCGATTGATCACGTGCTTGGTGAGCGCAAACGGCGGATATCGGGCCAAATGGCGGGCCCTGTCGTGACCCGCGAGTCGCGCCGAATGGTGCGGCTCGCCGGGATCGATCATCTGCTGGAGGTCGCGCGCGCCGGTGACAACATCGTTGTGCGCTTCTTGGAAGCGAACGGGAGCGAGGACACGCTGCGCTCCGCCTGGAAGCCGGGCGACGCGTTGTGGTCGGGAACGATCAGCGAAACGCCGGTGTCGGTGCACGTTCGCCCGATCGCCAATGGCTTCGAGCTCTCCTATCGCGGCATCGAAGCGAAGGCCTTCGTCTTTACCGAACGGGAGGCGGCGGCGGCCCGCCTGATGCCGCTGAACAAGGCGTCCGATTCGGGCAAGGCGCTGCGCTGTCCGATGCCCGGCCTCGTCCTCTCGATCGCGGTCACCGAAGGCGAGGAGGTCAAGGCGGGCGAAACGCTGGCGGTGATCGAGGCGATGAAGATGGAAAACGTGCTGCGCGCGGAGCGCGACGGCGTGGTGAAGGCGATTCGCGTCAGCCCGGGCGACAGCCTGGCGGTCGACGCCGTGATCATGGAGTTCGCCTGAAGCAGGACCATTGCTTCAATCTCATGGCAATTCGGTCTAAGCCGGCACCATGCTGCACTTCGCCTATGGCTCGAACATGGACCCGGCGTCGATGCGCCGGCGGTGCCCCACGGCCATCGCGATGGGCCGGGCGCGCCTCGACAACTGGCGCTTCATTGTGACGCTCGATGGCTATGCATCGATCGTCCGGGCGCCCGGTGCAGTCGTGCATGGCGTGCTCTGGCGCCTCGGCCCGCGCGACCTCGCGGCAATCAATGCCTACGAATCCCTCGACAGCGGACTCTACCGACGCCGGATTTTCGCCGTGCGCCGCGATGGGAGGGGCGTGCAGGCTTTGGTCTACGTGGCGCGGGAGCGTCGCGCTGGCAGGCCGAAGCCGGGCTATCAGGAGGTGGTGGTGGCGGGCGCTCGCGCATGGAACCTGCCGGAGCACTATATCGAAGGTCTTCTGCGCTGGCTGCCGGCGCGTCCCGGCCCGATGCGCGCTGTCGAGAGCGGAGCGATCAGATGAGCGAGCGCACGGTGCGCCGGATCTCGATCCACGGGTGGGTGCAGGGCGTCGGCTTCCGCGCCTTCGTCGAGCACACGGCGCTCAAGCGGGGCCTCGAAGGCTGGGTGCGCAACCGGCGCGATGGCTCGGTCGAGGCAGTTTTCGCGGGTCCTGCCGAGACCGTTGCGGCCGCGATCGCATCGTGCCGTCACGGGCCAGGGCGGGTCGAGACGATCGATGAATTCCCGGCCGCCGCTGAGGATGTTGGCCGGCGCTATTCCGGCGAGCTTTTCTCCGTGCTGCCGACGGGTTGAGGGGGTCGTCCGGCTTAGAGGGTGATCCCGAAAAGGCCTGCCCCGGACTTGATCCCGGGTGGGTGCCGGTTTTCAGAAAAGAACATGGTCCGACAATTGGCTAACGGGTGGCAGGTTGCGCTCGAGTCGCGCCGAACAGCGGTTCGAACTCGCGCTGCAGCACCGAATCCACGTCGGCCATGGTGACGGCGAGGCCAAGGTCGCGCAGGCTGGTGACGCCGCGGGACGGGTCGCTGACCCCGCACGGCACGATGCCAGAGAAGTGGGCGAGGTCCGGCTCCACATTGAGCGCGATGCCGTGCAGGCTGACCCAGCGCCGCACTCTGATACCGATGGCGGCGATTTTGTCTTCATGATTGTCGCCCTTGTCCGGCCGGCGCACCCACACCCCGATTCGGTCCTCGCGCCGCTCCCCACGGACGTCGAAGGCGGCCAGCGTGCGAATGATCCACTCCTCGAGCGTGGCCACGAATCGGCGGAGGTCGGGTGCGCGCCGCTTCAGATCGAGCATCACATAGGCCACCCGTTGGCCCGGGCCGTGATAGGTGAATTGTCCCCCGCGACCGGCGTGAAACACCGGAAACAGGGCCGCGATCAGCTCGTTCGGCTTGGCGCTGGTGCCAGCCGTGTAGAGCGGAGGGTGCTCGATGAGCCAGATCAGCTCGCTGGCCGTGCCGCCGGCGATGGCGGCAGCGCGCTCGTCCATGTGGGCGAGCGCCGTGATGTAGGGGACCGGTCGGTCTGCGATGACCCATTCGGCCGGCGGCGAGTTCGCCGACGGCTTGAGGCCGAGGGGCAATTCACTGCGGCCGTTAACCGGCTCGTAACCAGCCCGTGGTGACTTCAGCACACGCACATCCATTCGAGGGCTTCCATGGCCACCATCGACCGCGTTCCGCTCGACATCGCCGTCGTGCTCGGCACCACTGCCATGCCGGTCCATCAGGTGCTCCGCCTCGGCCGCGGCGCCATCATCGAGCTCGACGCCAGTGAAGACGACGAGGTGACGATTCTGGCCAACAATCTGCCCGTCGCCAAGGGTGCCGTCGTGATCAATGCCAACCGCATCGCGATTGAGGTGCGCGAGATCCTGCCACGCGCCCCGGACATGCGTTGATCCAAGCGACCCTTGTACCGCACCGGCCGATTTGTTACATGCAACCATCCTCGCCTTGCCGTTAGGCAGGGCGGCCGTTCGCTCATCCTGCGGTCGTGGCGGAATTGGTAGACGCGCTAGCTTGAGGTGCTAGTGGGGCGACCCGTGGAGGTTCGAGTCCTCTCGACCGCACCAGTTGGAATTACGCGGTGTCCCGATTTGCAAAGATCGCAAGCACCCAACACTCTCCTGCGATGCCTCGGAATCTAAAGGACCACACCACGGGCAACTTTCTGATTCTCGTGCCCGTCGAACCCAAAGTCCGCAATCGGTCCCTCGTCGTAGGCGAATTCTGGGTCGGCGCACGAGCGCACCACTCGAAGCGTTCCGAGGACGCCATTCGCCATCGATCATGCGGATTGCGAAGCGCTCGTTGGGCCGCACTGCTCCGCAATGCGGCATCCGGATACCGTAAGATGCAACCGAAATCTCAAGCAACAGTGGAAAGCGTAAAATTTTCATCTTGCCATACAGTGCGGTGTCAAAATACCAACTAACGGTAAGGGGCTTAGCGGGCGGTGGTTATGGCCAAACCTAAACGCTCAATCCCACGATGCTCAAGCGATGGTGGAGACTTCGCATCTTTCACCTTGCCATGCCGCGGCGCCCCCAAATACGTTTGATATTGGTGCGCTTCGGAGTGACGCGACGCCTTTGAATGTGAGCGAACCAATGGAAAGCGTTTTACGCCCAAGCGGGCTGAGCATTTTGGGCGATATGCGATGGGGATCGCACCTTTGTCTCTTCTACGAGACCAAGGAGGATTTGCTCGATGCGCTCCTTCCGTTTTTCAAAGCTGGATTGGAACGTAACGAATTTTGTCTGTGGATGATTTCCGATCCGCTGACGGAGGAAGACGCCCGGCTCGCGGTCAGTCGGGCCATTCGCGGTTCTGACGACCGCATGGCAGCTGGAAGCATGGAGTTTGTCCCGGCCCGCGCGTGGTATCTCCAGAAAGATCAATTCGACCTGGCGAAAATCAACGCCGCTTGGAACGAGAAACTGAGCGCTGCGCTGGCCAAAGGCTATGATGGTATGTGCGTGAGCGGAAGCGCATTTTGGCTCGAGACGAACTACTGGAGCGAGTTTTGCGAGTACGAACAAGGGATCAACACATTGTTTGCCGGCCAGCGCATCCGTGCGTTGTGTACCTACTCGCTCGCGGCAAGTTCAGCGCGGGACATCCTCGACGTGGCGCGCGCCCATCATCTGACGTTGGCGCGGCGCAATGGGAGATGGGACGTCATCGAAGCAAGCGATGGGCAGGCGAGAACCCATTCGCTCACGCCCCGCGAGCTGGAGGTTTTGGCATGGGTGGCGCAAGGTAAGTCGGCTTGGGAAGTCGGCAAGGTTCTCCACATAAAAAAAAGAACCGTCGACGAGCACGTTCAGACGATCATTCGCAAGCTCGGCGCAGTGAATCGCACTCAGGCGGTTGCAATCGCCCTTCACAGTCGAATTATCGACGTGTGACACCGCGACGCAGCGCCGATTGGACGGATTGCTGCGATCCCATTGCGTTTGCCGCTTCGCCCCATTGCGTTGCCGCTTCGATAGATAGGCACTATGCAAGTCACAATGTTGCGATGTTTTACAGTGGGGAAATGTGCGCAATTCACGCCGTTGCCATGCATTGGACTGAATCGCATTTTAGATCGGAACCTATAGGCTGGCGTGGCGTTGCGTAACGGTCCGAGTGGTGTGGCGTTTGTGTGCGTGACATTGCCGTGTATATCTCAAGCGACGATTATCGACAGAAGGCAGCTGAGTGCGAGCAGATCGCCGCACGCGCTCACTTTGCCCGCATAGCCGCGCGCTACCGCGATCTGGCGCGGCGCTGGCGCGACATGGCGCAACAAGCTGAACGGTTGGAGAGAATCGCCGACGCGTACAATGTGCCAATCGGCGCCGACCGTCACAAAACTCGTCCGCGAGTTTCTCCCTCGGAGTCGGCGACCAATGTCGCGGTTGGCAATGCGCAAATGATCGATGAGCAGATCGCGCTGACGGCTGATCCGGCTTCCCCGATCGCAGCCCCGACGCTGACGCCGGCCCCAGGTGCCGACGCAGCACCGTGGAAAGACGGCCTTGTCGATTGACGCCGAGTCGGTTTGAGTACACTTTTCACAAGTTCGCGAGCAATGTCAGCATTTTCCGACCCGCGAAGAGGGTGCGGATGAATCAAGTTGGAAGCCGGGCTCGCCTGAAATCTCTCCACTCTGCACGTGCGTGTCCTCGATTTTCGATCGTTTGGCAAATTAACTGGGTGCACTTTATGCGAACGGTTGGAATCAAAGGGTCCAGTACAACTTCATGATTTCAGTACCCCTTTTGCGCTACCTCTGTTTGTCATTTCCGAATTCATCCTGGTATATGTATCCCAGCAATTGATAGGTCGGCGCGATACACCGTGCGATACTTTTCTGCGTCGCCGCGCACCCCGCGCCGCTTCACAGGGCGGCATCGCTCCCGCTCACTGATGACGAACGAGACCGTGATGTCCAAAATTAGACCATGATCCCGAAAAAGCCTGCCCCGGAGTCGATTCGGGGTGGATACCGGTTTTCGGAAAAGATCATGCTGCACCAATAGGCTAGAGCGTGATCACGACTCGAAGAAAAGTCGTCACGCTCTAGTGTCCCGATTCCGAAGTTCGCAAGCATTTCCGGCGCGCTCGCATGCGAACTTCGGAATCGAAGGACACTAGCAACTTATTGATCTAGTGTGGCTTTGGTTCAGAAGTCCGCATCTCCGACTCGCGGCAGAATTGATGCGGACTTCTGAACCGCCACACTAGCGGACACCAACTGCCGAGAGGGCCGCAGTGGGTTTGAACGCCACCTCACTCGGCAGCATGATGTTCGGCCCGAACGGGTGTGGGACGCCGAAGCTTTGCAGGCTGGGCGCGGGCAATGCGTCGGGTGAGATAGGGGGCAGATGGACGCGTCGAGGCCAGTGGGCTTCGACGATCGACACCGTCTGGTAGCCGCTGCGACGCGTCAGCCTGAGCCGAACCTGCCTGGTCGCGACCAGTTCCTTGGCTCCGAACAGATCGGGCCAGCCAAAGCTCTGCGGGCTGGGCACTGGCAGTTGCGGCGTCACCTCGGCTTCGATGGCGCGCGACAAGGTGCTTTTGCCGGGAGCATGCTGCGTCCATTGCTCGGGTGTGGTGTCGGTTTTCGGCTGGTCAGGTCCAGCCGGCACCACGTGCACGATACGGTATCCGCGCACCTTAAGCGCCTTCAGCAGATCAGGCAGCGCCAGCGCGGTCGCGGGTTGGATATCATGCAGCAACAAGATCCCCTTTCCATAATGCGCCAAGCGGTCGAGCGCGCGTTGCATCACCTGCCTGGCCGAAATGTGCCGCCAGTCGTCGGCAGGAAAATCTGCGCTCCAGAGAATCAAGCCGTGCGACGCAAGATATCTCTCGGTCGCGGGCGATGTTCGCAAGCCCGGAACACGAAAGAACGGGGCGACGGCGCGCCCGTTGCCGAGCGCGGCGGCGGTCGAGGCGATGCCGCCGTCGATTTCCTCGGCGATCCGGCTGACCGGCAGCCGGTCGAAATGCATCGGGTGGTTCTGGCTGTGGGTCGCGATCGTGTGTCCCTCGTCGTAGGCGCGACGGACCAGGTCGGGATACTCGCGCGCCATTTGGCCGACGATGAAGAAGGTTGCCTTGATGCATTCCGCTGCAAGGATGTCCAGGATCCGGCGCGAATAGGGCGGCAGGGGCCCATCGTCGAAGGTCAGGACCACCTCTTTGTCCTGCAGCGGCAGCGTTTCGACGTATTGCATCGTGCCCAGGCGGCTGTGCTCGGCCGGATCAATGGCGATGGTGCGGGCGACGCCGAGGGCGTCCGGATTGCCGGGGCATTCTGCCCATGCGGCTGTCGCGGCGAGGATGTATGCCAACGACGCAGCAAGAGCACTACGCATGAACCCAATCCCCCTAACGACCTGATGGGGAAGCACAAGTTTAACGGGCGCTTCCTTGCCATTCAAAGAGCGAATCGGTGATAGCCGTGGGGGGATTAATTTTTGCCTACCCCGTGGCGGTCGGGCCACAGGCGCAATGGACAGTGATGAATCGTAGATTGTCCAGGTCAGTAAGAATGGGAACCGGCGTTGCAGGAACGATCAAGCTTTTGCAGCGAGCCCATTGCCTAACGTGCTTGAATCAAAGCGTCGGCTTGCCGGCTGGCACGACGTGGGCGATCCGGTAACCGCGCTTCTTCAGCTCGCGCAACAGGCCGGGCAGCATGGCTGCGGTCTGCGCCTTGGTGTCGTGCAACAGAACGATCCCGCCACCGTTCCCCTCGATCCGCCGCAACACGAGTCGGAGTTCCTGTCCCGGAGTCATCGGGTTCCAATCGCTCGCCCACAGGTCGGCGCCGAACACGACGATGCCGCGCTGCTCCAGCCGTTGCAGCAGCGCCGGACTGGCGGCAAATCCTGGGAACCGGAAGAACGGAGTGAACGGTTTTGCGCCGGTCCGGCCGTAGAGGGTCGCGTCGACGGTCCGGATTCCGCGATCGATCTCCACCTCGGCGGCCGCAACCGGGATCCGGCTCAGCAGGCGGTGCGACCACGTGTGGTGAGCAACGGTGTGACCCTCCGCCAGAATGCGGCGGGCGAGTTGCGGGGCAGCAGCGACGTTGCGCCCGAGAACGAAGAAAGTCGCGCGAACGCATTCGCGCCTGAGCGCATCGAGCACGCGCGTCGTGATGCCGGGCCAAGGGCCGTCGTCGAAGGTGAGCACCACCTCTTTCGCCGCGAGCCGCAGGGTGGCGGGAAACTCCCTGCGGCCAATGCGCGGGTTTGCAGCTGCGTCAACCTCGATCACACGACTCGTTCCGAGCGCATCGGCCGGGCACGGTTCGCCAGCCGCCGCGGCGATCGGTCCCAGCAAGCTCAAGATCGTGACGGCGCGCAGCATCGCTAGACGAGGGCCCTCGGAGCGATCAGGAAAAACCCCACCCCGGGCTGGATGGCGGCTTGGCGGACGCAATCAAGCTCGCACGCGCCTGTTGTATATCCTGTATGTATATAAGGTGAGAGCGGCATCGATTGCCATGTGGACGGTCGCGGCGTAGAAGCGCGCGACGCACTCTCCCTCGACGAGCTTCGGCATGCTCGACAAACAAGACATGGTGGGATCCGCGACGTCGCTTGAGCCCGCCCGCTCCCTGCGCGACGAGGAGGGAGGGCTGCGCCCGCAGTTTGTCGAGGATGTAAGCCACGCGATTCGCGCCGGCGACGGGGTCGCGCTCACGGCGCTCGTCGGTGAGCTGCATGAGGCCGATGTCGGCGATCTCCTGGAAGCTCTCGACCCGGAGCTGCGGCCGCGGCTGATCGAGCTGATGGGCCACGCCTTCGACTTCACGGCGCTGACCGAAGTCGACGACACGGTGCGCGAGGAAATCCTTGAGGAGTTGCCCGCTGAGACGGTCGCCGAAGGCGTCCGCGAGATGGACTCCGACGACGCCGTCTACATCCTCGAGGACCTGCCGAAAGAGGAACAGACGGAGATCCTGGAACAGCTGCCGGGCCCGGAGCGCACGGCGCTGGAACGCAGCCTCTTCTATCCGGAAGGGTCCGCCGGTCGCCGGATGCAGACCGACTTTATCGCGGTGCCGCCGGTCTGGACCGTCGGGCACACCATTGACCACTTGCGCGAGACGCCCGACCTGCCCGACCGCTTTTATGAAATCTTCGTGGTGGATCCCGACTATCGGTTTCAGGGCGCGGTCGCGCTCGACCGCCTGCTCCGTACCAAGCGGCCGGTGCCGATCTCCGAGCTCGTGGACGCCGAACGAGTCCGGGTGAGCGCCACTGACGACCAGGAAGAGGTGGCGCGCCTGTTCGAGCACTACAATCTCCTCGCCGCTCCCGTGGTTGACGTCGATAACCGGCTCGTCGGCGTGGTCACCGTGGACGACGTGGTCGATGTCATCGAGGAGGAGGCGGACGAGGA
>Ga0066903_100000674_pt1 | contig 22426 bp, 27 predicted proteins | sample PanSoiMetaGPlot1_FD_67491 | JGI IMG/M metagenome (GOLD analysis project Ga0066903, IMG submission 67491) | Tropical forest soil microbial communities from Panama analyzed to predict greenhouse gas emissions - Panama Soil - Plot 1 (version 2) | ecosystem: Environmental > Terrestrial > Soil >... | reverse complement strand
GGGATCGAGAACCCGGTCCGGTTCACGAAGGAGCTGCTCACCGTCGGCTAGCTACCATCCGGCGCCGTGGCCGAGACGGTAGACACGAACAGCTTCAAGAACGGGATGCACATCGAGCTCGACGGCAAGGTGTGGCGGATCGTCGAGTTCCAGCACGTCAAGCCCGGCAAGGGCGGCGCGTTCGTCCGCACGAAGCTGAAGAGCCTGGAGGCGGGCGCCGTCGTCGACCGCACGTTCCGCGCCGGCGAGAAGTTCCCGCGCGTGCACACCGAGACGAAGAGCGTCCAGTTCCTCTACGACGACGGCTCCGAAGTGCATTTCATGGATGCGGAGACGTACGAGCAGTTCGCACTGCCGCACGCCGACTTGACCGACGAGCTGCCGTACATGCAGCCGAACGCCTCGGTGCAGGTGCTCAGCGTCAACGGGAAGCCGTCGAGCCTGCAGCTCCCTGCCTCGGTCGAGCTCGAGGTGGTGGAGACCGAGCCGGGTGTCAAGGGCGACACCGTCTCGAACGTCACGAAGCCGGCGAAGCTCGAGACCGGAGCGGTCGTCAACGTGCCGCTCTTCGTCAACGTGGGCGACCGGCTGAAGGTCGATCCCCGCGAAGGACGCTACATCTCCCGCGCCTAGGCGCGGATTGCCCTCGCGGTAGGCTCCGCGCGTGCCGTCGCTCGCCGACACGACGATCCGCCTGCTTGGCCAGGAGCCGCTCGCCGGGCGGGTTCCCGCAGCTGAGCAGCTCCGGCTCGCCGAGATCCTCGACAGAGCCGGGTTCGCGTATCTCGAGGTCTCGGGCGGCGGCTGCTTCGACGCCGCGGTCAAGCGCGGCGTGGAGAGTCCATGGGAGCGAATCCGGGCGCTCAAGGCGCGCGTCAAGACGCCGCTCGGGCTTGCCCTGCGCGGCCGGTTCCTCGTCGGCTCCCGACCGGTCGACGCCGACTTCGCGCGCCGCTTCGTCGCCTCGGCTGCGGCGAACGGCATCGACGTCTTCCGGCTACACGATCCGCTCAACGACGTCTCGAATCTGCGCGAAGCCGCGGAGGCGGTCGTCGGGGCGGAGCGGGATTTCGAGGCCGGCCTCGTCTACAGCCCCGGCCGCACAGGCGAAATCGAGACGCTGATCGAGCGGGCGCAGATGCTGCCCGAGCTCGGCGCCGTGCGCGTCCTCCTCCACGATCCGACCGGATCGCTCCAGCCGCATACGGCGGAGGATCTGGTGCGCGCGCTCGCCGACGCAAGCGGGCTTCCCGTCGGGATCTACGCCCAGGGCGCCGGCGGTAGCGCTCTTGCCGCCTCGCTCGCTGCGGCACGTGCGGGCGCCCAGCTCATCGCGTGCGCGATCTACCCGCTTGCGCTGACACTTCACCGGGTGTCCGGCGAGTCCCTCGCGGAGGCTCTCAGCGGCACGGGGCTGAACCCCGGCGTCGACATCGAGGCACTTTGGGAGGCGACAGACCTCTTGGACGAGCACATCGGCGACGAGCTCGTGACTCCGCTCGTGCCGCGCATCGCCGTGCTCGCGGCGCGCCACGACCTGCCGGCAAGCGTCGTCGGCGGGATCGACCACGCCCTCCAGTCCGAAAGCGCAGGCGACCGGCTCGACGAGGTGCTCGAGGAGCTCGACCGGATCCGCGCCGAGACGGGCTGGCCGCCGCTCGCGTCGCCGATCGGCCAGGTGCTCGCCTCGCAGGCGTTGCTGAACGTCCTGTCCGCGAGTCGCTACCTGACCCTCGTGGACGAGATGCGCGGGCTCGCCGCCGGCGCATTCGGCAAGCCGCCGGCGCCGATCGATCCGGCACTCGCGCGGGTCGTCCAGCTCACCGCCGATCCCGAGAGCGAGGAGGACGTCACGCTCCCGCTCGACGAGGTGCGCGAGCGTGCCGGGGGCGTAGCGACCAGCGAGGAGGAGCTCCTCCTCCTCGGGCTCTTCGGTGAGGAGGCCGAGCAGCTGCTGCGAGGGATCCGCAGCCGAGGGAAGCGGGACGCCGAGCTCGCGGGCGTGGGGGAGACCCGCGTTCAGCGCATCCAGGAAATCGTGCGGATCGTCCAGGAGTCCGGCATCGGCGAGGTGACGATCGAGGAGGGCGAGCTGCGGATCTCGGTCCGCTCGACGCCCGATCTCCCCGCCGGCGGGGCAACGCCCGCTGAGGCTCCGCTCGCGGTGCCCGAGCCCGAGTTGTCCGACGCGAGTGCGGTCAGCGGCACGCTCATGCGCGTCGAGTCGCCGATGGTCGGCACGTTCTACCGCGCCGCCGAGCCCGGAGCGCCGCCGTTCGTCGAGATCGGCGACGTGGTCGCGCCGGGGCAAACTCTCTGCATTCTCGAGGCCATGAAGCTCATGAACGAGGTGAAAGCCGAGGTCGAGGGAGTCGTGCGCGGTGTGCACGCCGAGAACGCGGAGCCCGTCGAATTCGGACAGCTGCTGTTCGAGCTAGAGCCGCTCGTCGGCCGGCCCGCGCTCTGAGGTGCCTATCACGGAAGTCGCTTCGGGGCTCCGCCGCTGGACGGCCTGGCACGACGAGTGGCAGGAGAACGTCGGTTGCCTCGCCGTCGACACCGACGACGGTCTTGTCCTGATCGATCCGCTCGATCCGCCTCGCGGGCTCCGGCGTCCGGAGCACGTCCTGCTCACGCTCTTCTTTCACGCGCGCTCGACGAAGGCGCCGCACGTGTGGGCCCACGCGACCGCGGCCCGGTCGCTCGCCAACCGCGGGATCGCGCTGACGGATCCGATCGGGGCCGGGGGCGCGCTACCGGGCGGGATCCAGGCATTCGAGACCGCACGGCGGGGCGAGGTCGTCTACTGGCTGCCACACCAGCGGGCGCTCGCCGTCGGCGACGTGCTGCTCGGCGCGGGCGCGAAGCCGCGCGCGACGGACGATCCATTGCGACTCTGTCCCGAGCGCTGGCTGGGAAAGGCAACGCACGACGACCTGCGCGAGTCGCTCGCACCGCTGCCGGAACTGCCCGTGGTGCGTGTTCTGGTCTCGCACGGAGAGCCCGTGCTGCGTGGCGGCCGCCGCGCCCTCGCCACGGTGTTGGAGGGCTAGGCTCCGGCCGTGTTCAACCGTGTCCTCGTTGCCAACCGGGGAGAGATCGCCGTCCGCGTGATCCGGGCTCTGCACGAGCTCGGCGTCGCAGCGGTCGCCGTGTACTCGACGGCCGACGAGGATGCGCTCCACGTCCGGCTCGCCGACCGGGCCGTCCGGATCGGGCCGCCGACCGCTGCCGAGAGCTACCTGCGCATCCCGGCCCTCGTCGCGGCCGCCGAGACGACTGGTTGCGAAGCCGTCCATCCCGGTTACGGGTTCCTCTCCGAGAACGCCGACTTCGTTCGCGCGTGCGAGGAAAACGACCTCGTCTTCATCGGGCCGTCGGCGGAGGTGATGGAGCGGATGGGCGACAAGGCTCGGGCGAAGGCCGAGATGCATGCTGCCGGAGTCCCGCTCGTTCCCGGTACCGACGGAACCGCGGGGCCGGACGATGCGCTTGCGGCCGCCGAGGAGCTCGGCTTCCCGGTGCTGCTGAAGGCCGCAGCCGGGGGCGGCGGCAAGGGTATGCGGATCGTCGCCGATCCCGGCGCCCTCCACGAGGCCTACCAGCGCGCCGCGGCGGAGGCGCAGGCCGCCTTCGGTGACGGCTCGCTGTACGTCGAGAAGATGATCACGCCCGCGCGCCATGTCGAGATCCAGGTGCTTTGCGACCACCACGGCCATTTCCTCACGTGCGGCGAGCGCGAATGCTCGGTCCAGCGCCGCCACCAGAAGCTGATCGAGGAGTCGCCGTCGCCTGCCCTCGACGACGAGCTGCGGGAGGCGATGGAGGCGGCCGCCGAGCGCGCCTGCCGGCACATCGGCTACCGGAACGCCGGCACCTTCGAGTTTCTCGTCGGACCCGACGGCTCGTTCTCCTTCATCGAGCTGAATGCGCGCCTGCAGGTCGAGCACCCGGTCACCGAGTCGATCATCGGAATCGACATCGTCCGCGAGCAGGTACGGATCGCTGCCGGCGACGCGCTCGCCCACGGGGGCCGCGCCGGCCCGCGCAGGGGCCACGCGATCGAGCTGCGGATCAACGCCGAGGATCCGGCCCGCGGGTTTGCTCCGGCTCCGGGACGGATCGAGCGCTTCCGGCCGCCGCTCGGTCCCGGCGTCCGCGTCGACACATTCGTCGAGGACGGGACCATGATCTCGCCCCACTACGACTCGCTGATCGCGAAGATCGTCGTCGTCGACGGCAATCGCCGCCTCGCAATCGAGCGAGCCCGCCGCGCTCTGAGCGAGCTCGTGGTCGAGGGCGTTCCCACGACGCGCGACGTGCTGCAGGACATCCTCGACAGTGAGGAGTTTCGCTCGGGTGAGTACTCGACGTCGTTCCTCGAGGAGGCCGGAGCGAGGCTGCCGGCTCTGGCCGGCTCTTGAGCCGGGTGCTCGTCCAGGAGCCCGGCGGCTCGGTGCGCGTCAGCGAGGCTGCTCTGAGCGAGATCGTGCGGAGGGCCGTCGCGTCGGTAGACGGCGTCCGGCTGCGCAAGGGCCGCAGGCGGCTCGGAGTCGAGCTCGAGGACGGGCGCGCCAGCGCCGAGCTGCAGCTCGTCGTCGCCTACGGCAGCGTTCTCCCCGAGGTCTCGGCTGCGGTGCAGGAGCGGGTCGCCGACGCGCTGGCGCGGATGTGCGATGTCGAGGTCGAGGCGGTGCATGTGACGGTGGAGGAGCTCGTCCGGTCGTGAACGCGATCAGCCGTCGCGAGGCCCGTCGCGCCGCCGTCTTCATGCTCTTCCAGTGGGACGTCACAGGGCGGCCGCTCGGTTCGCTGTACGAGGGCGAGGTCGACCCCTACACACGGGAGCTCGCCGACGCTGTCGCCGAGCACGCGGCCGTGCTCGACGCGCGGATCACGTCCGCGTCCGACGACTGGACCGCGGATCGTCTCGGTGCGGTCGAACGCAACGTCCTCCGCGTCGCGCTCGAGGAGCTCGACGAAGGACAGGTACCGGTCGAGGTCGTCCTCGACGAGGCGGTGACGCTGGCGAAGCGGTATGCATCCGAAGATGCTGCGAGGCTGGTGAACGGGATCCTGGGCAAGCTCGTGCGGGAGGAACAGAAGAAGTGAGCACCGACGAGTCGTTGACGCGGGCCGAGGAGCTGCTGGCGCGGGTGGAGGCCCTGCGCGCCGAGCTGGAGCAGCTGTCCGCGGAAGAGGGTGGCTCGCCCGAGCGGGCGATCGAGCTGCTCGGCGAGCTGTCCGAGCTCGCGAAGGCGGTCGAGGAGGAGCTGACCCGGGCACAGCGCGCTGCCGAGCTGGAACCGTCGCCGGGAGAGCCGACGACGCCCAGTGTGGAAGACCCGCCCGCCTTCGGCGGGCCAAGCGAGGCCGATGCACAGTCCTGACCAGCTGAAGGGGCTCGTCGACGAGGCGCTCGAGCGGCTCGAGCTCTGGCCCGAGCTGCACGGCCAGGCGACGTCCGTTCGCTACGCACTGGAGGTCGGCGGCAAGCGCGTGCGCCCCGTCATTGCGCTCGCGGTCGGCGAGGCGCTCGGCGCACCGCTCGAGCAGGTGATGCCGGCGGCGCTCGCAATCGAGCTCGTGCACACGTTCTCGCTCGTCCACGACGACCTGCCGGCGATGGACGCCGACGAGGAGCGTCGCGGTCATCCGTCCACCTGGAAGAAGTTCGGCGAGGGTGTAGGCATCCTTGCGGGCGACGCGCTGCTGGCGGAGGCCGTTCGGCTTGCCGCCCGGTACGGGTCGTCGGCAGTCGCAAGGGAGCTCGCGGAGGCCACGCTCGGGATGATCGGCGGCCAGTACCTCGACACGATGGTGGATGGCTACGACCTCGCCGCGGTGCACCGGCTCAAGACGGGACGGCTCTTCTACGCATCGGTGACGATGGCGCTCTGGGCGGCGGAGCTGCCGGAGGAGGAGCAGGCACCGTGGCGCGCCTTTGCGGAGGAGCTCGGGCTGCTGTTCCAGATCGTCGACGACATCCTCGACGCGGACGGCTACGTGCGCGAGCACGGCACCGAGGCCGCCCGGCGCTATGCCGACGAAGCTGCGGAGCGGGCCCGCGGGCGGCTCGCGGAGCTCGACGCAGACACGTCCGTTCTGCGCGACATCGTCGACGGCCTCGCCGTCCGGACGGCGTGACCGGCTGGCACCTCGACGAGCCCACCCACGTAGGGCCGGAGCATCTCGATCCCGCGTATGTCACCGGGTACGACGCGAAGACCCAACTCGATCTCGAGGCTGCGCTCGTGCTGCTGCGGCAGTACGGACTCGGCGACGACGCAACGCTGGTCGACCTCGGCTGCGGCACCGGCCTGATCGCCGCGGCGGCGGCGTCCGAGGCCGGGCGTGTCGTGGGAGTGGACCCGTCGCCGGCGATGCTCGAGGTCGCCCACCGCCGCAGCGACGCGGTCGAGTGGGTCGAAGCCGGCTTCCTGACGTACGAGCACGAGGGCGATGCGCCGCAGCTCGTCCACTCGCGCCACGCGCTGCACCACCTCCCCGACTTCTGGAAAGGCGTCGCCCTGACCCGGATCCACGACCTGGTCACTCCGGGCGGCGTGCTCGTCCTCCGCGACCTCGTCTACGACTTCGAACCCGTCGAGGCCGATCGCAGGATCGAGGAGTGGCTCGCCGACGCGGCGCCGACTTCGGCGCAGGGCTGGACACGCAGCGAGCTCGAACGGCATGTCCGGGACGAGCATTCGACCTTCGCCTGGCTACACGAAGCCCTGCTCGAGCACGCGGGCTTCGAGATCGTCGGGCGCGACGTCCGCAGCGGGATCTACGCGACCTACGTCTGCCGGCGACCGTGATCACGTACGACGAGCTCCTCGAGGTCGCTCGCTCGCGCGGAGAGGTTCTCGGCCTGTACCTCTTCGGCTCCCGGGGACGGAGCTTCATGGTCGACGAGCGGTCGGACTGGGACGTGTGCGTCGTGCTTGACGGTCGCGAGGCGCGCGACGCGTTCGATCGTGAGTTCCCCTATGCCCACGGGGCGCGGATCGAGATCACGAGCGCCACGCTCGACGAGCTGCACAACTCGTCGTCGGAGCACAGCCGTTACGCGGCGGCTCACGCGGACGTCGTCCTCGACAAGACAGGAGGCGAGCTGATGCGTGTGGTGGCGGAGCAGGAATCGCTGCCGACCGGCAGCAGGGACTCGATCGTCCGCGAGGCACTCGACAATTACGTCAACCAGACCTACCGCTCTCTGCGCTACGGGACCCGGCTCGACGCCGTCGAGGCGACACCTTCCGCGCTGCGCACGATCTTCGCGCTGGAGAATCGCGTCCGTCCCTACAACAAGTACCTCGAGTGGGAGCTCCGCCACCACCCGCTCGCGGACTGGACCGCGGACGAGCTCCTTCCACTTCTGGATCGAGTGCTCACGGGCGAGCCGGAGCCTCAGCGCGAGCTGTTCAATCGCATCGAACCACTCGCGCGACGCGACGGCTACCACGACGTGATCGACGGGTGGGAGCCGGACGTCGACTGGCTTCGCGGGAACGGTGAATACCGGGCGTGAAGAGGCGCCTCGACGTACTCCTCGTGGATCGTGGGCTCGCCGAGTCCCGGGCGCAGGCCCAGGCGCTCGTGCTCGCGGGTCTCGTGCGCGGCTACGACAAACCGGGCCAGCAGGTGGACGAGGACGCCGAGCTCCAAGTCGAGCGCCCGCCGCCGTACGTGTCGCGCGGGGGGGAGAAGCTGGCACACGGGCTCGACCGGCTCGGCGTCGACCCCGCCGGCCTCGACTGCGCCGACGTCGGAGCGTCGACCGGCGGCTTCACCGACGTCCTCCTCCAGCGGGGCGCCATGCGCGTGATCGCGCTCGACGTCGGCTACGGCCAGCTACACCCGAGGCTCCGCGCGGATCCCCGTGTGACGGTGCTCGAGCGGACGAACGCGCGCACCCTCACCGAGCTGCCGTTTGCTCCCGAACTGGCGGTCTGCGACGTCTCCTTCATCTCGGTGCGCCTCGCGCTCCCACCGGTGTTGCGGCTCTGCGCGCCGGGCTGGCAGGCCGTCGTCCTGGTGAAGCCGCAGTTCGAGGCCGGCCGCGCCGATGTGCGGAAGGGAGGCGTCGTGCGCGACGACGAGGTGCGGCGTCGCGTCGTGCGCGAGGTTGCCGAGGCGGCGCCGTCGTGCGGAGCGAGCGTGCGCGGCGTCGTAGACTCGGGGCTCCCGGGACCGAAGGGGAACCGGGAGATCTTCCTCCACCTCGTGCATTCCGAGAAGCCGACCCTTCCCGATGACCTCGACGAGCGGATCGAGCATGCACTCGCCGGTTGAAACGGCCGCGGTCGTTGCGCACGGCCGCGTCGACGTCCGCCAGGCGCTGGAGCGCGTGCAGGCGGTCGCCGAGCGCGCGGGCGTCGCGCTGGTTGACGAGCCCGAGCGCGCGCAGCTCACGGTCGCCGTCGGCGGCGATGGGACGATCCTCCGTACGCTCGCGCGGCTCCTCGGCACGGACGTTCCGGTCATCGGCATCAACTTCGGCCGGGTCGGTTTCCTGGCCTCGATTGCACCGGACGGGATCGAGGACGATCTCGCGCGCGTCTTCGCCGGCGAGTACCGGACGGTCGAGCAGCCGACGCTCGAGGCGCACCTCGACGGCGAGAGGCTGGTCGCGGTCAACGACGTGGTCGCGACGAGCTCGACGCTCGGCCGGATGATCGAGCTCGGCTGGTCGATCGCAGGCGAGGACCTCGGCGTCGTCTCCTGCGACGGGATGATCTGCTCGACGCCGTCGGGTTCGACGGCCTACAACCTCTCGAACGGCGGCCCCGTCCTCGTGCGCGGGCTCGACGCGATGGCGATCACGTTCATCGCACCGCACTCGCTCGACGCTCGGCCGCTCGTGGTGCCACGGGGTGCCGAGCTGACGGTTCGAAACGCGACGCCGGACGTCGGCGCCGCAGTCCTCGCCGACGGGCACCGGCGGAGCGGCGACCTCGCCCCGGAGCGAACGCTGTCGATCCGGCTCGGCGAGCAGCGAAGCCTGCTCGCGACGCTGCCGGAGACGACGTTCTTCGGCCGCTATCGCGAGACGTTCACGTCCTAAAGAGCGAATGTGCGGCGTCGGACCGCGGGTCTACGATCGCTTCGTGCTCCGACGCCTTCGCATCGAGAACCTCGTGCTCATCGGTGCCGCCGAGCTCGAGCTCGCACCGGGGCTGAACGCAATCACGGGGGAGACCGGCGCCGGGAAGACGATCCTCGCCCAGGCGCTCGGCCTCCTGCTCGGCGCAAAAGGGGACGATGCGTACGTCGGTGCCGCCGGCGAGGAGGCGTACGTCGAGGCGGAGCTCGACCTTGCGGAGGAACTCGAGGAGCTAGGGGACCTGCGGCCTGAGGACGAGCACGCACTCGTCGTCTCCCGCCGCGTCTTCGCCGACGGCCGAACGCGCGCCTATGCGTGGGGACGCGCGGCCGCGCGGGAGGACGTCGCGGCCGCCGTCGAGCGGGTCGTGGCGATGTCAGGCCAGTTCGAGCAGCGCCGGCTCGCGCGGTCCTCCTATCAACTCGAGGTGCTCGACCGCTTCTGCGGCGACGAGCAGCTCGCCCGCCGCCTCGCGGCTCGGACAGCGTGGCGCGGGCTGCTGGCGGCTCGGCGCCGGCACGACGAGCTGACCGCGAATGCAGCGCTCGGCGAAGCCCGGCTGGCGGAGTTGCGAGCGCTCGTCGAGGACACCGACGGCATGGAGCCCGGCCAGGAGGAGCGGCTCCGGGCCGAGCGCGAGCGGCACCGGCACGTCGCCGAGCTCGCCTCCGGCGCAGCCGAGGCCGCGGCGGCTCTGGCGCCCGAGGAGGGCGAAGGAGCCACCGGACTCGTCGCATTGGCGGAGCGGTCGGTTGCGCCGCTCGAACGGCTCGCGCCCGAGCTGCAGCGCGTGGGCGACGAGCTGCGCGACGTCGAGCTCCGCCTTCGCGAGACCGCGTCCGATCTCAATGCCTTCCTCGCCTCGCTCGAGGCGGAGCCCGCCCGGCTCGACCAGCTTGAGGCCGAGCTCGACCGGATCGCCGATGCGAAACGCCGCTTTGGCTGCGCGACGTACGAGGAGCTGCTCGCCCGGCGTGACGAGGCTCGGACCGAGCTCGCGTCGCTCGAGGACGGCTCAGATCCTGCCGAAGTCACAGCCCGCGAGCTCGCGGAGGCCGAGGCGAGTGTCCACGAGCTCGGGCTCGAGCTCCGGGCCGAGCGCAATGCCGCAGCTCCGGCCTTCGCCGACGCTGTAGCCGCCGAGCTGCGCGGCGTCGGCATGGGCGAGGGAGAGTTCGTCTGCGAGCTGCGGGAGCGGGACGAGCCGGGATCGAGCGGTGCCGACGAGACCGTCTTCCTCGTCCGCCCGAATGCGGGTCTCCCGTTTGCGCCGGTCGCCGAGACCGCTTCCGGCGGGGAGCTCTCGCGGATCGCGCTCGCCATCGCGGCCGTGGCGGGAGGCGGCACGCTGGTCTTCGACGAGATCGACGCCGGGATCGGCGGCGAGACGGCGCACGCCGTCGGGGGATTGCTCCGGCGGCTCGCAGAGCATGCTCAGGTTGTGACCATCACACATCTTCCGCAGATCGCCGCGCTCGCCGACCGCCACTTCCGGGTGGAGAAGACGCCGGGCGACCCGACGCACACGCGAATCGAGCAGCTGGGCGAAGAGGAGCGGAAAACAGAGCTCGAGCGGATGCTCGGCGGACAGGAGTTCCTTGCCGCGGTACGAGGCTAGGCGGACACTGCCGGCCCCCGTGGAGGACGTCTGGGCGGTGCTCGCCGACCCGGGACGCTGGCCCGAGTGGTGGCCCGGTCTCGTCGGAGCGGCGCCGAGCGTGCGGCGTGCGCTCGCTCCGGGCGCGCACTGGCAACTCGAGGGCACGGAGCGGCCGAGCTTCCGTCGCCGTCCACAGCTGGGCGGCTCGTTGCTCTTCCTCGAAGTAGTCTCGTTGCAGCACATCGCGTTCCAGCTCACCGGTGAGCACGCCATGGTCGAGCTCGACCTCACGCCGGTGGAGGACAACGAGACGCAGGCGACGCTCGCCGTCGAGGCCCGGCGGTTCGGAGGGATCGGCCGCAGCGTCCCCTCGGAGGCGCTCGCCGGACTCGCCGCGCTCGTCCGCCAACCGGCGGAGTAGGCACCGACCGCAGCGGGTGCTACCCTGAAATCCCGTGAGCGCACGGGCCCCGAAGTACGTCTTTGTGACAGGGGGCGTCGTCTCGGCTCTGGGGAAGGGAATCGTCGCCGCTTCGCTCGGTCGTCTGCTCAAGGCGCGCGGGCTGCGCGTCCAGCTCCAGAAGTTCGACCCGTACCTCAACGTCGACCCGGGCACGATGAGCCCGTTCCAGCACGGCGAGGTGTTCGTGACCGAAGACGGGGCGGAGACAGACCTCGACATCGGCCACTACGAGCGCTTCGTCGACGAGAACTTCCTCCGTAGTGCGAGCCACAGCGCCGGCGCGATCTGGGACACGGTCCTGCGCAAGGAGCGTAAGGGCGACTTCCTCGGCGCAACCGTGCAGGTCATCCCGCACATCACGAACGAGATCAAGGCGCGCATCCGCCGCGCCGCCGAGGCGAACCCGGCCGACGTAGTCATCTCCGAGATCGGCGGCACCGTGGGCGACATCGAGTCGCTGCCGTTCCTCGAGGCGATTCGCCAGTTCCGGCGGGAGGTCGGTTCCGAGAACGTGGTCTACGTCCATGTCACGCTCGTCCCGTTCATCGAGGCTGCCGGCGAGCTGAAGACGAAGCCGACGCAGCACTCGGTGAACGAGTTGCGCCGGATCGGGATCCATCCCGATGTCGTCGTCTGCCGCTCGCACGAGGAGCTCTCGCGCGAGATCCGGGACAAGATCGCGCTCTTCGCCGACGTCGACCCGGGTGCGGTCGTCGCCAGCCCCGACGTCCCCGACGTCTACGAGGTGCCCCGCGTGCTCCACCGCGAAGGCCTCGACCGGCTCGTCGGCGAGCGGCTCGGTCTCGAGCTCGGCGAACCGGACCTGTCCGACTGGGACGAGCTGCTCGAACGGGTGCACAGCCGCCGCGACGTCGTTGAGATCGCTCTGGTGGGCAAGTACGTCAAGCTCCAGGACGCCTACCTCTCCGTCCACGAAGCGCTCAAGCACGCCGGTCTGGAGCACGGCTGTGCCGTCCGTGTGCGCTGGGTCGACGCCGAGGACATGTCCTACGACGAGACGGCCGAGCTGCTGGAGGGTGTCGACGGCGTGCTCGTACCGGGGGGTTTCGGCTCGCGTGGCTGGGAGGGCAAGATCCTCGCCTGCCAGGTCGCGCGAGAGCGGCGCATCCCGTACCTCGGCATCTGCCTCGGCATGCACGTCGCGGTGTCGGAGTTCGCGCGGCACGTCGTCGGGCTCGACGGCGCGAACTCGACCGAAATGGATCCCGAGACGCCGTATTCGGTCATCGACCTCCTGCCCGAGCAGAAGGGGATCGAGGATCTCGGCGGCACGATGAGGCTCGGGGCGCAGGCGGTCGAGGTCGCGGACGGCACGCGAGCTCGGGAGCTCTACCGCGACGACACGATCCACGAGCGGCACCGGCACCGCTACGAGGTCAACAACACGTTCCGCGACCGGCTCGTCGAGGCCGGGCTCGTCGTGAGTGGCACCTTCCAGGAGGGCCGGCTCGTCGAGATCGTCGAGCTCGCCGACCATCCCTGGTTCGTCGCGAGTCAGTTCCACCCGGAGTTCAAATCCCGGCCGACGCGGGCCGCGCCGCTCTTCCGCGGCTTCGTCGGCGCAGCGCTCGACCGGGCACGGTCACGGGCCGGCGAGCGCGTCGCCGTCTGACGTCTCGCCTCTAGGATCGGCGCGTGTCCGAGGCGGTCGACCTCCTCTTCGAGCTCACCTCGATCCCGAGCCCTCCCGGTGAGGAACGAGGTGTGGCGGACGTCGTCCTGCGCTATCTCCGTGGTCTCGGACTCGAGGCGGACGAAGATGCCTGCGGCCCGCGGATCGGCTCGACCGCCGGCAACGTCTACGCGCGGGTCGAGCCGACCGCTGACGGGACTCCGCTCTTCCTCTGCGCACACATGGACACGGTGCCGCCCGACGGGAGGCTCGAGCCGGTCGTCGAGGACGGCGTCGTCCGCAACGCCGGCGGCACGATCCTCGGCTGCGACAACAAGGCGGCGATCACGGCGATGCTCGAGGGCGTACGACGCGTGCTCGCCGAAAATCTGCCGCACGCGGGAATCGAGCTCGTGTTCACGCCGATGGAGGAGATCGGCCTCATCGGCGCGGGGGCGTTCGACCACGACCGGCTCCACGCGCAGGTGGGATATGTCTACGACCAGGAAGGTGCGATGGGCGAGGTCGTCCTCGGCGCGCCTTGGTCGCGGGCGCTCGAGGTGCGCTTCCACGGCCGCTCGGCTCACGCCGGCATGGCGCCGGAGGAGGGGCGCTCCGCGATCCAGGCGGCGGCGAAGGCGATCGCCGACCTGCGTCTCGGCCGGGTCGACGAGCTGACGACTGCGAACGTCGGGACGATCAAGGGTGGCACCGCGGGCAATGTGGTGCCCGAATGGTGCAGGTTCGACGCCGAGGCGCGGTCGCACGACGAGGGCCGGCTCGGGGAGGTCGTGCAGGAGATGCTCGACGCCTTCTCCTTCGCCGCGACCGAAACCGAGTGTGAGGTCGAGACGAGGATGCGGAAGAGCTACGACGGCTACCGGCTGAAGCGAGACGAGCCGGCCATAATGCACGCTGCGACGGCGTTTACTCGCTGTGGCTTCGAGCCGCGCTACGGGCTGTCCGGCGGCGGCGCCGACGCGAACGTCTTCAACGGGCGCGGCCGCAGCTGCGTGAACCTCTCGCACGGCGTCTTCGGCTTCCACACACCGGACGAACACGTCTCGGTCGCGGATCTCGAGGCGATGGTGGGCGTGACGGTCGCGCTCGTCGAGGCGGCACGCGCATGAGCCTTCAGCCCGACTCGGCGCGGCGCCTCTACCAGGGGTCGCTGCTCGGCCTGACCGTCGAGCGTTGGGGCGAGAACGAACGCGAGATCGTCGAGCACCCGGGTGCGGTCGCGATCGTGGCCGTCGACGGCGAGGGGTACGTGACGCTCGTCCGACAGCTACGCGAGCCTGCCCGCAAGCGTTTGCTCGAGCTGCCGGCGGGGACGGCCGAGCCGGGCGAGGAACCCCTCCAGACGGCGCAGCGCGAGCTGCAGGAGGAGTGCGGCCTGACCGGCGGCGAGTGGCGGGAGCTCGCAGCGTTCTGGACGACGCCGGGCTTCTGCCGCGAGCGGATGCACGTGTTCGCGGCCGAGGGTGTCGAGCGTGGAGAGGCCTCACCGGCGGCCGACGAAGAGCTCGAGCTCGTCCGCTGGCCGGTCGCCGAGGTCCGGGAGCGGCTGCACGAGATCGAGGACGCGAAGACGCTCGCCGGCCTGTTGCTCTACCTGCTGTAGAGGCGTCATCGCCCGTCGCGCTGCACCGGGGAGATAGTGTCTTCGGGCCTTGCGTATCGGCATTCCCAAGGAGATCAAGACCGACGAGTACCGCGTCGCGCTCACACCGGCGGGGGCGCGCGAGCTGATCCAGCGCGGTCACGAGGTTCTCGTCGAGACGAAGGCGGGGGAAGGCAGCGCCTTCCCCGACGAGCAGTACGAGCGAGCAGGCGCCCGCATCGTCTCGGTTGACGAGGCCTGGGGCCAGACCGATCTCCTGCTCAAGGTCAAAGAGCCGATCGAACCCGAGTATCCGCGGCTGCGCGAGGGCCTCGTGCTCTTCACCTATCTCCACATCGCTGCCGATGAGCCGCTCACGCTGGCGCTCGTGGAGAGCGGGATAGCGGCAGTCGCCTACGAGACGGTCGAGACCGACGACCGCCGTCTGCCGCTCCTCGCCCCGATGAGCGAGATCGCCGGAAGGCTCGCACCTCAGGCCGCCGCGCATTTCCTCGAGAAGCCGCTCGGCGGACGCGGCGTCTTGCTGGCAGGAACGCCGGGAGTCCAGCCCGGCCACGTCGTCGTTCTCGGAGGCGGGATCGTCGGCTACAACGCTGCGATCATCGCTCTCGGGCTCGGCGCCCGCGTCACACTGCTCGAGCGCTCGATCGACCGGATGCGACACCTCGACGAGATCCTCTCCGGACGCGTCAGCCTGCTCATGTCGTCGAGCCTCGAGATCGACGAGACGATCGCGCACGCCGACGTCGTCATCGGCGCCGTCCTCATCCCAGGCGCGCGTGCCCCGAAGCTCATCAGCCGCGAGATGCTCTCCGACATGCAGCCCGGCGCCGTCATCGTCGATGTCGCCATCGACCAGGGCGGCTGCATCGAAACCGCACATCCCACGACGCACTCGGATCCCGTCTACGAGGTCGACGGAATCGTCCACTACTGCGTCGCGAACATGCCCGGCGGCGTCCCCGTCACCTCGACGAAGTCGCTCACGAACTCGACGCTGCCGTACGTCGAGGCGATTGCCGACCACGGGCTGGCGGAGGCCGTCGCGGGCGACCCGTCACTCGCGCAGGGGGTGAACGTCCTCGACGGGAAGATCACGTACGAGGCGGTCGCGGAGGCGCACGGTCTCGAATACACGCCGCTCGCCGACGTGCTGCCCCTGGCGCCGGTCTAGTCCGGCGTGGAGCCGCCGGACTTCTTCTGAGGCGGCGTCAATCTGACGACGAACCAGGTGATGAGAGCCGCGAAGCCTACGATGAGGACGACGTAGGCGACGAAACCGAGAAGGCCGAAGACGGTTGCCATACGCTCCCTAGAATAGCCCGGTGCCCAGGGCTTGCGTCATCGTGCTCGATGCCGTCGGTGCCGGCGAGCTGCCGGATGCCGCGCAGTACGGCGACGAGGGCTCGGACACACTCGGCAACGTAGCGCGAGCAGTCGGCGGTCTCGACCTGCCGAGCCTCGAAGCGCTCGGCCTCGGCAACGTGGAGCCGCTCGAGGGCTGCCCGCCGCAACCGGGCGCGCCGGCGGTGGCGGGGCGTCTCCTGGAGCGGTCGAAGGGCAAGGACACGACGACGGGTCACTGGGAGCACATGGGAATCGTGACGGCGCAGGCATTCCCGACCTATCCCCACGGCTTCCCGCACGACGTGATCGACCCGTTCATGCACCGCACGGCGCGGGGTGTGCTCGGGAACAAGGCCGCCTCCGGGACCGAGATCATCCAGGAGTTGGGAGAGGAGCACCAACGGACCGGGAAGTGGATCGTCTACACCTCGGCGGACTCCGTCTTCCAGATCGCCGCCCACGAGGACACGATCCCGCTCGAGGAGCTCTATGACGGCTGCCGGGCCGCACGGGAGATCCTCATCGGGAAGCACGCGGTAGGTCGCGTCATCGCGAGGCCGTTCACGGGTGAGCCGGGAAACTACGTCCGGACGCCGAACCGGCACGACTTCTCACTCGAGCCGCGCCGGCCGAACTACCTGACGCTGATGCGCGAGGCCGGCCAGAAGGTCTACGGCGTGGGCAAGATCGGTGACATCTTCGCGGGCTGCGACATCGACGAGTCGCACCCGACGAAGTCGAACATCGAAGGGATCCAACAGACCGAAGGGCTCCTTCGAGAGATCGACGAGGGCTTCGTGTTCGTCAACCTCGTCGAGACCGACATGCTCTGGGGACACCGGAATGATCCCGTCAACTTCCACCGCTGCCTGCAGGACTTCGACTACCGCCTCTCCGACCTGCTCGACGCACTCCGGCCGGGCGATCTCCTCATCATCACGTCGGACCACGGCTGTGACCCGACGACGCCATCGACGGATCATTCCCGCGAGTACGCGCTGCTGCTCGTCTACGTCGAGGGACGGAACGCGGCCGGCCAGATCCACGAAGGCGAGTTCGCCGACGTCGGCGCAACGGTGAGCGCCTGGCTCGGCGGCAAGGCTCCGTCGCGCGGGATTCCCGGGCAGCCCATCGTGACCCCGTAGGCGGCTCGGCGACTCGCCGTCGCACGAGTACGCTGGCCGCATGCCGGAGCTGCCGGAGGTCGAGAGCGTCCGCAGGCAGCTCGAACCCGCGTTGGTAGGTCGTCGCCTCGAGCGCGTGCGCATCGACGACCCGCGCCTCGTGCGCCCGTATGAGCCGGCAGAGGTGGCGGCCGAACTGGAAGGCGAGCTGGTCGCCGCCGTCGAGCGACGCGGCAAATATCTGGTTGTTCGGTTCGAAAGCGGTCGGGTTCTTCTGATTCACCTCCGAATGACGGGAAGTCTCCTGCACGCGCCGAGCGGGCCGCTGCCGGACGACTCGCATCGACACGCTGTTGTCAGACTAGACGACGGATCGGAAGTCGCCTACCGGGACGTCCGCCGCTTCGGCACTTGGCTGTTGCTCGAGTCCGGAGAGGCGGAGCCGTACCTCGCCGCGCGGGTGGGGGGCGAGCCGCTCGACACGCTCTTCACTGCCGCGCGGCTCGGCAAGCGTCTGGCGGGCCGCCGCACGTCGCTGAAGGCGGCACTCCTCGACCAGCGTACGCTCGCAGGTATGGGGAACATCTACGTCGACGAGGCGCTGTGGCGCGCACGTCTCTACCCGCGGCGGCCCGCGTCAGGCCTCGATCGGAACGAGCTGCGGAGACTGCACCGGGGTATCCGCGCAGCACTCGAGCACGGCCTCGCCCGACAGGGTTCGACGCTGCGCGACTACCGGCTGCCCGACGGCAGCGGAGGCTCGATGCAGGACGAGTTCCGCGTCTACGGGCGCCGTGACGAGCCCTGCGACCGCTGCGGGACGCCGATCTCCCGAACCCAGGTCGCCGGCCGCACCACCTGGTTCTGTCCCACCTGTCAGTCGGCTCAGGCGGCAAGGAGCTCGTCCAGGCAGCCTTCCCGGTCGAGACGCCAGAGCTCGGTGTAGCCGCCGATCGGCCGACCGTCGATCAGGATCTGCGGGACCGTCCAACCGCCCGTCGCCGTGAGCACCGTCTGCCGGAAGGCGGGGTCGTCGTCCAGCGAGATTTCCTCGTATGGAAGCCCTCGGGAATCGAGGAGCGTCTTCGCGCGCACGCAGAAGCCGCACCAACGGGTCGTATAGATCTGGATCCTGGGCATTCGCCGTTACAACGCACAAACCGCGGGATGTGTTCCTGCCGGTGCCGTCCCTAGACTGCAACGGGCATGGCCGGACGGGCGTACAGCACGGAAGCCGTCGTGCTCAGGTCGATGCGCCTCGGAGAAGCCGACCGCGTGCTTCACCTCTACACCGTGGCGCATGGCCGGGTCGGTGCGGTGGCGAAGGGCGTGCGGAAGACGATGTCACGTTTCGGCGCACGGCTCGAGCCGCTTTCGCACGTCGAGCTTGTCCTCCATCGCGGTCGCGGCGAGCTCGAGACGGTGACCGCGGCGCAGCTCGTCCGCTCGCACCGGGAGGCGCGCGAGGACTACTACCGCTTCTCCGTCGGGATGATCGGTGCCGAGGCGATGCTGCGCCTGTTCAGCGAGGAGGAGGCGAACGAGCGTGCCTTCACCGCGCTGGCGCGCTTCCTGAACCTCCTCGACGGCACGCCGCACGCGGCCGACCGGCCGACGCTCGACCCGCTTGGGCTCGCGTTCCAGCTCAAGCTGCTCTGGCTGGCGGGCTACCTGCCTCATGTGACTGCCTGCGCCGAGTGCGGCGCCGAGGGGGAGCCGCTCGTCGGCTACTCCCCGAGCGCAGGAGGCGCGGTCTGCGAGCGCTGCGCTCCGGCGACCGAGGCGCTCGCGCTGGCCCCCGACGGCATCGCGGGGATCGAGGCGCTCCTGGCGCGGCCACTGGCCGATGCCCACGGCCTCGGTCTCTCGGAGCGCGCGCAGCGCGACATCCTGCGGGTGATCTCCGCTTCGTACGAGTACCACGGGGGCTTCCGGCTGCGGACGCTCAGCGCCTGAGCCGCATGGCTAACCGGCGTAGCCGAAGGCCTCGAAGTTCAGCGTGCCCTGCTGGCAGACGCTCGTCGGCGGCTTGATCGGCGCCTCCGTCACGCCGCCGGCCGCAATCAGCTGGAACGTGTGCGCCTGCGGCTGGCAAGCCCCGGACTGCGAGTCGCCTTCACCGGCCACGTCCGGAGAGAACCGGGCCTGAGCCGTGGCGGACGCTCCTGGCGGAAGCACGATTCGCTTCCCCGCGCCTCCCGAACCCTTCACGTGCGTCGGAAGTGCGGTGCCGCTCGCACCGAGCAGCGTCCCCCTTGGGATCCCCTGGACAGAACACGGGATCTGCGAGCTGTTCTTCACTGTGAGGGTGTAGGCGATCTGGCCGGCTCCGGCGCTGTTGGGGATCAGGGCGAACGTGGCCGCGAGATCGGTTCCCTGGCAGGGCTTCGCCAGCGTCACGGATCCTGTCGTCGTCACTGTTTCAGTGATCGTCTGCGTGTGGGTGATGGTGACGGTGTTGGCGCCAGAGCCCAGGCAACCGGCGGCGGTCAGCCCGACGACGGCGAGGACCAGTCCCGCTCCAGCGCGTCGTCCAGCCACGAACGGACGCCGCCGATCGGCAACCGCTCCTGGGCGAGCGAGTCCCGGTCCCGCACGGTGACGGTCTCGTCCTGGAGTGTCTGTTCGTCGACGGTGAAGGCCCACGGCGTTCCTATTTCGTCCTGGCGACGGTAACGCCTGCCGATCTGGCCGCTGTCGTCATGCTCGACGACGTGGTGCCGACGCAGCTCCTCGTAGAGAGCGCGCGCCCGAGTGGCCATGCCTTCATCGCGCGGCACCAACGGAAGGATTGCCGCCTTCACGGGTGCAACCTGGGGGTGGAGACGCAGCACGACGCGTTCCCGGTCGCCCACGACCTCCTCGTGGTAGGCGTCGCAGAGTAGCGCGACGAAGATGCGTTCGATGCTGACGGCAGGCTCGATCACATGCGGCGTGTAGCGGTTGCCATCGGGGTCGATCCACTCGAGTTTCGTGCCGGAGTGCTGCGTGTGTTGCGTGAGGTCGAAGTCGCCGCGGTTCGCGACTCCCTCGAGTTCCTGCCACCCGATCGGGTAGAGGTACTCGATGTCGCTCGTCGCGCTGGAGTAATGCGAGCGTTCACTGTCGTCGTGCTCGCGCACCCGGAGGTTGCTCTCGCGAAGTCCGAGGCTGCGGTGCCAACCGAGTCGCTGCTCGAGCCAGTACCCGAACCACTGCATCGCGTCGGCCGGCGGGACGAAGAACTCCATCTCCATCTGCTCGAATTCGCGCACCCGGAAGAGGAAGTTGCCCGGCGTAATCTCGTTCCGGAACGATTTGCCGACCTGGGCGATGCCGAACGGCGGCTTGCGTCGCGCGAGTTGGGCGACGTTCTTGAAGTTGATGAAGATGCCCTGAGCCGTTTCAGGGCGAAGATAGGCGGCGGAGCTCTCGTCCTGGAGCGCACCGACGTGTGTCTCGAACATGAGGTTGAACTGCCGAGGTTCCGTCAGGTCGCAGTCGGGCGTCTCGCCGGGTCGCTTGCTCGGCTTCCGGCCGCAGCTCGCAAGCTCGAGCTGGTCGGCGCGGAAGCGGAGCTTGCACGTGCGGCAGTCGACGAGCGGATCGTTGAAGCCGGCGACGTGGCCGGATGCCTCCCAGACGCTGGGGTTGAGGATGATCGCGGAGTCAAGGGCGACGATGTCCTCGCGCTCCTGAACCATTGCACGGAACCAGAGCGAGCGGATGTTGTTCTTCGTGAGGACGCCGTAGTGGCCGTAGTCGTACGTCGAGCCGAGACCGCCGTAGATCTCGGACGAGGGGAACACGAAGCCGCGGCGGCGACAGAGGGAGACGATCGTGTCCATCGTCACCGGTTGCACGGTGTCCGCCATGGGCGGAGGTTACCCGGGCGGTTGTCGCGGGCTGGACGGCTGCGGAGCGTGGTGCTGCGGTGCTCTTCGGGCTCGTGGCACGAAGTTGCGACACCCGCCCATCATGTGCCGGCGTACGCTCCCATCCCCGTGGGTGGGTGGGGGTTTGGGATGGGACCAGAGAGGCTCCCCCCGTTACGCTGACCGCAGATGCCGAACCCGCCGGTCGAGCTCCACGTCGTCTCCGACGCCACCGGCGAGACTGCAGCGCGCCTCGTCCAGGCGCTTGAGGCGCAGTTCCCGGAGCAGGACTTCGTCGAGATCCGCCACCCGCGCGTCGAGTCGCAGGATGACCTCCAGCTCGCTGTGAACCGTATGCGCGGCCGGCCCGCGGTCGTCGTGTACACGCTCGTCCAGCCTCAGCTCCGCGAAGCCATGCGCACGCTCTGCCGCCGGGCGCGCCTCCACTACTGCGACCTGCTCGGCCAGCCCATCGACGCCGTCGCCCGAGTTTCGGGCCAGGCGGCGACGATGACCCCGGGCTCCCGACCGCCGCTCAACTCCGCGTACTTCAAGCGGATGGAGGCGATCGAGTTCGCCGTTCGCTTCGACGACGGTGTTGCGCACGGCCTCCACGATGCCGACGTCGTCCTCGTCGGCGTCTCCCGTACGTCGAAGACACCGCTCTCGATCTACCTCGGCTACCTCGGCCACAAGGCCGCGAACGTCCCGGTGGTCAAGGGGATAGCTCCGCCGGCAGAGCTGTTCGACGTCGACCGGACCAGAGTCGTCGGTCTCACGATCGACCCGAATCGGCTCGTCGAGATCCGCCGCGCGCGCGTGCGGGCCATGGGTGCGCCGGGCCGCAACCGGCAGTACGCCGAGCTCGCCGAGATCTACGAAGAGCTGGAGCAGGCGAAAAAGCTCCACCGCCGGCTCCGCTGCCCGGTCATCGACATCTCCGAGCTCTCGATCGAGGAGACGGCACACCGCATCCTCCGTGTCGTCGAGGAGCGCGGCGGCGAGGCGAAGGCGCAGGCCGTCCGGTGACCGCCAAGCCGCGGATTCCGCTCTGGCGCTGGGTGCTCTGGTCGGGCGTCCTGCTGTTCGGGGACTTCCTCTTCTACGTCTTGCTCACCCCGGTCTGGATCGGGCTGCGCACGCTTGCCTGGGTGGCGGAGTTCCGTGCCAGGCGCCGCTGACGGGCAAGCTGCCTGCATATGACAACATCTGCGCCCCGATGACGCGCTACGTCTACGACTTCGACGAGCCCTCCGAGGGCGGCCGGGACCTCCTCGGCGGCAAAGGGATCGGGCTCGCCGAGATGACGCAGCTCGGCGTCCCCGTCCCGGCCGGCTTCACGATCACGACAGACGCCTGCCGCGCCTTCATGGCCTCTGGCGGCGAGGTCGAGGGGCTCGACGAGGAGGTGGCGCAGCACATCGCCCGGCTCGAGGAGCAGACCGGCAAGCGGTTCGGCGACCCCGAGGATCCGCTCCTGGTCTCCGTCCGCTCGGGTGCGGCGATCTCGATGCCCGGGATGATGGACACGATCCTCAACGTCGGCCTCAACGACGAATCCGTCGAGGGTCTCGCGCGAACGACCGGGAACCAGGACTTCGCACGGGACTGCTACCGCCGGCTGATCCAGATGTTCGGCGAGACCGTCGACGACATCCCGCACGAGAGCTTC
>Ga0066903_100000672_pt1 | contig 22459 bp, 18 predicted proteins | sample PanSoiMetaGPlot1_FD_67491 | JGI IMG/M metagenome (GOLD analysis project Ga0066903, IMG submission 67491) | Tropical forest soil microbial communities from Panama analyzed to predict greenhouse gas emissions - Panama Soil - Plot 1 (version 2) | ecosystem: Environmental > Terrestrial > Soil >... | reverse complement strand
CTCACTGCATCGACCTCACCGCCGACGATACGGATGTTGTGGCCGCCCCAGACGGCCAACCCTCCAGGCCCCGCGAGGCGTCCTAGCCGGAGCACGTAATCCTGCGTCGGACTGAGCTTCAGGTCGACCGGTGCATCGCTCGGAACGTCGATCGTGATGGGATTCGTCAGCGTCGGGGGCGCCCACGTGAGTCTCGCCCTCTTCGCATGGGATGGCGGGTTGGCACCGACCGCCGTCCCCGTGAGGATCGCAGCCAGCAGCACGGCATCTAGACCTCGTCGGCCCGTTTTCCGCGCCAGGCCCAATGCGGGCTGCACCTACCGGTCTGCCGGCGCCACGCCTGCGCCGGCGAAGTCGTCGAAGATGGAGTCGAGCGATCTGGACAGCGTCCAGTCCGGGTGGTCGGCGCGAAAGCGGCGCAGATCGCTGATGTAGCAGATGTGGTCTCCACGCCGGGGTTCATCGACGTACTCCCAGCCGAGCTTGCGGTCGAAGAGCGATTCGAAGCGCTCGATTGCCTCCATCATCGAGACGCTGTTCTCGCGCCCGCCGCCGAGGTTGTACACGGCGGCGCTGCGTGGACGCTCGGCGAAGGCCATGATCGCCGTGCAGACGTCGTGGGCGTGGATGTTGTCGCGTACCTGCTTCGCCTTGTAGCCGTAGACGCGGTAGGGCAGCCCCTCGCGCACCGCGCGGGCGAGGTAGGCAAGAAAGCCATGGAGCTCGGCGCCGGCATGGTTGGGGCCGGTCAGGCAACCGCCTCGGAAGCAGACGGTGGGCATCCCGAAGTACCGCCCGTACTCCTGCACGAGGATGTCGGCGGCGAGCTTGGAGGCGCCGAACAGGCTATGCATCGAGTTGTCGAGCGGGAAGGCCTCGGCAATTCCCTCGCGCTGCTCTGGGTCGGCGTAATCCCAGCGCGTCTCCAGCTCGACCAGCGGCAGCGTGTTCGGCCCATCGCCGTACACCTTGTTCGTGGAGAGGAAGACGAAGGGACTCTCGGGCGCGTGCGAGCGGGCCGCCTCCAGCAGGTTGAGCGTAGCTCCGGCGTTGATCTCGAAGTCGTCGAACGGGCGCCGGGCGGCAAGGTCGTGGGAGGGCTGAGCGGCAGCGTGGACGATCAGCGCGGGTCGATGCTCGGCGACGAGGGAATCGATCCCCGCCCGGTCACGCACATCGAGGTCGTGGTGAACGAAGCGGGTCGTCGCGCTGCGCAAGCGCTCGAGATTCCGCGTCGTGTCACCGTCCGGTCCGAAGAAGTCGAGGCGCATGTTGTTGTCGACGCCGTGGACGACGTAGCCGCGTGCGTCCAGAAACTCCGCCACCTCGGAGCCGATCAGCCCGCTCGAGCCAGTGACGACGGCGACAGGAGCTCGGCCGCTCACGATCGGGCCGGGTGGTCGACGAGGAGCTCGGAGGAAGAGCCCGACTCGAGAGCCGCTGGGCCCACGTTCGGAAGGCCGAGCCCCGACAGCAAGGCTGCCCGAAAGCGGTTGGGTGCGAAGCGAGCCGAGAAGGCCGCCAGAGGCTTCGCATAGCTCGCGCGCCGCTCCGGATCGGCCATCGTCAGCACTGCGGTCCGCAGGGCGCGCGGATCCGCGCAATCCACGGAAAGCCCCAGTCGACTGGCGCGAACGAGATGGCCGAGCAGACCGAAGTGGTGCGCAACGACGGGCGTCCCAACGGAGGCCGCCTCGACGAGTACGCGGGACATTCCGGAGTGGTGCGGATAGGGCAGCAGTGCGCAGCTCGCCCCAGCGAGCTCGCGCAGTCCCTCGACCTCGGAATGGCGATGCGCACGGAGCTCGACCTCGACCCCGCTTGCCTCTAGCTCAGCGACTTGGCGCTCGAGCTGCGTCACATACGCGGGGTCTGGACGCCCGGCGAGCACGAGGCGCATGGGAGTCGGCTCGAGCGTCAGCGCGCTGGTGAGGAGCTCGATGCCCTTGCGCGGCGTGAGCGAGCCGTAGAGCACGCATCCGGCGCGCCGCGCGTGGCGATCCTCTCGCGGAAGTCTGGGCACAGGGGGCTCGGGTAGCCAGTGCGCTCCGGCGCCGCGGTTAAGCGACCAGCGCCGAGCAGCCTCCTCGTCCAGCGAGAAGACCGCCTGAGCGTCCGCCCGTCGTCGCCATACGCGCACGGCCCACTCCTTCGCGACAGCGACCGCTCGGTCGCCCGGGGAGAGACCACTGCCGTAGGCAGTCGGGTAATGAGCGCGTGGGTAGTAGAGGAGAAGGCTCGTCCGGCACGGAAACGGGCGCTCAGCGAGGAGACGGAAGAGCACGTGATCCGCGTACAGATGCAGCGCATGATCGGCCTTTCTCGCCGCCGACCTGAAGAGTTCCGCCTCGTTTGCGAGCACGGAGCGGCGCCGGAGCCGGCCCGCCAGCGGCGGCCGTGCTTCCCCGAGCGAGATCGTCTCGACCCCGAGGTCACCGAGCAGGTCGAGCGTGAGCTGCGGCAGAGCGAGCACGACGTCGGCGGAAGGCGCCAGCGCCTCCACGAACCTTCGGACATAGATGGGCCGATGGCCGCCGGCGCTCCACTCGAAAAGAAGGATCCTCGGCATGTCCCAAGGCTATCCCCGGAGGATCGGGAGGGCCATGGGCTGCCGGCGGCTACTTATAACCGGGCGAGGAGTAGTTGGTTCCGGCAAAGCCGGACGGAACGAAGTCGCCGCCGGGGGGAATGCCCCAGTTCCAGCGTGAGTTGGCGAGCCACGAGTCCCGCCAGACCATGTAGTCGCCCTGGCGACGGCCGAGGTCGAGAGGCACAGACGTCGTCCCGGCCGACGATGAACCGACCGGGTTAGGGGATGTGTAGAGCGCTCCGTCGAGCCCTTTCAGGTAGTAGGGCGGCTGGTAGTAGGGGGCTCCGTCCGGCGAGCCGTGGCCGCCGATCGAGTCGTCGAGCTTCTTCCGGTAGCCGGCGTCCCACCAGCCGGTGGTCATCCAGCAGTCTTCCTCGTCGAAGACGGTCGTCGCTCCCACGTGCCAGACGCCCGACGACATCATGGGCTTCGCCGAGTCCCAGGCCGTTCCGTTCGGCCACCTGGCCACCGAGCCTGGCTGCGGTGTCAGCGCGCGGATGTTGCAGTGCAGGCAGGTCACGTTTGAGGGGAACGTCGCCGAGGTGCCGCTCCTGAGCCACGTGAAGCCCTGGTAATCCGTGTAGCCGGTGAAGTGATCGATCCTGATCACGTTGGAATCCCAGGTCTGGATGACATCAGGGTGAGCGTAGGAGAAGTTGTCCTGGTAGGCGTGGTTGTCGTCGACTCTGATGTTCTCGAGCTGAACGGTCTGCTTCGTCCGTATGGTGATGGCGTCGCCCGACTGCGGGAAATCGACGCCCTCGACGTGAGTGATTCCGCTGGGATCGCCGCCGTCGAGCTCCAGCGCCCACCCGTCTCGTTCGGTTGTGTCGGGCACCGCGGTGATCTGGCCGCCGATGATGACCCGGTTGTGACCGCCGGTGATCTCCAGGGCCCTGCTCACGCTGCCCAGCTTGATGACGTAGTCCTTGGTGTTGTCGAGCGTCATGATGCCGCCACCCGACGGCGCCGTGATCGTGATCGGATTCGAGAGCGCAGGCGGGGCCCACGTCAGCTTCGTCCCGGACGTCGGGCTGGACGAGCCCGCCACGGAGAGCGTGTATGCCTGCGTCGCGGCCGTCACGCTCGAGCTCAGCGCCGCGACGTTGAAGCTGAACGAGCCGGAGGCTGAAGGCGTTCCCGAGAGAAGCCCGCTCGAAGAGAGCGAGAGACCGCTCGGCAGGGCACCGGCCGACAGCGTGAAGCTGTAGGGCGGGCTCGGTCCGCTGGCAGACAGCTGCTGGCTGTAGGAGGCGCCCACCGTCCCGCCGGGAAGAGAGCTCGGGCTGATGGTCGTCGAGGTTGCGGAGCTGGAGGCGATGCGGACATAGATCAGGTCTGACGACTGGTTGCCGGCCGCGTCCTTGGCAATTGCCTTGATCGTGCTGGTCTGCCCGCTCGGCCACTTCGACGTGTCGTAGTTGGTGGAGTAGGGAGCGGTCGTGTCGGTCGTGATCAGCTCGCTCCCGAAGTAGAAGCTCACGGAGGCGACTGCGACGTTGTCCGACGCGCTTGCGGACAGGGTGACGGTGCCGGCGAGGGCCGTGTAGCCACCCGGTGGGTTGTCAGCAGGCGCGGTGAACGCGACGGTCGGCGGCGTGGTGTCGGTGGGGCTGGTCGCGGCGACGGCGGCGACGGCGGCGGTGGGGGCCGAGATGGCCGTGCCGGTTCCCACCGAGTTCGAGGCCGTCACCCTGACGCGCAGCGCGTGCCCCACGTCTGCCGAGCCCGGTGTGAAGCTCGACTGTGTCGCCCCGGAGAGGTCGCTGCAGCTCGCCCCGGCGCTGTCGCAGCGCTGCCACTGGTACGCGTAGGAGATGGGCTGCGTGCCCGTCCAGCTTCCGGGCGTGGCGCTCAACGTCTGACCCTGCTGGGCGGTTCCCCCGATGCTCGGCGGTGCGGTCGCGGTGGGCGGGGCCACGACGGCGGAGGTCGGAGCCGAGGCGGCCGTGCTCGAGCCGTTCTTGTTGGCGGCGGTGACCGCGAAGCGGAGAGTTGATCCGCCGTCCGCAGATACCGGGACATATGTCGTCGCGGTGGCACCGCCGATGGCCTCGCAGCTCGCACCGCCCGAGTCGCAGCGCAACCACTGGTAGGAGAAGCTGATCCCGCCTGACCCGCTCCACGAGCCCTGGCCCCCCGTGAGCGTCTTCCCCATCTGGGCGGTCCCGCTCACGGTCGGCGACGACACGAGCGTCGGCGGAGACTGCCCGGGGGCCGCCGGAGGAGCGCCTGCTCCAGCCTCGAGCGTCCCGCTCACGAGCAGCGCTCCCGCACCTGTGATGCCCAGGAGCACCCCACCGAATAGCGATCGCGGACTGACCGACACCTGAACCCCCCGGACCCGCTTGCCGTCGAAGCGGCCGAGGGTATGGCAGGCGTCGGACAGCAGTCAAGGCCGCGGGAGGTCGCGCCGCCCGCAAATTGCGGCACTTCCTGAGTCGAGCCTCGTCCCGACCAGCCGGGCCGGACGGCGTCCGCAGGTACCCGAGCTAGGCTAACCCGCTTGGAGGCAGGCGGTCATGTGGCCGGATATCTCGACGGCGAGCCGATCAGTCCCGAGCTCGTCCTCGTCGACCCGGAGCTTGCCCGGTTGGCCCGCCGACTCCTGCCGGATCGGCAGGACTGGACTATCGACTTCGAGCCGCGTGCCCTTCCCGAGCCGATACCGCTCACGCCGCCGGGCGCACAGGCCGACCGGGGCGCCGGCGCCTTCGTCCGCGCGACGCAGATCGGCGCCGCGCTGCTCCTCGCGCTGGCACTCTTGGGCGCCCTGGCCGCGGAGGGATTGCGTCGGTCGTCGCAGCGCCTCGAGGTGGCATCGCCTGGTGCGCCTCGCTCCAGCACCGTCTCCACGAAACGCACCACGAAGCCGAGGCCGAAGCTGGACCAGCATCTCCCGGCTCGAAGGCCACGGTCCACACGAACCGAGACGCCAGTCGTGCATCCCTCGAGGAGCGCGCCCTCGAGCCGGACCAGGGCTCGGACGATGACAAGACCGCACACTGTCGGCAGGCTCTCGAAGCGGGCCATCGGCAGGCCGGGCTCGTGGACGATCCGTCGACTGGGCCGCCCGTCCACGCTCGTCCGACAGGGCCGGACCTGTCAGATGCGCTGGGCCAACCTCAGGCTCACATTGATCCTGAGCCTGACCAGGTCGGGCGCTGCCTGCTCGCAGGGAACCGTCGTGGCGACGATCCGTACGCCCAGCGCCGGCGGTTGACCTACTGGTATCCGGGCGAGACGTAGTTGACGCCGGCCACGCCCGCGGGCACGTAGTCGCCGCCGGAGGGGGTGCCCCACATCCACGTCATGCCTGACAGGAGCGAGACCCGCGAGAAACACTCGTAGTCGCCCTGGCGCATTCCGAGATTCGACGGGCTCGAGGACGTGCCCGACCCACCCGTGCATGTCAGGGGCGACGTGTAGACGGAGCCGGTCAGGCCGGTGCCAGGGTGGAGCTCATAGGGGGGACAGGTGGCGCCGTAACCGATCACGTCGTCGATCTTCCGACGGCCAGTGGAGGAGTAGTAGCCCGTCTCCACGTAGGCTGAGCCTACCCAGGTCGTCGTCTGGTCGTCGCCCATGTAGGCCATGCTGCCGCCCACGAGGGGGAGTGACGCCTTCACGGAGTTCGGCTGCGGAGCGAGCGCATGCAGGTCGGTGTTGTAGACCTGGACCTTCGTCGGGTCGGGCGACACGAGCACGCTGAGCCCCGTGTAGTCCGAGTGGCCGGAGAAGTGGTCGATGCGGATCTCGTTGGCGCCGCCCCACGTCTGGATCAGATCGGGGTGGACTCCTGCGGACGTGTCGTCCTGGAAGATGTGGTTGTTCTCCACGCGCACGTTCTCGATCTGGACCGTCTGCGAGGTGCGCAGGGTGATGGCGTTGACCGAGGAGTCGAACAGCACGCCCTCGATGTGAGTGATGCCGGTGGGATCGCCGCCGTCGATCAGCAGCGACAGCGCGTCGTCGGTCTTGTTGGTCACGTTGACGGTGATCTGGCCACCGACGATGACCCGGTTGTGCCCGCCCGTGATCTCCAGCTGGGAGCGGCCGGAGCCGACGGACGACCAGGTCGGATGTCCGAGGTGGATGACGTAGTTCTTCGTGTTGTCCAGGCTCAGGACTCCTCCGCCCTGCGGCGCGTTGACCGAGAGGTAGCCGGGGTAGTTGGCCACATCGGCCGGGTCGCCGGACCCGTCGTAGCCAGGGGGCGCCCACTTGAGCTTGGCACCGGAGCCACCGGAGTAGGCGGAAGCGACGGAAAGCGTGTAGGCCTGGGAGGCGTCCGTGGCACCCGTCGAGTCGGCCGCTGCGACGGTGAAGGAGAACGAGCCGGAGGCGCTCGGGGTTCCGGACAGGAGACCGCCCGAGGAGAGCGACAGGCCGGACGGGATCGAGCCCTGCGAGACCTTGAAGCTGTAGGGCGTGGTGGGCCCGCTCGCCGAGAGCTGCTGGCTGTACGCGGTCCCCGCCGTGGCTCCGGCCAGTGTGGACGGGCTGATGGTCGTGGGCGACGTGCCAGGAGCGGCGACGGTCAGCGCGTACGCCTGGGACGCGGCAGTGGCACCCGTCGAGTTGGCGGCTGCAACGGTGAAGGAGGACGAGCCGGAGGCGCTCGGGGTGCCAGCGAGAAGGCCGCCGGAGGTGAGCGACAGGCCAGACGGGAGCGACCCCTGCGAGACCTTGAAGCTGTAGGGCGGCGTGGGCCCGCTCGCCGAGAGCTGCTGGCTGTACGCGGTCCCCGCCGTGGCGCCGGCCAGTGTGGACGGGCTGATGGTCGTGGACGAGGTAGAGCTGGAGGCGACCTGGACGTAGATCTGATCCGTCGTCTGATTGCCCGCTGCGTCCTTGGCGATCGCCCTCATCGTGGACGTTTGCCCGACGGGCTGGGTCGAGGTATCGAAGCTCGCCGTATACGGAGCCGCCGTGTCGGTCGCGATCAGGGTGCTCCCGAAGTAGAAAGCCACGGATGCGACTCCGACGTTGTCCGACGCGTTTGCGGAGAGGGCGACGGTCCCGGAGATCTGCGTATAGCCGCCCGGTGGATTGTGAGCAGGCGAGGTGAGAGCGACAGTCGGCGGCGTGGTGTCTGGCCCGCCGCCCGATGTGACCGCGGCTGTCGGGTCAGAGGTCGCCGTCGTCGAGCCATTCTTGTTGAAAGCAGTTACGGACACGCGAAGCCTCAAACCGACATCACCACTGGCCGGTGCATAGGTGCCGCTCGTCGCGCCGCTCAGCGGACTGCAGTTTGCGCCCGCGGAGTCGCAACGATTCCACTGGGTCCGGTAACCCGTGACGGGACCGGACCACGTTCCCTGCGTGCCGGTCAACGTCTGCCCTACCTGCGCTGTGCCGCTGATCGTCGGGAGCCCTGTGTTGGTGGGGGGAGACTGGCCGGGAGGGGTGGCGGAGGCGGCTCCGCCCAGAACGAACAGCGCGGTAACAACGAACGCGGGAAACATGAAACGTGGGGGGTGCATGGGGCTCCTTATCGGGCGAAACACAGCGGGTGCATCCGGGGCTCCTTATCGGTAGGGCCCCGAGAACGCCTTGAGCCGGAAACCCCCCGTACGGGGGATGCGACCACACTCTGAGGGGGCGAAAAACGCCCTGTCTGCCCCAAAAAGGTGTCGCGCCTCAGCGGCGCTTCAGATGACGAGCAAGCTGTCTCGTGGCCCGTGCGGCCACGACGGCGGTTGCCCCAAGCGGACCGTTCGGCGCAACCACCGTTACCACGCCCGGGTCGTCCGACGCGAAGCGGTACTTGTAGTTCTCAGCACCCCTCCCCAGCCTGTACTCGCGCACGCCGTCATCGAAGGCGGCGCGCATCGTATGCACGAGCAAGACAAAGCCGACCGACAGGCGATCGGCGGCGGGGTCGCGGCCGGCTTGGTAGTAGCTCTCCACGCCGCGAAAGCGGAATCCGTACCACGCCGCCGCAGGCAGACCGTCCAGCTCGAGGATCCAGAACCGCAGCCAGCCTCGCTCGAGTGCCGTCGCCGCGAACTCACGGTGGAAGGCCTCGGGACCGAAATCGCTGCGCGGTCGCAGCGCGCGGTGCAGGGCGAACAGCGTGTCGAGATCCTGCTGCAGGCGCGCGGGATCGTCCACGAGGCGGAAGAAAAGACGATGCTCACGCTGCAGGCGTCGCTCGCGGCCGGCGACCTGCTGGCGGAAGTTCGCGCTCCGGGTGGAGAGGAACTCCTCCCAGCCTTCCGGAGCCCGCAGGACGGGGCTCGACTCGCGGCGCAGAACCGACCCGCCCAGGACGACGGGCCAGTCCACGCCGCCCGGGAGCTGGTCGGCCAGGAACAGATCGCAGGGCACGCCCTCCAGCGCGTGCTTCAGATGACGGGCAGCCGCCACGGCGTCTTCCCGGCGCCCCACGGGCCCGAGCTCGTCGGCGGGACCGTGACCGACGAGGCGCACCACGCGAAGCGGCCTCCGTCGAGCGAGATAGAGCGGGAGCACCGCGATCGCCGCGCCGTTCTCCGAACCGCACAAGCGCGGAAGCAGGGGACGGCCTCCCCCGAAGTGCTTCCACCAGGTTCGCGCCCACTCCCAGGTCGCGAACACGTTGTCACCCGCACCTGCCAGCCGCGACCAGTCCTCCCGAAGATCCTCGAACAAGCCCTCGGGGTGCGGGCCGTTCAGCATCGACCTCGGCGCTCTGTACGCTGCGCCGGCCGATGGTGGAGAGCGATGGTCGCGGACCAGTCGCGAGGCGCGTGGCTCGCGTCCTCGTGCGCTTGCTTGGCGTACCCGTCGCGACGGTGATGGAGGGATTGCTGCGTCTGACCGCGCTCAGGGCCGGAGTCGCGCTCGCCTACCACAGCCTGGCGGAGCAGGGCGGCGATCCCGCGGTCGAGCTGGTTCCGCCCCACTCGCGCTCGCTCTTCGAGGGCCAGATGGAGCACCTCGCCAGGAGGTACCGAGTCGTTCTGGCCGCCGACTTGCCCTCCGCTGTGGAGGCAAGGCGCCGAGGAGAACGCTTTCCGGTGGCGGTGACGTTCGACGACGATCTCGCCTCGCACGTTCAGTTCGCTTTGCCCGTCCTCCAGAGGGCCGGGCTGCACGCGACGTACTTTCTCACCGGCACGTCGCTCGACCGTCCGTTCGCCTTCTGGTGGGAGCGCCTCCAGCGGGCGTGCGAGGCGGCGGAGGCGCAGGTCCGCGAGCTCGTGGGGCGCGTGTCTTGCCGCGAGTCGAGAGAGCCGCTCTCGATCCACGCGACGGGTCGGCTCGTGGAGTCCCTCGAGCCGGGGGAGCGGGACCGCTTCGCGGAAGCACTCCTGGAGGCGGCCGGACCGGACCCGCCCGATGCCGGCATGCGGGCTGCCGATGTACGAACACTCGTCGCGGCGGGCATGGAGATCGGCTTCCACACACGCCGCCACGACCCGCTGACCACGCTGCCGGACGACCTGCTGGCGGAGGCGTTGTGCACCGGCCGGCAGGAGCTGGAGGCGCTCGTCGGAGGTCCGCTGAGGATGATCGCATACCCGCACGGAAAAGCCGATCCGCGGGTTGGGCAAGCGGCGCGCGAGGCGTCCTTCGCGCTCGGCTACACGACGGCGCCGAGGTCGGTGCGGCCGACCAGCGATCGCTTCCTGCTCGGCCGCGTTAACCCGTCGTACCGCTCGGTCGGGCACCTCGCGCTGCAGATCGTCTTCGCGCTGGCGCGAGCTCATCGGTAACGCGATAGCCATTCGGGCTCCGGCACCTGAATCTTCTCGAGAGACGAACGCTCCTCGAACCCTGCCAGCCGCGTCGCCCGGCCGATGGTCGGCTCGCTGAGCACAAGCGAGCCCACCGCGCGCACTGCAGCGCCCAGGTCGCGATGTCGACGAGCGCCCCGCGCGTAGATGCGAGCGGCTTCGCGGCGGCGACCGGCCAGCCGATGACCGCGGGCCACCCATCGCGTGAACAGCGCGCGATCGAAATCCACCCCGTACATCCGGCTCGCCTCACTGTGCTTGGCGGCGAGATAGTCCATCTCCGGAAAGACGTCGCGGCGGTCGGTGAGCAGCATGCTCTGCTCGTGCATCGCGTAGGCGACGAGGATCTCGGAGATGGCCGCGGAACGCGTCGCGAGCGCGAGGCGGATCCAGAGATCCCAGTCGGCCAGCTGGAAGAGCTGCTCGTCGAAGCCACCGAGCCGCCTGACGAGCTCGGTGCGGGCAGCAACGTTCGAGCACCCGCACCAGATCACGTTCCAGCGCAGCAGGAGGCGCGTGAGCTCGCGCGGGTCGGGCGCCGACACAGCGAAGAGGAATCGTCCCTGCCCGTCCACCGCGGCACCGCCCGAGTAGACGAAGGAGGCGCCGGCGGCGTCGGCCGCGTCGAGCTGCCCGCAGAGCTTGTGAGGCGACCACAGGTCGTCGTCGTCGAGAAATGAGACCCACTCACCGCGCGCTGCGTGGAGGCCTGTGTTGCGAGCCCGCGCCACGCCGAGCGAATGTTCGTGCCGAACGACGCGCACGCGCGGATCGCCGAGTGCCTCGACCCGTTCCGCCGTCCCGTCCACCGAGCCGTCGTCCACGACCACGACCTCGTGCACGACCTGCTCCTGGGCGAGGGCCGACGCGAGCGCCGCCCGCGACAGGACCTCCCACCGGTCCCGGGTGGGGATGACGACGGTGACGTCGCAACTAGTCACGAGGGCGGAGTGCGGTCAGCATGAGGTTCATCGGCAAGGTGGCGTGCCCTCCCGAGTAGCGGTCGTCCAGCTTCCCCAGCAGCAGCCCGAGCCCGTTCAAACCTCCATAGGCGGCTGCGAACAGGGGACGCGTGAGGCGAGGAAGGCGCTGTTCCAAACCCGCGGCGATCGACGCCGTCAGCACCGTCCAGGTCACGAGTCGGCCGCCGTTCTCGCGCACCTCCACCTCGTCCCACCCGGCGAAGAGCGCGCGGAGCTCGTGCTCTGTGTAGCGCGACTCCGGAATGATCCGGTCGTACTCGAAGCCGAAGGGAAGCGTGACCAGCGCGGTGCCACCGGGTCGCAGGACGCGACGGAACTCGGCGACGGCATGCGGGGGATCCGGGATCCACTGAAAGGCCTCGATGCAGAGGACGAGGTCGAACGACTCGCTCGGAAACGGGAGGAGCTCGTCGGAAACCACGTCCGCGACCCCGTAGGGGTTGCCCTCCACGTCGAGCCCGACGTAGCGCGTTCCCGCGGGGAAAAGGCTCTCGTACGGGCGCGAGCCGCACCAAACGTCGAGCACGTCCTGGACAGGCTGCAGGGTGGCCATCGTGGCGCTCAGGTCGCGGACGAGGTAGCGGAGATGCAGGTAGTCGAACTGCGTGAGCGAAGGCCGCCGGCGCGAGCGGCGGATCGACTCGAGCTCCTCGGCGGTGATGGGCGTCGTCGGCGTCTCCACCCTGGAGCACATTGTCTACCGCGACCCGAACGGAGGAGCCCACTAGATTCCCGCCATGACCCGGGCACCCACCCAGGAACCGACGGTGGCGATCGTGCCCTGGGGCGACCTCTTCGAGGACTGGCTAGACACGCTCGGCGTCTCTCCGGAGGCGTTCCGGGACGAGTTCACCGGCAGCTGGATGTTCGGCTACGTCGAGGCGCTGCAGACGGCCGGCGTCCGCGCGATCGTCGTGTGCATAACCGGCAGGGTCGACCGGCCGACCCGGTGGACGCACCGCCCGACCGGGGCGACGCTGCACCTCCTGCCTCCGGCGCGCGCCTTCCGAGCCCTGCGCGGGCTGCGCCTGGAGGAGCCGCTTCGCGGGCGTCGAGACGCCTCGGGACTCGCCCGCGCCGGAATAACGCACCTGGCTCCGTACCTGGCCACTCCCCCGCTCCGGCTGGCCCGCGTGCTGCGCGCCGAGAGCTGCAACGCGCTTCTCTGCCAGGAGTACGAGGCGCCACGCTTCGACGTCTGCGTCGGCCTCGGCACGGTCCTGAGGCTCCCGACTTTCGCCACCTTCCAGGGCGGCGACTACCAGCTCAGCCGCCTGGAGCGGCTGCTGCGCCCGCTGACCGTCCGCCGCGCGGCGGGATTGATCGTCCCCACCCACACCGAGCGCGAGCGCCTGATCTGCAGCTATGGCGTTCCGGAGACGAAGCTCGCGACCGTCTTCAACCCCATCGACCTGGAGGTCTGGCGTCCAGGCGGCCGCGAAGAAAGCCGTATCGAGCTGGGCATCGCGGCCGACGCCGACGTGGTGGTCTGGCACGGGCAAGTCCATCCGCGGAAGGGTCTGGACCTGCTGCTCGCGTCGTGGGGGCGGATCTGCTCCGAGCGACCGGGCCGTGCGCTCGAGCTCCTGCTCGTGGGTTCGGGCGAAGCGCGCTCTGGGCTCGCGCAGGAGGTGTCGAGGCTCGGGTTGCACGGCGTCCGCGTGCTGGACGAGTGGGTGCTCGACCCGGCCCGGCTCCGCCGCCTCCTCTGCGCCGGCGACGTGTACGCGTTTCCGTCCAGGCACGAGGGCTTCCCGGTCGCGCCGGTCGAGGCGATGGCTTGCGGCCTCCCGCTCGTGGCCACCGACGCGCAGGGGATGGCCGACATCCTCGAGGGGGGCGAGGAGGACGGCGGGATCCTGGTCGCTCGCGACGACCTCGACGCCCTTACAGGTGCGCTCGGAGATCTGCTGGACGACCCCGCGCGCAGGGACGAGCTGGGACGGCAAGCGCGGGCGCGGGTCGAGCGTGCGTTCTCGCTCGAGGCCGTGGGCCGGCAGCTACGCGCGACCCTGGTCGGCTAGCTCCTCGAAGATCGCGTCCAGGGACTTGGACGGGCTCCAGCCCGGGTAGTCGCCCCGGAAGCGGCGGGTGTCGCTGATGTAGCAGATGTGGTCGTCACGCATGGGCTCGTCCATGTACTCCCAGGTCAGCTTGCGCCCGAAGACGGACTCGAAACGCTCGATCGCCTCCAGCATCGAGACGCTGTTCCCCCGCTCTTCGCCGAGGTTGTAGACGGCCGCCGGCCGTGGCCGCTCCGCGAACGCCATGATCGCCGTGCACACGTCGAAGGCATGCAGGTTGTCTCGTGCCTGCTTCCCCTTGTAGCCGACGACCTGGTACCGAAGCCCCGTGCGGACGGCGTACGCGAGGAAGGCGAGGAAGCCGTGCAACTCGGCGGCAGCATGGTTGGGCCCAGTGAGGCAGCCGCCGCGCAGGCAGACGGTGGGCATACCGAAGTAGGGCCGTACTCCTGCACGAGCACGTCCGCCGCGAGCTTCGAGGCGCCGAAGAGGCTGTGCATGGTCTCGTCGACGGGGCAGGTCTCGTCGATGCCCTCCCGCCGGCCGGCGTCCGCGTAGTCCCAACGCGTCTCCAGCTCCACGAGAGTGAGCTGGTTGGGCGTGTCCCCGTAGACCTTGTTCGTGGGACAGGAAGACGAACGGACTCTCCGCGCAATGGGCCCGGGCCGCTTCGAGCAGGTTGAGGGTGCCCACGGCGTTGACCTCGAAGTCATCGAACGGCCTGCGGGCGGCGAAGTCGTGGGAAGGCTGTGCCGCGGCGTGCACGATCAGGCCGGGGCGCGACTCCGCGATCAGGTTGGAGACGAGCGCGCGATCGCGGATGTCGAGGTCGTGGTGGACGACGCGCACGGTCACTCGCTCGAGTCGCTCCAGGTTCCTGGACGTGCCGCCGTCCTCCCCGAAGAAGTCACGCCGCAGGTTGTTGTCGATCCCGTGCACCGCGTAGCCGCGGGGATCCAGGAGCGGCGACCATCTCGGAGCCGATCAAACCGCTCGACCCCGTGACGAGCGCCGTCGGCCCGCGACTCACGGTCCGACCTCGTAGAGCGCCCGGTCTCCGGCAACGGCTTTGAGCCTGACCCTCCGGCCGTCGGCCCGGAGCGCCGGGAGGACCCAGCTCAACTCCGTCGGACCGCGGCTGGCGAAAGCAAGAAAGGAGGTGTGGCGCGCGAGGTAGGCGCGGTACTCGTATACGCGAAGGGGCGCGATGCGGCGCAGCTCCAGGAGGCCGCGCTCCGCCGTGTCCTCGCCCTTGGCCCGGATGGAGGCCTGCGGGTCGGCGAGGTAGACGAAGCGCTGGCCGAGAGTCCTGGGCGGGGAATGCGAGAGCTCGAGGAAGTCGTGCGGATCGGCGATAAGGATCGGTTGGGTCCCGTGTGCCTCCCGCTCGAGGAACCGGAAGGCCTGCTCGCGCCTCGCGTTCGTCCGGGTCAGCCCACGCCAGTCCGCGACGAGGACGAGTAGGAAGCACGCACCGAGGACCGCGAGCACGCCGACGGCTACGGACGGGTGCTGTCCCTCGAGGCGATAGAGGGCAAGCGGCAGCAGCACCGAGAAGCCGATCGCCGCAGGCAGGGCGTAGCGCGGGACGTAGGCGTGCGTTACCGCGGCGGCGAGCACGGCCGAGGCCAGCGGGATGAGCAGGAACCCCGCCGCGGCCGCGACCTCGTGTGCCGGCGGGCCGTCGAGCAGGGGTCGACCCGAGCGCGCGCGCACGGCGACATAGGACGCGAGCGCGAGCAGAAGGACCGCTGCGACCGCCTCGCGCCGGTGCAGGGTGATCGTCCCCAATGCTCCGGCGGCGAGGAGGCCGAGCGTCGGCAGGACACCGACTCCGAGACAGAGTGCGGCGAGGTCACGCCCCGAAGAAGGCAGGCGTCGCCTCGTCGCGAGCACGACCAGTGCCAGGGCGAGCGCGGTGAGCGCGAGCAGGGCCAGATCGCGATCGAGGAGCTTCCCCGTCAAGCGCGTGCTGACGAGAAAGGCGTAGAAGTTGGTCGGCGACCTCCACGACGCGTGCCCCCAGAAGTGGGCCGAGTAGGAGCGCGACGCCCTGATCAGCTGCTCGAAGGCGATCAGCGGCACGAGCGCGCCCGCGAGGGAGAGCCACACCGCGCGGTCGATGCGTCGGGTTGCGCGCGTTCGCACGAGTTCGCCGAGTCCGAGCGGCAGGAGCAGGAGGACGGCGTAGTAGTTCGAGGCCGTGGCGAGAGCGAGCGAGGCGGCCAGGCCCATGAGCGCCGCCCTCCGCCGCACGCCTTCCGTCGCCAGCTGCCAGCTGAGCAGCGCCAGCGACCCGAAGGCCAGGACGAGCGCATACGCTCTCGCCTCGAAGGCGTAGAAGTAGGCCACGGTCACCGTCGGGAAGAGCATGGCCACCAGCCCGTAGAGTCGATTCGACCGCCGGGCCACGAAGGCGTACGAACAGAGGCAGAAGACGAGGAAGGCCACGAGCTCGGGCAAGCGCGCGGCGAGATGACCCCGGCCGAACAAGCCGAAGGAGGCTCGGGTCAGCAGGTGCGAGAGCGGCGGGGTCTGCTCGGCGCCGCTCTCGAGCGCCCGCCAGAGGTCGCCGAGACTCGGCACTCGCGCGATCAGGTACGTGAACAGCTCGTCGTTGCCCAGCGGCTTGCGCCAGGCCAGCGCCGCGGTGGCGACGGCGTACACGGCGGCGAAGGCGACGATGACGACGACTGCGTGCGCCTCGAGCCAGGCGGCCACGCGCCGGAGGCTGACTCGGCTGGAGAGCTCGACCAGGGGCTCGGCTGCGTTCTTGCTCATCTGTCTGCTCGACCTCTCGGGCTGCGCAGAAGCCGCCAGAGAGCTCTCGCGTACCCGGGCGCGACGCGGACGAGATCGAAGCTCGACTCGCCCATGGCCGGCGTTCGGTTGACCCACGAGATGGGAACCTCGACGATGTCGTAGCCGGCCAGCAGCGGCTTGAGGCCCGTCTCGACGTTGGCCGCGAACCCGGGCTGCTCCAGCTCGAGCTCCTTTAGCATCGACGCCTTGTACAGCTTCAGGTTGTTGGAGATGTCGCCCATCCGGCGCCGCAGGAGCACGCGCGCGAGCAGGTGGAAGCCGCGGTTGCCGAGGATCTTCATGATCGGATAGTTGATCAGGATCGAGTCGTGCGAGAACCTGCTGCCGATCGCCCCGTCGTGCCCGGCCGCGACAGCGTCGAAGAGGTCCCGAAGCTCCGGCACGACCAACGCGAAGTCGCAGTCCATGGACAGGATGTACGCGCCCGTGGCGGCGCGATAGCCCTCGCGGAGTGCGCGGCCGACGCCGGGCTCCGAGCGCCTGGTCACGAGCTTCACGCGCGGCTCTCTCTCCGCCATCGCACGAGTCACCTCGCCGGTGCCGTCAGTCGAGTTGTCGTCGACGACGACGATCTCTTGGATGTACGCGTCGTAAGTCTCGAGCAGCGCCTCGACCAGCCTCGGCACGTTCATGGCCTCGTTGTGGCAGGGCACCACCACCGACACGGATCGAGAGAACTGCTCGTGCCGGGCCAGGTCGACGCGCGGGCGCCGCGCCCGCTCGTCGCCCGGCTTCCGCGCCCAGATGTACAGCGTCCCGCACAGGTCGCGGACGCCCGGCATGTGCTCGAGGACGAAGGCGGTCGATTGCAGCGCTGGGATGAGCACCGGCGGGGTGCGTGGGTGGATGATGTCGTAGGGAATAACCTCGACCTCGACGAAGCCCTGATGCGAGGTCTCCCGCATGAGCCGATAACGCCGAAGGCCGATCTGGCAGGACGCCTGACCGGCCCAGCGGCCGACCGCAGGGATGGCGTTCTTGATCAACCCCTGAGGGTTCCAGAAGTTGGCCTCGAAGAAGAGCATCTGGCCCCCGGGCTTCAGCAGCGGATAGAGCACGGCGAGATTCTCTGCGTAGCGGTCGTGGCAGAGGATGCCCGTGCCGACGACGTAATCGAAGCTCTCGGCGGGCAAGTCATGCGTGAGGTCGTCGACCCGCACGAAGCTCGTCTCGGGCAGCCCGCGCTCGCCGGCCTGCTCGGCCAGGCCGGGATTGAAGACCGCCGCCGTGATCCGGTTCTCGCCGCGAAAGACCGATGCGAGATGCTCGGTCCACAGGCCGCTGCCCGCGCCGATCTCGAGGATGGACTCCCCCGGAAGGACGTGGAAGCAGTGGCGCACGGTCATGGCCCGCCAGCGCAGCTTCACGGGTGACGTTCCGGGGTGGCTCAGCCAGTAGACCTCCCGCGTACGCTCCATCTCGAGCAGGTTCTCGTTCAGCGATGCCATGCCGTACCAGGTTAGGGTCAGCCCGTCGGCTTGACAACGGATCTGCCCTCCATGCGGATCGCCTACATCGTCTCGGCCTACAAGTACCCGGAGCAGCTCGCCCGTTTGCTCGCGCGGCTGCAGACTGGGCAGGCGACCTTCTCCGTGCACGTCGACCGGAAGACGAGACGGAGCGTCTTCGAGGAGATGGCCAAGCGCACACGAAACATCGCGAACGTGCGCTTCCTTCCGCGCCACATCTCCCACTGGGGCGGCTTCGGCCACGTCCGGGCGACCCTGAAGGGAATCGAGGACATCGTCGCCAACGACCTGCCCTTCGACTACGCGGTGCTCCTCACGGGCCAGGACTACCCCATACGATCTCCCCGCGAGATCGAGCGCTTCCTCGCGGAGGCGAAGGACCGCTCCTTCATGAACCACTGGCCTCTCCCCTTCGCGCCCTGGGGTGAGCGCGGCGGCCTCGACCGTGTCGAGGACTGGCACGTGATCACGTACCGCCGCCTACATCTCGCCCTTCCTCTCAAGCGAAAACTCCGCGGTGGCCTGCAGCCATTCGGCGGCGGCGCCTACTGGTGCCTCGCCAGGCCGGTCGTGGAGTACGTGCACGACTTCGTCCAGCGGAATCCGGACTACGTGCGCTTCTTCCAGCACGTCTTCGTCCCGGACGAGCTCTTCTTCCAGACCATCGTCGTCAACTCACCCCTGAGGGAGACGATCACGAACGACAACCTCCGTTACATCGACTGGTCGCGCGAGCCCGCGCCGGCTGTTCTTGGCGTCGACGACTTTCCGAAGCTCGTCGTCTCAGGCAAGCTCTTCGCGAGGAAGTTCGACCTGACGGTCGACGTAAAGATCCTCGACCTCCTCGACGAATACTTCGCTCAGGACACGTGGTAATCGAGACCGAGACACGAAAGGGAGAGCCAGAGGCTCCGCTCGCCGAGCCCCCGCGGGCCGACGACTGGATCGAGAATCGCCCGCCCAGCCGCTGGGGGGCGTTCGACCTGTCCGAGATCTGGGCGTACCGGGACCTCGGCTGGACCTTCGCGGCCCGCGATCTGAAGATCAGGTACAAGCAGACCTTCTTCGGGGTGGCGTGGGTGCTGCTGCAGCCCCTCGTCGCCGTGCTCATTTTCACGGTGGTCTTTGGCCACCTCGCCCGCCTGCCCACGGAAGGGCTTCCATATCCCGTCTTCTCCTACTCCGGGATGGTCATCTGGCTGTACTTCTCGTCCGGCATCACGGCAGCGGCCCAGAGCCTCGTCGCCAACCGTGACGTGGTCGCGAAGGTGTACTTCCCGCGCGTTCTCGCCCCGATCGCCGCCGTGCTCCCTGGGCTCGTCGACCTGGCCATCTCGCTCGTCGTCCTGGCCGTATTCATGGGCGCGTACAACGTCGCCCCCGGCCCCGCCCTCGTCCTCCTTCCGGTCTGGATCCTGTTCGCGGTGGTCGTCACGCTGGGGGCTGGCGTCTGGCTGGCTGCGCTGAACGTGGAGTACCGGGACGTCAAGTTCGTGCTCGGCTTCCTCGTACAGGTCTGGCTCTTCGCCAGCCCGGTCGTGTACTCGAGCTCGCTGGTCAAGGGTGGCTGGCAATACCTGTACGCGGTCAACCCGCTCGTCGGCGTGCTGGACGGCTTTCGCTGGTCGGTGGTCGGAGCGCCGAGACCCGGGCTCGATGTCCTCGTGTCGCTCGCAGTCGCACTCGCGTTGCTGGTCAGTGGCACGATCTATTTCCGGCGGGTCGAAAGCTACTTCTCGGATCTCATCTGATGAGCCGCGCGGCGATCGAAGTCGAGGACCTGAGCAAGCGGTACCGGCTGGGCCGCAAGCTCCGGGTGCACCAGACCCTCCAGGAAACGCTGGCGGCCAAACTCCGGATGCAGAAGCAGGACGCCCAGAACGAGGTGGTCTGGGCGCTCCGGGATCTGGACTTCACCGTAGGCGAGGGGGAGGCGCTCGGCGTGATTGGCCACAACGGCGCGGGCAAGACCACGCTGCTCAAGATCCTCTCCCGCATCACCCGCCCCACGTCCGGAGTGTCTCGAACACGAGGGCGCGTCGGAGCGCTCATCGACGTCGGGACGGGCTTCCACCCTGAGCTCACCGGGCGCGAGAACATCTTCCTCAACGGAGCCATCCTCGGTATGAGGCGTCGCGACATCCGGGAACGGTTCGACGACATCGTCGATTTCTCCGGCCTCGAGCAGTTCCTCGAAACGCCGATCAAGCGCTACTCCTGGGGCATGTACCTTCGGCTCGCGTTCGGAGTCGCCGCCCATGTCGAGCCGGAGGTCGTCGTGGTCGACGAGGTGCTCGCGGTGGGCGACGTCCGCTTTCGCGAGAAGTGTCTGGGCAAGATGTCCGAGTTCGGGCGCGAAGGCCGAACGGTCGTCTTCGTCAGCCACGACCTGGGCTCGATCAACCAGCTGTGCTCCCGCACCATCTGGCTCGACCACGGCCAGATCCACGCAGACGGAAGTAGCCAGGACGTGATCAACCGGTACGTCCGATCGTCCGTCGGGCAAACGACGAGAAGAGACTTCGAGGCCGCTCCTGGAAAGCGCGTCCAACTCCTGTCGGCGGCGATCGTCGACGAGCACGGCCAGGTCGACGACGCACCGCGGCGGGACGAGCCGTTCACCATCAGCATGCGCTTCCTCGTCCGCGAGCGAATCCCGGGGATCGACGTGACGTTCACCCTTCAGAACCAGCAGGGCGTGCAGGTGCTCGACGAGGTGTGGGGTCTCGACACCGGCGATTCACTGAGCCCCGAGCACGTGCCTGCGGAGTACGAGGCGAGGCTGACCGTCCCACCGCTCCTGGCTGCGGGGGACTACGTCGTCGGCGTCTTGATCGGTACGCGCTACGACGTGCTGGTCGAGGAGCAGGCGCTCGGCTTCCGCCTCTGGCCCCACCCCGAGGACCAGTCGAAGGCGCTGGCGCGCAACCGGGTGCTGCAACCACGGGTCCAGTGGGAGGTGCGCGCCGTCGAGCCGAATGGTTGATCCGGTTCCGGTCTCGGTCGTCATCCCCACGCTCGGGCGCGTCGAGCAGCTCCGGTCGTGCCTCGCGTCGCTGGCGGCGTGTGAGCCGCGGGCGGCCGAGATCCTCGTCGTCGACCAGAGCGGCGATCCGGCCCTGGCCGCGCTGGTCGAGAGCTACGCCACAGCCGGTGCGCGCGTCGTGCCGTGCGCGGGCCGGGGTGTGAGCAAGGGCAGAAACGTCGGGATCCGGGAGGCTGCCCACGAGATCGTGTTCGTCACCGACGACGACTGTGCGGTCGAGCCGGATTGGGTGGGCACTGGGTGGCGGCTGATGGAGAACGATCCGGACAAGATCGTCACCGGTCGCGTGCTGCCCGTGGGCGAGGCGTCGGCGGTCCTGGACACGGTCGACGACCCGGTGGCGCGCGACTACACCGGCGAGGCGCGCGGCGGGCTGCTGTTTCCCAACAACATGGTCCTGAGTCGAACGCTGGTGCTCGCCGAGGGCGGCTTCGACGAGCGGTTCGGCCCGGAGGAGGCGGCCGAGGACAACGACTTCTGCTACCGGTGGCTCCGGGCCGGGCGGCGCCTCGCATACGACCCTGCATTGACCGTGCACCATCGCGACTGGCGCAGCCCCGAGGAGCTCGAGCGTCTCTATGCTCGGTACGCCCGCGGCGAGGGCTTCCTGTACGCGAAACATCTCCGCCAGGGCGACTTCGGAGTCCTGCGCTTCCTGGCCAGGGACATCTTCTGGGCCCTGCGCAGCCTGGCCTCCGCGCTCGTGAAGCGGCGCCCGCGCTGGACCGACCCGCGCCGCGCGACACTCCGCTCGCTGCCCGGAGGCTTCGTGCACGGCTGGCGCGTCTACCGCCGCGAGCGATGAGCGGCGCCCGGCCCGAAGTCTCCGTCGTAATCGCGACGCAGAACCGCTGGCCGCTGCTTTCGACACACGGGCTTCCCAGCGCGCTCTCCCAGGAGGACGTCGAGCTCGAGGTGATCGTGGTCGACGACGCATCGACCGACGAGACGCCGGCGCGGGTGGCGAGCCTGAGCGATCCGCGTGTGAGGCTCGTGAGGCACGAGACGCCTAGAGGGCAGGCCATCGGCCGCAACACCGGCGTCCGGACGGCCGCGGGTGAGTGGGTCGCCTTCCTGGACGACGACGACCTCTGGTCCCCTCGGAAGCTCCGCCTCCAGCTCGACGCCGCCCGGGATGCCAACGCAGACTGGGTCTATGGCGCGGCCGTGGTGGTGGATTCCCGCCTGGCCGTCCTCGAGAGCCATCCCTTCCCCGATCCGGGCGAGGTCGAGAACCTCCTGCTCAGCGGCGGCAATTTCATTCCCGGCGGCGGCTCGAACGTCCTCGTCCGAACGGAGCTGATCCGCAGCCTCGGAGGCTTCGACGAGAGCCTCCGCTACTTCACCGACTGGGACATGTGGCTAAGGCTCGCGCGAGCAGGTCCGCCAGCCGCGAGCCCGGAAATCGTCGTCGCCCGGCTGGAGCACGGGCAGAACATGCTCTTCCGCGACCGACCCGACGTCGTCGAGGCGTTCGTCCAGCTGATGAGCAAGTACCGTCCGGTCACACAGGGGGATCGTCGCGCCGTGGCGGAATGGATGGCGTACGAGCACTACCGGGCGGGACGCCGTCTCGCGGCTGCCCGCCTCTACCTCTCGGCGGCGATCGACTATCGAAGTCCGGGCAACGTCCCTGCCGCCCTAGGGGTGCTCTTCGGCGCGCCGGGGATGAGGGCGGCGTCCGCATTCCTGCGCTTCACCCGGGGCGCCACCCACCTCGACGAGTTCGAGCCCGGTGCGCCGGTCGAGCCGGCGTGGCTGGCCCGCTACCGCTGACCCTCGTCGACGAGGTTGCGCCTG
>Ga0066903_100000671_pt1 | contig 22498 bp, 16 predicted proteins | sample PanSoiMetaGPlot1_FD_67491 | JGI IMG/M metagenome (GOLD analysis project Ga0066903, IMG submission 67491) | Tropical forest soil microbial communities from Panama analyzed to predict greenhouse gas emissions - Panama Soil - Plot 1 (version 2) | ecosystem: Environmental > Terrestrial > Soil >... | reverse complement strand
AGCTTCACGTTGTTCAACGTGTAGCCGCCTCCGTTCACATTTCCGCCCCACTGTCGCTGGTCGTTCGCGAGGTTGTTCATGTCACTCGCTTGCAGGAATGAGCTACTCGTAAAATCGTTCCGGCTCAACCAACTCATGTTAGTCAGTCCTTTCTTTCGTCAGGCGAGAGTCACTCCTTAGCTTCGATGAGCCCGTTGGGCCGGTCCACTCTGACTGGCAATGCGTCCATCGCTATCGGCATGTCTGGCACGTTCACAAACAGCGTGCCGTTCTGAATCCGTGCGCCGTCGTATTTTTCGAGCCCGCGCTTATCGCACGCCAGCCGGATGAAGGCCCGCTGGCGTTCCGCCACCGCGTCGAGGTTCTTGCGCGCGGCTTCCATGTCGAGCGAAAGCGCGCCCACGGCGGCAAGCGCCTGCATGCGGTCCTGTTCCATCTGTTGAAGCTGCTGCGCTTCGCGTTGATCCATCGTGTACGTTTTTTCCATAGTTACTCCTTTATGCATAACCAACAATGATTCCATTCAAAACGTAAATAGTATGTCCGTTCCCCAGCGGAATGGCGGAAGCCCCGGAGGAGCCCGGCGTTTGGTTTTGGAGCGGATAGCCTCGCGCGACGCCGTTAATCCCAAACTCAGAGCCGTATACCGCCGAGCCACACTGTACGCCGCTGCCGATCCAGATGCCGTTCTGCGCGCAGTTGATCTGCGTCCCGCCTGCGTTCGTTTGTACGAACAACTGAGAGGCGCCGGTCATAGTCAAGCTGCCGCTGATGCTCAGTGACGCGAAACTCATGCTCCCGCTCACGGATAGGCTGGAGCAATTGACCGCGCCGCAGGTTACGCCGCCTGAAGTGTTCACGCCGCCCGATCCGACGAAGGTGTACGGATGAGCATCGGCGGTGCCGTCGATGACCAAGCTGCCGGCGACCTCGAAGCCACCCACTGCGTTCATGCGCCCGTTCGCTCCAATGTTGCCGCTCGCATCGACGGTCGCGTTGGTGCTTCCCATGAAGCCCCCAGAGCCGTTGCTGTATTGGATCGACAGGTTGCCGCCAGCCGCGCTGCCTCCACCACCAATCGCCACGCCGGTCCAATGGCCGGTTGGGTCGATCACCTGGCCGTATTTGCACCAGATACTCCCGTCGATCCCTGCGCGAAAGATCACGTTGCCGTTGACATCCTGGAGAGTCAGTCCTCCGCTCGTGCTGGTCGAGCCCCCCGAAGCCAACAGAACCGTCTGCGGATTTCCTGCGCCGGGACTATACATGGTGAGCTGCCCCCAGAACGGCGTGCCGTCGCCGCCGCCGGCATCGCCGTTGTACATCACCATCGAGGCGATCACCGGATATCCCGAACTGTTCGACCGCAGCACCATGCCGCGGTTGATGAAGGTCGCGCCGAAATTGTTGCCGCTACCGTCGATCTCGTAGACGTGAATTCCTGGGAACTTAAAGCCGCCGTTCAGCCCCGCCGCCATCCAGACCGAGTTGCCGAAATCAATCTTGTATTCGGGGTTGCTTCCGGCCGGGCTGGAGTTGGCCGGATAGTCAATCGAGAACAGGTAGACATTACGCAGATAGAAGTCGCTTCCGGTGCCGGTCGCGGCAAATGTCGGCGGTGTCGTCTGGTGCGGGATCAGCAGCATGTTCCAGTTCATGAGGTTGCTGCCGCCCGCCGCAAGCTGCGTGAACCACGCGCCGTCGGTAAGCTGCGGCGGTGGGCTGCTGCCGGTATTGCCGCCCGCGTCCTGCGTCGAATTAATTTGCGCGCCGATGCGGCCGACCTCGACGCCGCTCGAATTCCGCGCCGAAATGTACGGGTAATGGTTCGAGCCCTGAGCCGCCGCGATGCCACCCACCTCGATAATGCCGTTGGTGTCAACGAAGAGCGGCGCGTCGAGCGGGTTGGTGCCGCCGACCCAAAGCTGCTTGAACCACGCGCCCTGAAGCCCCGGCGTCGTCTGGTTCCCGGCGTTCTGCTGGCCGATCCAGCCGAGCAGGTTGCCGTTCTTATCCTCGACCGCAATCTGTCCGGCCTGCTGCCCTCCGAAGCTCGCGGAGGGCGAGCCGCCGACGATCAGCTTCGAGCCCACCTGAATGATCGACGCTGAGAACGCCTGCCCTTGGAACTGGCCGCTGGTATCCCACGCGAATTGCGAAGGATCGAACCAGCCCGAGCGCGCCGGGATCACCGCGCCGGCTGTCGGCGTGTAGCCCGCGCCCGCCACCGAGATCCTCGGCGTCGTTCCAGGCACGATCGAATTCTTGTTGCCCTGCGGGTCGTCGGACACGATGTAGAAATCCACCGGCACGGGCGTACCGACGGTCCCGAAGGACGGTACAGGCGGCGTGGTAAAGGAAGTCGCATTGCCAGGTACGGGCCAGTAGACAGGCTTCGTCGGATCGTGGTTCAGCACCATCGCGACCTGCGCCCCGCCGAACTGGCTCGATGCCGGATCGGTCCAGTTGCCCACGGCGAAGCTCACCATGCGCACGCCATCGACCGAGGTGCTTTCGGTCGGCGTGGCTGCGGCCCCGGCATTGATGGTCACCGGAGGCGCATGCTCCTGCCCTACGGAACCGGGCGGCGGCGGTCCCAGCGTCCAGGTGACCGTGGGCGCATGCTTGATATCCGCCGGATTGTCAGAAAGCGCGCCATCGCCGGACACGCTGATGGCCGCGATCGTCCACGTCTCGTCGTTGGCCGGGATGTTGCTCACTTCGAGCGAATAGCCTTTATCGACGCTGCTTTGCTGGCCGGTGAGCAACTGCGGGAACGGAGTAAGCGGATGGACCGTGCCGGTCACATTGACCAGGTAAAGAAAGACGCCCGAGTAGAGGTGCGCGCCGTCGGAGGTCGGCAGGTTCCAGGCGAGCGTGGCCTGCGCGAAGAACGAGCCGTTCAATTGCCAGACGAACTTCGTATGTGCGAGATCGAGCGAAGCGCCGCCGTTGATGGTAAAGCCGGTAACGTCGGGCGCGATGGGAACGGCTGGCACCGGAGGAACGACGACCTCGAAGTAAGGCGTGACGCCATCGACCAGCGAATTCACATGCAGGCCGAGCGGCTGCGCGTCGTCCTCGCTGCAAAAGTAGGCGCGGAAGTTTCCGCCGCTCGTCGACGCCGTGTAGACCGGAGACTTGTACCCCGATTCCGATTGCGCCACGGGCACGCTGATGCCGCTGTCGGTGCCGGGAAATTGCGGCATCCCGTTCACGTCTTCCGAGACGAAGACGATTCTGCACCCGCCGAATGCATTTACGCCCTTCGGCAGCGGGATGGACGAATCGGGCGGCGTGTAAAAGAACGTCAGGTAGTAGTTCGGATCGGGCCGGTTGTAATCGGTCGTCACCGTGACGTTCGGATTCGAGCAGAGGAAGGCCCACTCCATCGCGCTCTGATACTGGATCGGCGCGGCGGCGACCTCGACCATGATGTTTGGCGTGGCGTTCGGCTGGGTCGCGCGGATCACGTTCGCCTGCGTGTTCGGCCCGTAGGAAGCGAGATAGATACGTACGTTCCGCGGCTTGCGGAAAGTGCCCCCGGCGACCGAGCCCATCGTGGTATCGAGAAACAGAACGGCCGTTCCGGTCCGCTTGCCGCTGGGCGCTGTCGAGTTGTTTACGAAGACCGGAGCCCACTGCGCGCTCAACTGCGCCGTACCGTCCAGAACCCTGGTGCCGTCGAGCGGGATATTCGGCCCGCTCGAGATGTCGGGGTCTTCGAGGTAGACCGCTACGCCGGCGAAGTTCGCTACCGTGGCGTTGTTGGCCTCAGTCCACGCGAGATCGATCTCGACCTGGTGGTTGTCGCGGAAGAAGATTTCCGCAGGCGCGAGCGGCGTCTTCACGGGCGGCGCGGTCGGGATCGTGACCGGACCGCCGCCACCGCCGCCGCCTCCGGTTTCGATGATCCACGAGCCGCCGGAATTCGGCAGCGCCTTCGGGCGGTGCGGCAACGCTTTCCGCTCGATCTCGGGCGCGAGTACTCGCACTTTGCTCATACGGTGTAAAGGCCCCCAGCCGTGATCCTACAGGTCGCCCCCGTGCCGCTCAGGGTATATTGCTGCGAACCGTCGGGGAACGCATCGTCGGGCTGCGTGTTGATGATCGTGTTGTTCGGCCCCGAGTTGAAGAACAGCACCGCGCGGCCCTGATAGACCGAGAGCGGCGGCAGGAAGCACGTGACATCGTTCTGCGAAGTATCCGAGCGGATGGTCTGGTCCGTGACCTCAATGTCGAAGGGACCGGCGGCCGGCCCGATGGTGTCGACGCTGGGCGGCTGGCCGAAGATGTAGATCATGCGGAAGCAGGCGAACTCCTCGTCGGTCTGCCTGCCGTCCTTATCCACCAGGAAGCCGCCCACCAGCACCACTTCGTCGGGGAGGTTCGGAACATCCACGTGCAGCACGGCTTCCACGCCTGCGGCCGACGCCGTGAGCGGCGAGGTCTGGGCTTCGTCGCCAGGCCACGCTCCATCCTCCACGATGTAGAGCGATGTGGAGTCGGGGATCACATCCCACGGCGGCGAGATCTGATGCGTGTGCGCGTCGTTGCCCGTGACGTAGCGCCACTGGCCCGCGCCCGTGTTGCGCAGGATGCGGACGATGCGGTTCTTCTCCTGCCCCGGAACCATGCCCGCCGAGCCGGGATACTGCTGCCGGTTGACGCTGTTGTCCCACATGGTGTTGGTGATGGAATTGGCGTCGGCGGCGGTCGGGCTCGAATAGACGATCAGCACGTCGCCTACCTGCACGGAAGTATCGGGGCTGCCGGTGACGCAGTTCGGGCTCACGGTAAGCGTGGCGGTCAGAGGATCGAAAGCCGTGATCTTGAAGTTCCAGAGCGGCACGTCGCCTGAGACGTTGCTGCATACGAACGCGAGCTTTCCCACCCAGTTGTCGCTCGAATTCAGAAAATCGTTGCACTGGATCTTATTCGGCGCGGTGACCGCATTCACGAGCAATCCGGCGATACCGGCGTGCCAGACGTGCTTCGCCTGGATCTTCACCGCCGTCGCCGCCGCCTCGGGCAGCCCTTCGGTCCAATTGTGGATCGGCCCGTTGATGGCGATAGTGGCCGGTGGCGCTCCGCCCGCGCCGAATTGCAGGCCGATCTGCCGCCGGTCGTTCCCGGCCCACACGTCCCAGCCGGTCAGGTTGCTATCGGTAGCGGGGGCGATGGTCAGGTTGATCTTCTGGTTCTGCAACTCCGGCGGGATCCAGATGCCGGTGAGATTCGACGGGATGGCGGGCTCGCCGTTATCGTCGCGCTGCGTGACCGCCGCGTAGACCGTCTGCGGGCCGTTGAGGTTCCCGCCCGGGGCGAGGTCGATCTCGAGGATGCGCGGCTGCGTGGTCGAGGCGAACTGATTGATGGCCATCTGCCCCTGCACCCAGATCGTCGGCTGCCAGTTGCCGCCGCTGTCGATGTCGTACTCCTGCCACAGGTCGAACGATCGCTCCCACGGCGGATACACCGGGTCGCCCGCCTGCGGCGCCACCTCGTTCGGCATCCAAGCCAGCCCGGTGGCCGATTGCAGCGTCTCGGGCGGCGCTGCCGGTGGCGCGACGTCTTGCGGCTTCGGGCCCACCGTCAGGTCGTACATATCGTCTGTCGTGCAGCTCGCCTGGATGTCGATGGTGAAATCCGGATTCAGCGCCCAACGCGAAACGCGGCCCTCGGCGTAGCCGCCGCTGTAGGGAAGCGCCTTGTGCGTCAGCGAGACGATATCGCCAAGCTGCGTGCCGAGCGCGAGGACGGTGGTGCGGAACTGAAAGTTGCGCGCTATCTGTTGTTCGTTGACCCCGCTGTCGGTCCCATGCGGCCCGCTGCCGTTCGCAAGGCCGCCGATCTCCTCGCGCAGCCGCGCGGTAAGCAGCCGCGCGCACTGGCTCAGGCCCGAGACGCCGACGTAGTTGATGTTCTGAACGAGGTACTGCGGCGACTCCGGGGTTCCGAGAAAGCTGGCGCTGTCGATGTCGTAAATTGTGCAGTTGTTCAACTGCCAGCCGAACTCCGCGTCGGCAAAATTCCCGACCAGCCAGTTGAAGCCCGGTTGCAGCGGAGAGATCGCCAGGCTTCTAAACAGAATCGTCGCTTCGGTAAACGCATTGCCCGCCAGCACGCTCGAATTCACGCGGATGAAAGGGAAAAACTTCCCGTTCTTAAACACATAGCTGCCCGCGCAGCAGTTCAGGATTTCGCGCAGCCAGTCGCGCAGCGGCTTCTGTTCCCTTAGGCAACCGCGGAACGGGAACTGAAGCTCCGTGTTGTCGCCGGTCGGGCCGCTGCCGATCAGCGTCGGCACCTTCGTGTCGCAGATCGCGGCCATTGCGATGGCCTGGTTCACGTCGAAGAACTGCTCCATGACCGACGGCGCAATCGCGCTCGCATTGGTGTCGTCGCAGCGAAGGCCGATGCCGCGCAGGAAAACGTTTACGGCGACCCAGATGGTGTTCGCGATGGCCGGAAGCCATACGCGGTCGCCGGGAGAATTCCACACCCAGCCGCCCAAGCCTCCGACTACGCTCACCGTCATCGCATGGTCGGACACCGCCGAAAGCTGAAGCCCCTTGGCGTCGGTGCGCCGGATCTCGGCGAGCGCCACGCCGCCGGCATAAGTGGATCCCGGCGGGATGTAGGGCGAGCCGTCCGCTTCCTGCCACTTGCCGGTCGCCGGGTCGGCTTGCGAAATCCCGATGAATTCGTACTGGCCGATGGGGTCCGTCCCGGTGACCCAGCGCCACCCGCCGCCGCGCAGCGGATCGTGCGGAGGCTGGCCGTCGAGCGTCTGCTTGATGAGGTTCTTGTCGAACCCGGCAATCGGCCCTTCGCCCACGATCCCGAGCGCGGCATAGAAGTCGCTCTCGTCGCGGCCCTCGGCCACATCGCAGTTCACCAGCATCTGCGTGTCGGTGAACACCTCCTGCAAGGGCCGCTGATACACCGTGTCGTCGACCACGCTTACGCTCGTCATCGAGCTTCGCCCGTAGCCGAAGACGCCCGTCGAGTTGTCCTTGATGCGAACGCCCTGCGGCGGGAAAATGATCCCGCCGAAGGAATGGTCGACGCCGCGCGCCACGCACGACGCATAATCCTTCGGGCAGATCGGCTCGCTCGACTTAGATGGGCACCAGCGGCCTTTATAGACCTTCCAGCAGGTTCTTAAGACTTTCCTGCTCGGATAGGGCAGGGTCATGTAGAAGAGGCCGTCCGCGACGTTGATTTGAAATCGGCCGGAGGTGTCGAAGGCCCAATTCGTCAAATACCCTTGCCAGACGTCGAGGAGCGATTGGTCCTGCACGTGGTAGAGCGTAAGCTGCACCGTCGCGCCGTACAGGTTGACCTGGTTCACCAGCTGCGTCCATACGCCGTCCGCGTTGCCGAGATTGAAGCTGCCCGCGTCGGCGCTCTCGCCGAGCGTCTGCGAGATGCCGGACCAGTCGAGCATTCGCGGCAGGAACAGTTGGCCGTCGACCTGGCACCGCTGATTCGAAATCCAGACGGTGGGCCCTCCCTGGCGGGCCGTAATGGCTACCAGCGGAATGATCTGCTGGAACTCGCTTTGGAGCGCCGCGGTAAGTGAGGCGTCGGGGAAGCGGCTCAGGTGGACCCGTGAAGAATAGCTCGCCGTCGTTTCCGGCTGCTCCATGAAGGTGATGCCAGGCCCCTGCGTGAGCAACCCGATCATGTAATCGAAGGCGAGCGCCGGGTTTTCGTAGCGCACCGTATACGTTACCTGCCCCTTGGGCTCGTACATCGCCAGCGGAAACTGAGCGTAGACGCCCTGCGCCTGCTCCCAATGCGCCTTGAGGTTGTCGTATTCCTTGCACGATAAATGGTTTTTCGAGAACCGGAAGCGCCGGGGTCCGTAGGGCGCCATCAGGAATCGCTGTTCGACCTTCAAGCCGGCCTGGTTGAAAGTGTGCGTAATGATCGGAGGGGTATAGTCCGCTCCAGTACCATAATCCGGCAGGATCGGAAACGCGGCGATCGTGGGCGGCGGCGGAATCGGGATCGGCCCGATCGAATCGCGTGAATCGCCACGGGGTGGACTAGTTTCTTCCCCTGGCAGCACGAGTAGTCCAGCCATCAGGCCACCTCCCGCAGCGCCACGGCCACGTTCGCCGAGAACCCCTGGAAGGCGCCGCTCTTCATCTGGGCGCGCTCATAGCCGTAGGTTTCGCTCCACTGCCCTTCGAAGGCCACCGTGTACCGGCCGACCGTGGCCTGCCCGGTTGAGTCGTAGGTCCACGGCGGGACCGTCTCGCGGAGGTTGTAGAAGTAAAACGCGCGGCCCTGGTGGTTGTAGAAGAAGCTGCGGAGCGACTGCCAGTCATCCGGCGAGAGGGTCTCTTGTAGCGTGAAGTAATGCCGGTCGTTGATGGCGAGCGCGTTCCTGTCGCTCGACCCGTCGGGGTACATATTGAGGTCGGCTTGAAGCTGTAGTTCCATGTGGAACGCTCGAGCGAGCGAGTACGGGAACACGTCGGTAACTTGGGGAGGAGTTATATTTCCCGGCATAATCAGGCCAGTAGCGTCAAAGGCTCTTGCATCGCTTGCGTAGTCGACAGTCGGCTGTCGCCCGCCGTCGCCCCCGAGGCGCTCGCCATCGTGATCGCCGCCGGGTTGTTCTGGATTGTCGAAAGCACCGTCTGCGTATTCAGCTGGGCGAACTGCCAGTTGACGAGGCCCGCCCCGCCGGGAACCCCGAGCCCGCTGCCGGGGTTCGGCATGAGCCCCTGGGCAGCCGCCGTCGCCGTCTGGTACTGGTAAGTCGTCACCCCCGTGTATGGATTCTGAACCTGCTGGCCGCCCTGGTAGACCGGCTGAAGCTGCAACCCTCCCGTCGATTGCGCGATGGTCGCGGCATACATCGGTCGCGGCATGTTGGCCGCCTGGCCGGTCGAAAGCGCGTAAAGCCGCACGAGGTTCTGCACCTCCTGCGAGCGGATCCCGACCGCCACGTTGCCGCCGTAATTCTGGTCTACGATCTGCTGGATCTGCCCGAGGATCTGGCGGTTCGAGATATCGATGCCGTAAACCTGTTTGATCTGCGCGCGGATCTTCTCCTGCTCCGTCTGCACGAACAGGCGAACCACGCCTGAAATGAGGCCCACGCCCGCGCCGATTGCCGCGCCGATAGCAGCGCCCATAGGTCCGCCTGCCAGGAAGCCGATACCGGCCCCGGCGAGCGCACCGCCGCCGATATCCATAGCAAGGCCCGTCCCGCCGCCGCGCTGCAATCCAGAGGCATAGAGGCCCAGCCCGACGCCCGCCGCCGCGCCTGCGCCCAAGCCAGCCGCGAGGCCGCCCGGTCCCGCCGCGAGCTGCGCCATCATCTTCGGGTCGGTCATGATCGCGCCGACGCCAGCCAGGCCGCCGCCCAGGCTCGTCAGCAGCGGACTGCGCTTCTGCATTCCCTGCGAGAACAGCATCATGCCGCCCATCGACGCAATCATCCCCATGCCCTTGGAGGTCAGCACGCTTTGCAGCGTGGTGCCGGTGTTCGGCCCCCAGATGGTGGTCGCGGTGCCAATGCCGAATAGCTCTTTGAGCTTCGAGAGGTCGAGCCCGCCGAATCCCGCCGTCGCCGTGCCGCCTTTGCCGCCGCCGAGTAAAATCCCCAGCAACCCGGCTTGCTTGGCGCGCTGGATGGTCGCGGGCGTTGCGCCCGCCGTAGTGGAGTACTTATCGATATCCGACTGCGTGAGTTGCGGGATCGACCACGCGGCCGGAAGCTGGAACCCAGGCGGCTGAAAGGTCGGCATCGCAGTCGGAGGCTCTCCGCCCATATCTCCGGCGGGTAACAGCACCCCCGGCGGGTATTGGAACTGCGGCATCGGACCCCACGATCCGCTGGCGCCGCCGCCGCCGCTGCGTCCTCCCGCGCCGGCGAAGTCATCCGCCCCGCCCGTCCCGCCCGTATCTGCGCCACCCTGCGACGAAGCCAGGAGGGCCGTGATTTTCTTGACGTACTTCTGCGTTTCTTCAGGAAACGCGCCGCCGTGAGCTATTGCCTTGTCGACGTTGCCCGGCCCCCAGTTGTATGCCGCGAGCGCGAGCGGCACGTTGCCGCCGTAGTGCGCCAGCAGCCGCTTGAGTTGCTGCGCGCCACCCATTGCGCTCTGCCCCGGATCGAACGGATTCGTTACGCCCCAGTCCTGCTGAGTCGGGGGCATTAGCTGGAACAACCCCTGCGCGCCTTTGCGCGAAGTGAGGCTCGGGTCCATGTGCGATTCCGTCTGCGCTACGGCCCGCAGCAGCGATTCCGGCACGCCGGTCGCTACGCTCGCGCGCGTAATGGCGCTGCCAACGTCGCCGCGCGTATCCATGCGCTCGGCGTATCCCTGGGAAGACCCGCCGCCCCCGCCTCCGGCCGAAGCGAACTGCCCCACCGCGAGCGCGAACCGCACGGTCGCATCATTGTACAGGGTGGCCGAGAGATTGAGCCGGTTCGCGCCGTCCTCGAGCGGCTTGACAACGCTATCGGCCGCTGCGGGGTTGTAGCTTTCGGGCGGCGGTCCTGGCGGGCGCGGAGCCATGCCGTGTTGCAGCAGTTGCGATAGGATGCCGCTGCCGCGCGTGATGCCGCCTTGCGGATAGCCGTAGCCCGCCGCCGTCGTCGCTATCGCGGCGGCCTGCGAGCTAAACAGGTCTTTCATCTGTTCCATCGCGAACTTCTTGAAGAAGTCGCCCATCGCCTTGCCGACGTTCTTGCCGGTGAGCGCATCGAACATCTGGTCGAACAGGCTTTTGAAAGACTCGAAGATCCGCTTCTGGTCCTCGATGATGGCGTCGTTCGCTTTCTTCCACCCCTGCAACCGGATCTGTTGTTCCTCGTCGGTCGCCTTCTGCGTGTTCGCCTGCTGCTTCTTCACCGTCTCGGCGTCCATGCGCGCGAGCATCGCGGCCACATCCACATGGGCGCGTTCCAACTCATCCCGGTGGTCCTTGACCGCCTGCTGCGCCTCGGTGTTGGCTTGGGCGAGCGCCGCGTTTTCCACGTCGGCGACCTTGTGCGCGGACGCGATGCGGAGATCCGTAATCTGGTCAATCGCCGCGACCTTCTTGCGGAGGTCCTGCTCGTCCATCGCCTCGATGTAATCGATCTGCCCCTGATACGCGGCCTTGACGTGTTCGACCTCGGCCTTCGTCGCTTCCTCGCGCAGCTTCTGGTCTTCCTTCAACTGCGCGGCGCGAAGCTCGGTGGCCCTGGCGTCCCTTAGCGCCGTCCGCATCGCGTCTTTCTGCACGTCGGGCATCGCAAAGAGGTCGCCTTTCTGCCCCAACCTCTTTTCCAGCACGCTGAACATTTCCGCATACTTGACCGCGACGGCCTCGACCGGCGATTGCAGCGCGTTCATCAATACCTTGTTCGCCTCGTCGCTGAACTTCACGATTTCGGGGTAGGCCTTGGTGAACCACGTCGAGCCAAGGTCGATGGGCGGTCCCTTTTCGATTCCTTCGCCGATGCCTTTCATCAGATCCGCCGCGAAGGCCTTGCCCTTCTCCGCAAGCCCGGTAAAGACGCCCTTGAGTTTGTCGCCCCAGCTATTCACAAACTCTCGGAACGCCGGGATGGTCACATAGAGCGCGGCTCCAAGAGCGCCGATTGCCGCCACCAGCGCGGTCACCTCGGGATTCATCAGCGCGACAGTTACGCCGAACGTGGCCAGCGTCTTCACGAAACCCATGAGCGGGCCGCCCAGCGCGATCACGATATTGAGCGCGGTCCCGAGCCCCGCTATGGCGACCGCCGCGGCGGTGAGATTTACGATCAACTCCTTGGTCGGCTCTGGCAGCTTCATCAGGTAATCCACGAAGCCAGCGAAGACGCCGAGTACGTTGCCGATTTCGTCGGCGAGCATCTTGAACGCTTTGCCGAATCCCTCGTCGCTCATGAAGCGGCGCTTCAGTTCATCGACCGTATCGCCCAGGACCTTCATCTTCTGCGTGAAGTCGGCAATCATCGCGCCGAAGCCGCCGCTTTGCTTCAAGGCGTCGAGCGTGATGCGGACCATTTGCAATGGATCGATCAACCCGGCCTTGATGGCGTTGCGCGCGTCGTCCACGCTCACCGGATGCCCGAGAGTTTCCTGCATCTCCTTGGCGAGCTGCTTCAGCACGGGAATGCCTTCCGACGGCAGCTTGCGCAGCACGTCCATCGCGCCGACGAAATTCTTCTCCATCATTCGACCGAACAGCGTCACGATGCCGCTCACGTCTTCCATCGACCCGCCCATGCGCGCGACCTGATCCGTAACGCCCTTGAGAATATTGGGAATATTCTTCGCGGCAAAACCGAACCCCAGCATCTGGCGGGCTGTCTCCTCGAGGTCCTTCATGCGGAACGGGCTCTGGGCGGCGATGGCGCGCACGTCCTCGAAGACTTTCTTCGCTTCCTCCGCGCTGCCGGTGAAGGATTGCATGGCGAGGATTACGCGGTTCAATTCATTGGCCGACTGAGCCATGCTGGTGAACATGCGGGCTATGCCGAGGCCTGCGATGGCTTGCGCCATCGTCTGAAACTCGCTGTTTACCTGTTTGATGGTGACGCCGACGGATTGAACGCTCTTGGTGGCGGCGGCGGAACTCTTCTCGGCGGCGGGGCCGGTCTTGGCGAGCGCGTCGTTGAGCGCGTTTACGTTCGCCTGCGCATCCTTGGAGTTGTAATCGACCTGGATGTAGATGTTGTTAGCGGCCATGTCGTACAGCTTTCATCCGCTCCTCGTTGTAGCGGTTGCGCTCCTCCGCGAGCAGTCGTAACAGCAAAAACTCCGGATAACTGATCTCGCTCAGGCTAACCGTAATTCCAGCCTGCAACGCGAAATCGAGATCGATAGCTTGAGAAACCCGTTGGCCGGCGGGCGAGGCGAGAATCGCGTCCAGGCGCGCGAGCGGGCATTCCTCGCACCGCGGCGAGTTCTGATTGGCGAAGGGATCCGCCATCAGGTTGTCGCCGCATTCGCCTGGTCCGGGGCACAGCAGATCGCGTCGCATCATGCGGTGGAAAACCAGGCGCGGCGACGGATCCTCGGGCCACCCGCCCGCGCCCGCTAAAAATTTGCCTCGTCATTCTTCGGCGTAGCCTCCTGCTCGATGGCCGAGATCACCGCGCGGATCGCCGCGTCTTTGTGGATGTTGGGCACCGCGCCCGCGTAGCCGTCCACGCTCGCGTGGCACTTGTCCCAGAGAGACGCCGCCGCGTCGAGGTTGGTGATGATCTGCTGCTTGTTGTATTGCAGGTTGATGAGGCGCGAGGTCTTCTGCAAAAGCCGCACCTGGTCCATCGTCGGGATCCGCAGCACGTGCGTCGTCTTCCCCGCCATCGTGTCAAGCTCGACCTCCGCGTCCTCGGCGCGAAGCTCGACGCCCATCACCTCGGCGCGCTGGATCGCATCGACAATGCGCGTGGCCTCGGCGCTCGTCAACGGCGGCGCCCCGTTCAGCTTGATGGCTTCGTACAACTTGGCGTCGGCCTCGGCCGTGTCGATCTCCGGTTCGTATGCGCCCCGTCCCAATTGCCGTTGAAAGATTTTCCGGCGCTTGCGCTGCGCGCTCCACTCTTCGTCCGAAGGCCACCGGACGGTGATATCCGCCTTGCCCTGAGCGGTGCGCAGGCCGATTGTAATTGTCGCCTCAGTGTCGAACATTGATTTATCCCCAGACCGCGACGGTTACCGCTGCGGTATTGTTACAGTAGTAGTACTTATGTGGAAATTCGTACTTATGGCCGCCGCCCTCGCTGCATTCGCCGCCCCGGCGGATGGCTGGAAGCATGGCGTTTACCGGGACGGCCTCGACGGCACGGAGTGGCCTTACGCCGTCATTCACGCTTCCAGCGGATCGCACGAGGCGGTCCTCAGAATCTCGAAGAGGTCCGATCTCGCCGTCGAGCTTCTCGTGTCGAACGCCGTCTGCCATGCGGATCCGCACGGGGGGTTCTACTGCCCTGGGCGGTATCGCTTCGATGATGGCTCGGTCGAAGGCTTCAGCGGGTATGCTGGCGATAATCCCGCCAATGGCGTCATGTTGCTCGGCACCGACGAGGTGATCCGAAAATTGCGGCCCGCCAAGCGCCTGCGCATTCAGCTTGAGTTCGTCGGCGAAGCTCCGGTCACATTCGACTTTCATTGGGATAAGTTCCCCTTCTAAAGCCCCAGGATCCCGTCCTGGCTTGTCACAGCCGACATCGAGATAATCGGCGATGAATCCGTCGGTTGCAGGAACGTCACCGCGCATTGCACGGTCACGATGTTGTTGTCGTCGCCATTCACCACGCTTTGCATCCGCGTACGCGGCCCGGTAATCGTGAAGCCGTGGAAATTACTCGCGTCGATGGCCGCGCCCTTTACGCCGAATGAGGTCGGCCCCTCGGTCTGGTTTATCAGCGCGTTGTATTCGGGCGAGCCCTTCTGCGCGCGCGCCACGAACGTAAGCGCGAATTCGCGGATCCCGTACTCCATCCGCCCCCGCACCGCATAGCCGTTCTGGGTGCCGCTGCCGGGATATAGGCCGGTGTCCAGCCTGACATTGTTATTCCACCTGAATTCGAGTGAGATGAAGCTCTCGGCGAGAACGTAGTCGATGCCCTGTATGTTGATGAAGGCGCCCGCCGCGTTGAGGAAGTGTTCCGCCGTCACGGCGGGCAGCGGCGTCAGCCCCGGCGACATCGCGCGGCCCGATCCCGGCAGCGTGCAGGTCACGCGGCAGTTCGCGCGCCCCGGCCCGCTCGACATGGTAAGCGTCCAATCGCCCACCACCAACCCGATCAGCGCCCGGTCCACGATGGAGTTCGGCTCCGGCCGGATCAGTTCATCCCACGTGAAGCACGGCAGGTTGATGCAGGTCACCGCGGGATCGTTGGGAATCGCCGTATAATTCCACCCGACGCCTGCGGCCACCTTCGTCGCATCGCCCGTGGTGAAGCAGAACAGCCACGCCATGAACTCGCTCGAAACGTACTTCTCGAGCGCCACGCTCGCGTCCTGGTAGCTCGGGAAGACCTGGCTCGGGAATTCGTTGCCCTTGCCGATGTCGAGCGCGTTCGTCTCGTTCACCGGGGTGACCGTCGAGAGCGCCGGATTCACCTTGGTGAGACTCCACATCTGCGGGATGGTGTTGGCCGTCGCCACGTCGGGCTGCGGCTTGAAGCCGAACGCGATCTGCGTTTCCTGCACGTTCGCCGGGCAGGACGTCACGGCCTTCTCGGAAGGCGTTTTCCCGCTGCCATTGGACGGCTTATCCGGCGGCGGCGCGGTCTCGACGGGTGGCGGATTAAGTTGCGTTGCCATGTTTAGTTCCTCCTAGCTGGTAACTGCCGGGAAGCGGCCAGTCGGCCACTTCAGCCGTTTCGGTGACAATGAGCCCGTAGTCGATGCCCTCGGTGTCGGTGTCGCGCCCGATGCGCGGCACCTCCGTGGGCATCGCGAACGGAAGAATGGGACACCGCAGCCACGGCAAACCGTCGCCGGGCTCGGGCACGCCCGTCATAATCAGGTCGATCAGATCGAGGTCCGATTGACCCTTCAGCGCGCGGACGCAGATGTGCACCGTATGTGCGTACCGCGACATCGCGCCTACCGTGATCACGGTTTCGCGCCACAGCACGAGCAATTGCCCCGGCTGCATCTGATAGATGGCCTGGTCGGTACTCGCCCGCTGCGGGGTCAGATCGATATACGGTTGAATCGGATTGACCGGCGCGAGCGCGGCCACGAGCGCGGGAATGCTCCCGAGCGTGCTCGCCATCGCGTTCGTGATGTCCACCAGGCGGCTCATAGCGAATTCAGGGTCGAGGGGCGGCGGTGCGTCCCGGTGAGCGGGATCCACGCCTTGTTTACGTTCGCCTCGTACGCCTTCTGCGTCTCGGCCGCGATCACCGCCACGTCCAATTGGGAAAAGCCAATCATTTGGTCATAGCTGTTGGCGCGCGTGGCGTGCTGGCGCGCGAGGCGCGTCGTGTTCTCGGCGCGGATCCGGCCCTCCGCCGCCTTGCGCAGAGTGAAGTTCTTGACCAGCAGTCCCGTGATGTAGTTGTCGCGGATCGGTCGCTTGTGCAAAACGGCCTGCTTGATGATCGCGTACCGCCGCGCCAGCGGTTTCGCCGGCTGCCCGTTGGCGTCGATGCCTTTCGACCAGCGGTCCTTCTGCTCGGCCACCATCGCGTTGCCTATTGCGGTCAGCTGCGGATCGCTCAGGTTCGGCCCGCGCATCCGCCCGTCCCGCTTCATCGTGGTTTTCATTCCGTCCGGCATCAGGGCGTCGCTCCGACTTCCTGCAATACGATCACGCTGAAGCCGACCGCCAGCGCGTCGACGCGCACCACGGAATAGGTTTTGCCGCCCTGCGCCACCGTGTCGCCGAGCTCGGGCGCGGCTGGCAGGTCGGCGTTGCGGACGTCCATGTGCGAATAGCGGCCAGGCGATACATCCTCGTCGGACGCGCCTTCTTTCCAAAGCACGTCCACCGCGACGGCCTGCGCGGCGTCGCCCTGCGGAAGATAGTTCACCTGGCGCCCGAAGGTCTGAAGCTGCGCGGGCCAAAACATATTCGGCAGGTAGTCGTCGATGAACGGGTTGTTGGGATAGCTGCTCATTCGATTCCCTCGACCGCGCCTGCGCCTCCAAACCCCCAGTCCGATTCGGAGGCGCGCGGCGCTTTTCCGCTTGGCACCGCGGATCTCGTTAAAGCACCTTCGCCATGAACGATGCGTTCGGGCGGAACGGCACCATGATCGGCGCGCTCTGCAACATCACGTAGCGCACGCTGGGGTCGGGCTGAATCCAAGACTTGACATAATACGGCACGCTCTGGAGCCCGATTTCCTCGTCGCGGATCGCGCCGAAGGCCTGCACGCCCTCGAGCGCCGGGGAACACATGATCACCGTGCCCGCCGGGAGGATCGGCACCTCGACGCCGGTCGCGGGATCCACATACCAGCCGCTGTACACCCAGATGTTGAATCCTTCCAACTGGCCCATCTGGACGCCGCCCTCGGTCACCGCCGCCATCGGCATTACGCTCGGCTGGTCAGTGTAGCGGCGGAAGACGTTCAGCACGTTGACCACGCCGGTGTCGGCGCGGAAGACCTTCCACACGTCGGGCGTCATGATCACGTCGTTCGGGAATACGCCGGTATCCTCGAGCACGACCTGCGCCCAGTCCTGGAGGTTGTTCAGGATCGGCGGCGTGGCCGCGCTCCAGAGCGGAGACGCGACGATCGTGTGAGACGAGCTGCGCTGGAAGTCAACGACCACGGTCGGATACTTGTCGCCCGCGATGGTCGATTTGCCGGTGGTCAGCACTTCGCCGCACATCACCTCGAAGCGGCGCCGGAGCATGTTCAACTGGTCCTGCATGTCGAACGCGATCAGCGCGCGGATGCGGTCGGCCGGCGACATGGTTCCGCCGATCTGCTCCCCAGGCAGGCGTTTCAGGGGTCTATTCATATCGAAGACCCGTTTGTCTTTCACGTAAGCCGGGGTGAATGTGTTAGTGACGAACCCTTGCGATGCGACCACTTGCCCTTCGACCAGCGGCGAGACGAAAGGCGCGACGCGCCGTTTGCCCTGAATCACGTCGAAGTGGATCTGTTCGCTGTTCTCCGCCTGAGTGATTCCGAAAAAGCGGTCGAGCAGGAACTGCGGGTTGCCCAGTAAGCTCTGGAGTACAGCAGTCAATACGTCTGTACTAAATACGTCGGCCATCTTGGCTTGCCTCCGGTTTCACTGGGTAAGGTTGAAATCCTGCGACCCGCCGCCTGTGCCAGAGACGGCGGATCGCGCTTTGAATCGGCTGTTACTTCTGGTTCTTCGGCGGCGGCGGCGGCGGCGGCGTGTGCGGCTGCTGCCCGCTATGCTGCTGCTGGCCGTCATGGTGCTGCGGCTGCGCGTCCTGCTGTTCCGCTTTGCTGATCGCGTCCTGCGTCTGCTTGGCCAGCTTGTCGCGCTCCTCCTGCTGCTTCTTCAAGAGGTCGGAAAGCGCCTTCTGCTGTTCCGTGACGAGCTTGTCGTAGGCCTCCTGCTGCTTCGCCTGAAGGTCGCCCGACTGCTCGGCGCCCTTTTCTTCGGCTTGCTCCGTGGCGGTCGGCTTCGCTGGGCCGAACGCGGCCTCGACCCAGGCTGGTTGCGTGTGAGCCGGCGGAACGGTTACGGCGGGAACGGGCCCCGGCTGATAGGCGGCCACCGCGCTCTTGATGGCTTTCACCTCGTCTTCGGTGGCCTGCTTCGCGTCTTTGGCCGACATGGCTTGCGGCAGCGGCCCGCCGGTCGCTGGCAGCTTCATCATCGGGACCAGTGTGCCGCTGCGCTGGAGGACGGTAAGCACGTAGACGCCGTAGTCCCACAGCGCCGAGCAGTCGCTCGCCGCGCCGTTCGACGAGAACGTCATCGCCGTATCGAGGAACCTGCCCTGCGTGTATACAAGGCCGGTCACCTGGCCGCCGGTCGTGTCGATGTCCTGCGCCAGGATGACGCGGGCCGACGCCCCGGTCGGAACGGTGGTGAGCAGGGTGCTATTGGTGATCGGGGCGGGGCCGATAGGCCCGAAGAGCACGGTGCCGCGCTTCAGCACGCCGAGGCCTCCGGCGATGTTCGCGCTCTGCGAGATGGTGTCATACGCATAGAGCGGATCGAAAATGTAAGTATCCGCCCTGAAACTGGCGGTAGAAATCGGAAATGTTGCAGGCGTTCCCATCGGTTAATTTCTCCTTTACTGCACGCGGGCGTGCGCTCTGACGCGGTCCCTGGGCACGAAGCTGAGGATCCGCTGCACCTCGGCGGCGGGCGAATCGCTGGCCACGGGGTCGCCCGCGCCCACGGCGGGGTTGGGTACGTGGCTCATGGCGGCCTGAAGCGGGTTCGCCGCTGCCGGGGCGGCTTTCGGGGCGGCGGTCAAAATCCTTTTCGCCGTCTCCAGCCTGTGATTGGTTTCGAGAGCCAGCGTGCGGGCCAACTCCTCGCGGCCCGTCGCTTCCTCGCAAGTCAGAATTGCAGCGATTCGCTGCCGTTCGGTGGTGATAGCAGCGGCGGGCGTCGGCTGCGGTCTCGCAGCAGGCGCAGGCGTCGGCTGCGTCGGTTCAGTTGGTTGTGCCACTTGGCTTTCTCCTTCTGGAATGGAGCTTTCGTCGGGCTCCTGTTCCGTTCCTTCGCTTTCGTCGTCGTCACACTCGCACGTGTCCGCTCCCGGCGGGCACGCGCAGCTGGAATCGTTGTTCAACTCCGTCTCCTCGGTGTCCTCTTCCAGTTCTTCCTCGTCGAACTGAGTCTGAGCGAGATGCTTTTGAAACCGCCGGCCAAGTTCCGTGCCCTCGATATTGAAGACCGGCGGACCATCATTGGTTGCCACCCGCAGCCCGGGCCGGTCGCTGATATCGCGGATCGGCGCGCCGTCACCCCCCGGCGCGCCGATCAGTCCTTCCAGGGAACCGAGCGCATCCGCCATGCCGACAGCAACGGCGTCCGTAGCCGGTAGGACCGCGCCTCGACCGAAGGCGCTGGCCACCGTTTGCTCCGTTGTTCCCCGGAACTTTGCGACCTTGGCGATAAAGACCTGCGCCAGCTTGTCGACCATGTCCTGCAACTGCGCCCGGCCCTCGTCGGTCGCCGGATCCGTCCGCTTGAGCGGGCTCTGGCTCGAAACCACATCGAACCGCTTGACGCCGCGCTTCTCGTCCGCGCCACGATCGTCCACTACCGTGGCCAGCACGCCTATCGAGCCCAGCTGCGCCGTTTCGTCGGCCACGATCTTGCCCGCCGCCGAAGCCAGCCAGTAAGCGCCCGAGGCGGCCATGCTGCCCACATAAGCCGTTACCGGCTTGACGGCGTTCGCGGAGCGGATCATGTTCGCCAGTTCGTTCACGCCGTCGATCTGCCCGCCTGGCGAATTGATCGCCAGCACGATGTTGTTCACGGAGGGATCGTCGAGCGCGGCGCCGAGGTTGAGCGCGGCGTCCGCGATGGCCGTCCCGCCCAGCAGCCAGGTCCAGATCGAGCGGTAGCGGAACAGCGGCCCGCGAATATCGAGCACGGCTGTGCCGTTGTGGTTCCTCACATTGCCGCCGCCCTCGACGCGCTGGCCCACGCGCGCGGCTACGGCGGCGAGGTCGGGGTTGCGCGCAGAGTCGAGAAGCGCCTGAAACGCCGACGGCTTCATCGCCCAGGGGCGGTCGCAAATCGAAAGCACGTCCAGAATCAGGTTTCCCGATTCGGTTGGTTGGAGTACGGGCTCTGGCGTCATTACACTGGCTCCCTCAATGGCGATTCTTCCGGCTCCGCCGGAAATCCCGTCGGTTTGGGCGGCGGCGGAGCTTGCCATAGACCGGCTTCCGTCAACCGCTGTTTTTCGATTTGCCGCTGGTCGATCACGTCGTTGTAATCGAGGCCCTGCTCGGCGCATTCGGCTTCGAGCGTCGAGATTCCGGTCGCCATGCGAATCTGCGCGGCCTCGGCTTCCTTCACCGGGTCGATCCATCCGCGACCGGGCCCGATCCACTTGGCGCGCGTGTAGAAGCTCCGCTTGGCATAGAAGTCCGGCGCGTCGATCAAGCCGGCATTCACGGCTTCCTCGAACCAAAGCTCGTAAACCGGCTGCGCCCAATAAGCCGTGAGCCAGCTGCGCCGCGTAGTGAAATACCGCCAGGATTCGAGCAGCGCCGCCCGCGCCGAAGAGTAGTTCGTCTTCGAGTAGTCCTTCATGATCTGCTCGTAAGGCAGACCCATCGAGACGCCGATCTGGCGCAGCACGAATTCGCTGAAGTTGGCGAATTGAGGCGCAGGCCTGTCCGGCGCGAACGGCGTCATCTTGTCGCCGGGGTAGAGCGGGATGAACGTACCGCCCTCGAGCGCGATCCGGTATTCGTTCTTCGCCGTCAGATACCCGTTCGGGTCGCCGCCCACCATCTCGCTCAAGGTCGCCGGATCGAGCGGCGTTTCGATGATGCCCGCGACGAGCGCGTTGACGATCGCGCTCTGAAGCTCGGCGCGCTGGTAGCTGTCGAGCATCCGGAATTGCTCGATCACCGGCGTCAGCAGCGGCTTGCCGCGCGACTGGTCCACGCGATCCTGCTGGTAAACGTGCAAGACGCGCTTGCGGCCCCAATCGGTTTCCGCAGGGATGCACTCCCACTCGCCCGCGATCCCGCCGATAGCCGGAAAGAACATGGCGGGCCATGTGGAAATCTTGCGGATGTGATACGCCAGCGGGCGGCCATAGTTGTCCATCTCGACGCCGCCGCGCAGGCATAGGGTCGGCGTCATGTTGCCGGGATTCGATAGGCGGTCGGGATCGACCAGTTGCAAACAGGTTTTGAACTGCGTTTGCGCGCCGCGATCCAGCCACAGCGGCAGAGCCAAGGCCTCGCCGTTTTGCAGCACCGAGCGGTACACGAGCGTCGTGAGGCCGGTGAAGTTCAGCTTGTTCGCAACGTCGCAAGCGGTCGACTCGGCCCAGGACTTCCATAGGCTTTCGATCTGGCGGCCCCAGGTCTCCGCCCATTGCGCGTCTTTGCCGAGGGCGCGGTAATCCGGCCAGCACGACAACCGCAAGCCGACTCCGATCACGTTGTCGATGCTGGTCTGGAAAGCTCCGGCCACGATGCCGGTGTTGCGGTCGAGGTCGCGCGACCGCGCCACCAGCGTGCCCTGGTCGCTCAACAATTCCGCGTCAGCCGCGGCGCGGATCGGCAGCCAGTTCGAAAGCTGCTTGCGGATCCACGACGCGCCGGTAAACGGCGTGTCCCGGTAGCCGTACCGTCCGTAACCGTAGCCGGTCCCGTAATCGAAGCCCCCGTCCGGTCCCTGCTGCGCGCGGATCGCGGGCTGTCGCCCGAACAAACGCGCCAGGAACCCCGGCGGCTTGCGCTGGAGCTGCTGGCCGGGTTGTGTCGTCGGGATCATTTATTCCTTGTACCTTCAACACCGCGCCGAATGCGGTCAAGCGTGCGCTTCTGCAACCACAACAGCGCCGTTTCGCAGTGCGTCAGCGCGATGGCATTTTCGCGGCAAGAAAATGGCCCGGCTTGGAATGAGCGCAGCCGGTCGATCACGATGGCTAGAAGGGCTTCCTGCGTTACGCCGTTGACGCCGGATTCCTTGATAGGACCTTCTTGAAAATGCACGTCACAGGAATCGCCAGGCCAATCGATGCGATAGCGATGGTTGGCGCCGCCCGCGCCTGGTTCATCGACTACCGTAATCGTTAGTTGAACCGCTTGGTCATCGCTGACAATGTGATCGTTAAGCGTTCGCATTTATGGCCAACCGTAAAAGCTGAAAGGCTTCCGTACGTTCATGCCGCCCGTCGAGTCGCCGTTGCCATTGCCGCCCGCCGCTACTATGCCTTGCAGGTAATCGATCAGCCGTTGCAGATCGGCCGGGGTGGTCGAGCAAAACGTGACGCGCCCTAGCTGCGGGGTGTCCACGCCGCTCGGCAGCTGCCCGGTCAGCAGCTTGAAGTATGCGTCCTGCGCCTGCTGCAACAGCGTCGATGCCAT
>Ga0066903_100000670_pt1 | contig 22509 bp, 17 predicted proteins | sample PanSoiMetaGPlot1_FD_67491 | JGI IMG/M metagenome (GOLD analysis project Ga0066903, IMG submission 67491) | Tropical forest soil microbial communities from Panama analyzed to predict greenhouse gas emissions - Panama Soil - Plot 1 (version 2) | ecosystem: Environmental > Terrestrial > Soil >... | reverse complement strand
CGAGCAATTTCTTGGCGGAATCGAGTGTGATCCACGAACGAGCTTCGACGGCATCCGCGTTCTTGTTTGGGGAATCGATCTCGTAATTCTCCTTGCCCCAACTCGTTTTTACCACCGAATACGGATAGCCCGCCGACGCTGTCTCGTGGATGATCACAGCCGCCGCCGCCCCTTTTTGTGCCGCGATTTCGTATTTATAGGTCCAGCGACCGTAATAGGTCATTGCTTTTCCCTTAAACATCTTCTCGTCGAGTTTCGATGGATCGTGTGGATCGGGAACTAGCGGATCGCCAATCAGCATGAGCAACGTTTTGCCGCGGACGTCGACATTCTTGTAGTCGTCCCATCCGTATTCTGGCGCCACGACGCCGTACCCAACAAAGACGACCTCCGAATTGTTAACTTTGATTTCCTGTTGAAGACGCGCGGACGACGCAACGAAGTCGTCGGGAGACTTCAGATCGATCGCTCCGTTTTCGATCGCAAAGGACATTCGTGGCTCGCTTTTGATTCCAGCCAATGGAACTTCCTGTACGTAATTCCCGTTCGGATTTCCCGGTTTTAAGCCGATTTTCTCGAACTGATCAGTGATGTATTTGACTGAAAGTTCTTCGCCTTTTGTCCCCGGTGCGCGCCCTTCGAACTCATCTGATGCAAGGACCTTGATGTGTGCGAGCAGGCCATCCGGCGTGATCGCCTCCAACGCCGGTTCCAAGCGCAACGCCAGTTCATCGACGGCGAAAAGCGAACTCGCGGCGACAAAAGGCATTGCAAACAACGAGCGGGCAATCCTCATGTGCATTCTGTAGCGACACTCTGTAAGCATCGCAAACTTCTCGATCTTATACGCACGACGCCGCTCACTTCATTCGGGATGACAGAATAGCCTTACTGACTTTTCTGTGTTGGTCGCGCAGGCATTGCCTTTTTCTCAGCCCCAATGCCGATTTTCTTCAAGAATGGTTGAATCGATTGTTTGCGGCCGAGAAACTTCTCGACCGAAACGTTAACGTCACGCGAATCGCCAGGCTCGTAGATCTCCCGGCGTAATTTCATTCCAGCTTGTTTATCGAGGTAACCATCTCTCGCTTTCTCGAAGACGGTCGCCATGTCCGCAGCAATCGCATCGGCCCACGCGTAGCCATAGTAGCCCGCGTCGTATCCGTTCAGGTGGCCGAAATAGGAAACGAAGGTCGTGCTCCGATCGATCGGGAGGAAAACTTTTTCCAGAACCGGATTCGAAATGGCTACAGAATCATACGCCATATCTTCGGTATGGGGATCGTGCAATGCGAGATCGAGCGATGCGAACGCGAACTGGCGGCGATAAAAAACTCCGGCGTTCGCCAGCTTCGCGTCATTCATTTTTTTGATTATCTCCGCTGGAATTTTCTTCGAAGGATCGCGGTAATCGGCTGCAAACGTGTCGAGCACTTTTTTGTCCCAGACCCAGTTCTGGAGCATTTGGGACGGTGCTTCTACAAAATCCCCTGGCACGTGTGTCCCGGCGAAACGGCCGTACTTGGCGCGAGTGACAATGGAATGGAGAGCGTGACCGAATTCGTGAAACAGAGTTTCGACCTCCTGATGCGTCATCAAAGAGGGCTTGTCCGCGGTCGGAGGCGAAAAGTTGCACAGTAAAGCGACAGTTGGCCGCTGGTATTTTCCGTCGGGCAACAGTTTGCCGCTGATAATTTCGAACTGGGCGAAGTGGTTGAATTTTCCTTCGCGCGGAAACATGTCGAGATAAAACATCCCAAGCGGTTCGCCCGTGGCGGAATCAGTCACAATGTAGAGCCGTAGGTCGCCGATCCATTTGTAGGGCGTGGCGATTTGTTCGAACTTCAGACCAAAGATGCTCTGGTAAATGTTGAACATGCCGTCGAGCACCTTTTGGAACGGGAAATAGGCGCGCAATGCTTCCTTATCTACTGCGTATTTTTGTTTATCCCGCTGGTTGGCATAATACCGCCAGTCCCACACCTCGATTTTAGCGTTCGGGTCTTTTGTGTCCGCGGCCTTTAACTTTTGTAACTCCGTGACTTCACTCTCAAATTTCGGCTGAATTCCATTGACCAGATCGTTAATATATTTTTCCGCGTTCGCGCCAGTCTTGGCCATCTTGACTTCCGTCTGGTAGTCGTCCCACGACTTGTAACCGAGCCATAGCGCGATCTTGTTTCGCAGCGCGAGCATTTGGTTGAGAACAGGAACATTTGTCTCTTTGGCGAGTGTGTCGCGAATGACATACAGCTGTTTGCGTGTCGCCTCGCTTTTTGCGTTTTCCTCGACGGTGTTGAATTGCCAAGTGACATTTGCCATCACTGTGTAGGCATCGTCTCCTGTCCTGATGCCGGGCGATGCGAAGAAACTTTCCGGTAGTCCCTCCAAATCGGCTTTTGTAAAAATCACAGGCGCGTTTGCTTTGACTATGTTGGAGTCGAAATCAGTCCCGAGTTTGGACAGCTCCTTCCGCAACTGCTCAATCTCTTTGCGCTGATCGGGTGGAAGGTCCAGGCCGGCTCGGCGATAATCGCGCAATGTTTCGTTTAGGAGTTTTTCATCCTCGCCCGAAAGCTTTGGGTGCGTGTCAGCAAACGCCTTGATGGCCTTGTAAACATCTTCGCGATAATCAATGCCCACAGCCCAATCTTGAAAGGTCTTTATCGCATTCTCAGCGGCCGCTCGCATTTCTGGGTTTGTATTTGTCTCTTTGACGATTGTGGCTTTGTTGGCTGCTAATCCCGCCTCGTAAGCGAGATCATCGAGCGCGACGACGGTGGTCTTGAACGTGACTTTCTTCGGGTCTTGGGAGCCGATTTGATCCAGCGCTTTGTTCGCTTTGGCAATGGCGTCATTGATCATTGCCTCCACTGCTTTCGGCGTTTGCTCCCAGGCGGGGACCGTCAAGACAGAATTGGCCTTCGCGGCCGCAGCTCTGAAGTCATCGACAGTTTTGAGCTCAGCGCCGAGCAGATGTGAACTTGAGGCGATGAGAAGCATCGGCGGACATAGAAGCGAGAATTTCATGTAGGTAAGGTAAATGTTGGGGAACATTTCTAGACGCACCGGGAGGACAACGCAAATTCAACAGACTCGCGCTGAGTGCGCCATCGATTGAAGTCGCGACGCTGAACCCTTCTATGTCGTCGCCCGCACCTCGAGGTTGCGTTTGATGACTGCGCACGTTAGGAGACGTGCGCCACGATGAGCCACAAATTTTTCGTCGCATTCATTCCGGTTTTTGTCGCGATCGATCCAATCGGCCTCATCGCGATTTTCACGGGGCTTGCTGCGAACGCTTCGGCTGAACAGCAGAAACGCCAGGCGTTTCTCGGGATTTTGACGGCGCTCTGCGTGGCGATCGGATTTATTTTTCTCGGGCAGATTACTTTCGACGCGCTTGGAATCACCTCTGCCGATTTCCAAGTTGCGGGCGGTCTTATTCTACTTGCCTTGGCAGGCCGCGAGTTGCTCAACGTCGGGCCGCCCGACCATGGGGGGAGCAATGAATTCGGGGTCGTGCCGCTTGGAATGCCTTTGATTGCCGGGCCGGCGTTGCTCACGGCGCTGCTCGTTCTAGTCGACACCGTAGGCTTGGTCTTCACGCTAATTTCGCTTCTCGTTAATCTTGCTTTGGTCGCACTGGCGTTTTGGAATGCAGACCGGTTCACACGCTGGATGGGCAAGCAAGGGTTGCGCGGTGTTTCGAAAATAATAGCGCTCCTTCTGGCGGCAATCGCAGTGAGTCTGATTCGCCGCGGCTGGGAAGCCCCGTAATCCGCACGCTCCGGCGATCATCGCCAGAGCGCATCGCTTCGAGATCGCTCGAAGTTAAAAAAGGGTTTCTATACGGGGCGGCGGCCCGCCGGCAATATGCCTGCGCTCAGATGGCCAGAATTCTTGCAATTCTGCGCTTTTGTCTCCAGCCTGAAAACGCGCATTGAGTTCAACCTCAATCGCCTTAATCTCGTCCTGCTGCGGAAGCAGCCCGCCCGAATAGATGTAGGCAGGCACTTCATTGCGCGTCCGAGTGAACGGGACTTGGGCGAATAGATCTAAGCGGCGTTTCTGCAACTGCTCCGTGGTCCAGTTCTTGTAAACCGGACTCCGATATCCCCACGTAACCCCGGTATATGCGTAGCGGCCATAGGGAAAACCGCCCGTCACCGCCGGACCCGGCGGTGGTGCGGGCTGTTGCGCACAGCCGATCAAGCCAACGGCAAATGTTGCTAAGAATAATCGTTTCATACTGTTTACCTTGTTTAGACACTCACTGCCACTATATAACCACAGAAATTTCTCGTAGTCGCATGTTTATTTTGCTTGTTGCGAACTGCAACCTCCTAAAATTCAGAGCGATCCAAGTCCAAACAACAGGTCGGACGCGATTCAGATTACGTCCCGGGGTCGGGTAGGGTCGTTGACACACTCGCTGCTCCTGTTACTATCCTCGCTCGAATGAGATTTCCTTTACCGCTTACGGCGAAAATCGCGGCCTACGTGATTGGACACAAGTTGCGTGGTACGAAGAAATTCGCCACGGTCCTTCAGCTCGAGCCGCTGCATACGTGCAACCTCACATGTACGGGTTGTGGGCGGATCCGCGAGTACTCGACGTCGCTCAAGGACATGATGAGCCTTGAGGACTGTCTTGGGGCGGCCAAAGAATGCAACGCACCGATGATTTCCATCTGCGGCGGTGAACCGCTTATCTACCCGTATATCGAAACGCTCGTGGAAGGACTGCTCGCGCAAGGGCGAATCGTTTACATCTGCACAAACGCAATGTTCATGCGGAAAAAAATGCGCGAATGGATGGCATCGCAGCTCTCGAATCAACCGAAATTTGTCGAGGAGAAAATTGCTGCGCTTCTGCGTGCAGGCCTGCTAAGCGATAAAGACGCGGCGGAAATTCGCAAGGGCAGGAAAGATCCCACAAAACCCACGATTGGTCCGACCAAGTGGATGTACTGGAACGTGCATCTTGATGGTCTGGAGCGAACACACGATCTCATCGTGGAGCGCGAAGGCGTTTTCAAGGAATGCATTCTCGCAATCAAAATGGCGAAGCTGCTCGGGTATCAGGTGGCGACGAACACGACTGTTTACAAAGAAACCGATATGCAGCAGATCGAACAAATGTTTGATTATCTTTCGGATCTTGGCGTAGATGGTCACACCATTACGCCGGGATACGATTACGACGCTGCCAAGCGAGACATGATCAAGCGGCTCAATCTGCGGCCGGAGAATTTCTTTCTCACCCGCGCAATGACGATCGATAAGTTCCAAAGAATCGAGAAGTGGATGAGTCGTTATACATTTTTGGGGACGCCGATCTATTTCGAGTTTCTCGCAGGCAAGCGTGATTTGACTTGCTCGGCATGGGCGATCCCCACTCGGAACATTCTCGGCTGGAAAGGACCATGCTATTTAATGACCGACGGCCATTTCTCCAGCTACGCGGAGTTACTGGAAAAGACCGAATGGGATCGTTATGGTGTCGTGAACGGCGTCGCGCGCGACGGCCGTTGCGAAAATTGCATGGTGCATTGTGGCTATGAACCGACCGCGACATTGGGACTGCAAGCTCGGCAAGGCGACACCTGGAAAACGATCAAGTTCAATTTCGGGTCCAAGCCGAAACCTACTGGCCGTGGCAGCGAAGTTCTCGCCTTCAATGGCGTAAGTTCGGGTAGCGGCCACCTGACCGGGAAACGCGCCGAAGTTGCAGCGCAAGCTTCGTAAAGACGAGATCTGCAATGCCCGAATCGAAGAATCTCATTGTACTGCCGAGCGCGCGACCCGACATAGGGGAATCGTATTCGGCGAATGATGAGGAGATCGCGCGTGCAATCGCGCGTGCGCAAGAGAACCTGTTGCGCCAGCAAAAGCCAGACGGCCATTGGTGCGGAGAGCTGATCGTCGATAGCACTCTATGCTCCGATTACATTCTGTTCATGCATTGGTGTGGCGAAGTGGACGCGCAACTGCAGCGGCGCTGTGTGCGCCACATTCTCAAACGCCAACTGCCGGACGGAGGATGGAATATCTACCACGGTGGCCCGAGCGAGATTAATGCCTCGGCGAAAGCATATTTTGCGTTAAAGCTCGCTGGCTGTTCGGTGGACGCGCCGTTCATGCAGGAGGCCCGAGCCAACATCATCCGCCGCGGCGGCATTCCGCAGATGAACACTTTCAGCAAGCTTTATCTGGCATTACTGGGCCAGTTTCCCTGGAAATATTTACCGGCGATTCCGGTGGAAATGGTGCTCCTTCCGCGCTGGGCGCCGTTTCACATTTGCAAAATGTCGTCGTGGAGCCGCGCGATGCTTGTGCCGCTGTCGATCATTAACCATTTCAAACCGACCCGCATTTTGCCCGGCGAAAAGCAATTGCACGAACTCTATCCACTTGGCACCGAGCAAGCTGATTTGCGTCTGCTCCGCAGCGAAACTTTCTGGACCTGGCGCAATTTCTTTCTCCGGCTCGACGACACTCTGAAATTCCTGCAGCCACTACGCATTGGTCCGTTGCGCCGGCGCGCCCTGGAGGAAGCTGAGCGGTGGATGCTCGAGCGGATTGGCGAGGGTAGTGATGGTTTGGCTGCAGTGTTTCCTGCGATGCTGAATTGTTTAATTGCATTACGCGCCCTTGGGTATTCAAAAACAAATCCCATTTACGCGAAGGCGGAGAAAGACTTTGCTGGACTGTTCGTTGACGATCCTGAGGATTTCCGTATTCAACCATGTCTGTCGCCGATCTGGGACACTGCAATCAGTATCATTTCACTGGTGGAATCCGGGCTTGCTTCGGACCATCCCGCTTTGCAGAAAGGCGCCGAGTGGCTCGTCAATAAAGAGGTGCGCATCCGCGGCGACTGGTCCGCAAACAATTCATATTCGGAGGCCAGTGGATGGGCGTTTGAATACAACAACATTTATTATCCTGACACTGATGACACAGCGATGGTGCTGATGGCGCTGCGACTAATCCGGCCCAAGGATCCCCAATCGCTCAACGAGACCTTTCGCCGCGCTCTGAATTGGCAGCTTAGCTTCCAATGCCGCGACGGCGGTTGGGCGGCGTTTGATAAGGACGTGACTACAGAGTGGTTGGAAGACATGCCCTTTGCCGATCACAATGCGATCCTGGATCCAACTTGCAGTGATCTTACTGCCCGTACTCTTGAACTGCTTGGTTATATCGGATTTGATCGGAGCGCGCAGTCTGTTCGCGATGCAATCCAATACTTGATCAACACTCAGGACGAGGACGGCTCGTGGTACGGACGCTGGGGCGTTAACTACATCTACGGAACGTGGCAGGTGCTGCGCGGCTTGCGTGCAATTGGGCAGGACATGACGCAGGACTGGATCCTGCGAGGTCGCGATTGGCTCGAAAGTTGTCAGAACAACGATGGCGGTTGGGGTGAGACTTGCGGCACGTATGAAAATCCATCGACCAAAGGCATTGGCCAAAGCACGGCCTCGCAAACTGCATGGGCGATCATGGGAATCTGTGCCTGCGGCGATCTGGATCGGCCAAGTGTTCAGCGGGGTTTGTGTTTTCTGCTCGGTTCGCAAAAACCGGATGGATCGTGGGATGAAGATCAAATAACGGGAACCGGGTTTCCCCGCGTGTTCTATTTGAAGTACGACATGTATCGTCAGAACTTCCCGCTGCTCGCGTTTGCCACGTACGTCAATTATCGCAGCGGCGTCGGACATCGTCCGAGTTTTTATTGCTCCGAATGATCTTGTAGCCACGGGGCCTGTGGCGCGTTTGTTGCTCAAAGAGAACCGGCCACAAGCGGGTGGCTACAGCGCCTATTTCGTCGCGCGCAAAAATAAAACCTGTCGCGCGGCGTAATTCGAACTAACTGTAAACATTATGGCTTACGAATTACCAAAATTACCATACGCGTACAATGCTTTGGAACCGCATATCGATGCGAAGACGATGGAAATCCATTATACCAAGCATCACCAGACTTATGTCAATAACCTGAACAATGCGGTCAAAGGCAAAGCTGATCTCGAAAAGAAATCAGTCGAAGATTTGATCAGTGATCTCAAATCAGTGCCGGAAGATATTCGCACAGCTGTGCGGAACAACGGCGGCGGACATGCGAATCACTCATTCTTTTGGAAAATAATGGGAGCCAACGCCGGCAGCGAACCGAAAGGAAAACTCGCTGACGACATCAAATCGACATTCGGCAGCTTCAACGATTTCAAAGAGAAATTGGCTGCTGCCGGCGCAGGACGTTTTGGCAGCGGCTGGGCGTGGCTGATCAAGAACAAGAATGGAAAGCTCGAGATCATTTCGACGCCCAATCAAGACAGTCCTTTGATGGATGGCAACAAGCCGATCTTGGGCGTCGATGTTTGGGAGCACGCCTATTATCTTAAGTATCAAAACCGAAGACCTGACTACATCAAAGCCTGGTGGAACGTGGTAAACTGGGACGCCGTGGCGAAGAATTACTGATTGGCGTCGGGCGAGTTCTGCTGTAGCGGCGGTCTGTGACCGCCGCTAAACTTGTACGCGTTCAACGGTCAAACAGACGCGACAGAAGCATGGCTTATCTAAACGAAAACTATCTTAAACTTCAGGCCGGCTATCTGTTTCCGGAGGTCGCTCGGCGAGTTCGCGAATTTTGCGAAACCAATCCGGAGGCCGCCAGGGAATTGATTCGATGCGGAATCGGCGACGTCACGGAGGCGCTGCCACGCGCGGCGATTGATGCGATGAAGCGGGCTGTCGAAGAGCTTGGTCATCGCGAGACGTTTCGCGGTTATGGTCCTGAACACGGGTACGAATTTCTAAGGTCGGCGATTGCTCAGCACGACTATCAGGACCGGAATATCGACATCGCTGACGACGAAATTTTTGTCTCGGACGGGTCAAAATGCGATTGCGGTCATGTTCTCGACATTCTCGGCGATCAAAACAAAATCGCAGTCCCCGATCCGGTGTATCCGGTCTATGTCGATACGAACGTAATGGCAGGCCACAGTGGGGCGCCTCGCAAAGATGGAAGCTACGAAGGAATTCTCTATTTGCCGTGCACCGCTAAGAACGGGTTTGTTCCCGATCCGCCGGCAGAACATGCGGACCTTGTTTATCTCTGTTTTCCCAATAATCCGACGGGCGCGGTTGCGTCGCGTGAACAACTCTCGGACTGGGTCGATTATGCGCGCGAGCACGAGGCGCTACTTCTTTTCGATGCAGCGTACGAAGCGTATATTTCCGATTCAGACATTCCGCATTCGATCTTCGAGATTCCGGGGGCGCTGGAGTGCGCGATTGAATTTCGGAGTTTTTCGAAGAACGGCGGGTTCACCGGCGTGCGTTGCGGATTTACGGTGCTGCCGAAATCCGTACTCGCGCGCACAAAAAACGGTCGCCACCTTCCGCTTCATCCACTTTGGCAGCGGCGTTGGAGCACCAAATCCAATAGCGTGAGTTATCCTGTTCAACGCGGCGCCGAAGCGCTTTACTCGCCCGAAGGTCGTAAGGAAATCCGCGCGCTCATCGATCATTACATGGGGAACGCCAAAATTCTGCGTTCCGCCGCAGCAAAGGCCGGTATGGATGTTTTCGGCGGCATCAACGCGCCGTACATCTGGGTGAAAACACCCCAGGGATTATCGAGTTGGGAAATGTTCGATCGGATGCTGCGGGAGTTGAACGTTGTTATCACCCCTGGCGCCGGTTTTGGCGCGCAAGGCGAAGGCTACGTTCGCATTTCGGCGTTCAATAGTCGGGAAAACGCGGAAGAAGTAGCGCGCCGGTTGCAGAAGCTGTAGTCGGAGTCTCTCAGTATAAGGGCAACTCCTGCGACATCAGCGAATCACCTCTTGTCGATGGAGGGTAGCTGCGTAAAGTGCGCTAAATTTTGCACAGACGAAGGAATGGGAGAGTGTCGGATCGAAAGCAAAATTTACCACAACTATATCGGTTTTGTTTCCTGATGATGGGCGACCTGCGCAAAGCGCAGGAAGTCTTTAACACGACGTTGCGCGAAGCCGGTTTGCGTGCCGCAAAGGGAGAATTGCCTCGCGAGCCCTTTTGGCTTTTTCGCGAAGCGCGCTGGCGCTGTTTGGAAGCAAGTAAGACGGACCTGCAGCCGGAGCAGCTCGAAATGGAGGAGCATGAAATAGCTTCGGAGGCGGCGTCACAGATCAAGCAGCTCGAGCCGGCGCAGCTGGCGATCTGGATTTCGGCGGCCCCCGATCCTCAGCGCACCGCGCTGGCTCTTTTTTATCTCGACGAATTCGATTATCTCGAAATCCTTGATATCGCAGAACTGAAACTGAGCACGCTGTCACGATGTTTGTCGCGAGGCCGGCGACAGTTGCAGGCGTGGCTGGATACCAAGCATTCCGGAGCAGACAAGGCATGAGGACCTTCCGGCTATTACGTCGGCGCCGCGCCCTTTTGAATTGTGCGCCAATCAGCCAAGGTCATTTGACCGACCGCTCCATGCGCACCGCAATATCACGTGAAGACGGCTCCGATGAATTTGTTAATCAACAGAACTTTGATCGAGCCGTGGCGGAACTGGTTCGTCTCGTCCCGATCCCAACCGAGTCCGCTGAATGGTTTTCGGACAAGGACGTTATTCGCGCCCCGAAGCGGACATGGCGGAAAATTGTGCTCAATCCTGCTGTGCTTGCGATCAGCATTGCAGTCGTCGTAATAGCCGGGGTGTTCGCGTTTCACCTGGTTGGTCAGCTAAACGATTTTCCGGGATCATCGACAGCACGGAAATTATTGACAGTGGCCGGCTCTACTCGATCGGTCATGCTGGATCCCGTGAACGCAGAAGCGGGAACACTAAGCGATTTGTTTTTTATGAAGCACGGGCTGGAACACTATGATGTCCCGGACGAGTTCGCCGATTTTCAAACAATTGGGTGCCGCGTTTTTGACGATGACGAGTCGCAAAGGATCGCTCAAATCTGGGTGGCTGAAAAGCAAATGCAGTTTTTTCTTTTTCCGGCAGAGAGAGACAGCAAGACCGGGGCCGTATTGGCATTTCCAGGTTGGCGGTACATTCATCAGGAAGGATGGGCCGGTGCGGTCACCGAACATAACGGTGTCTGCTTCATGGCTGTGCTCAAAGGTCGTGAGAAGGACCTGGAGCCGTATCTTTCGGCACCCAGGGAGTGATACCACTCTCGCTTCCCTTCCTTACTACTCATTCCCCTGGAATGGGAGAAAACGAGGTGTCCGATTGGGGCTCGCGTTGACAGCGTAAGTTACGCGATTGACCTTTCTCGCCGCCGATTTGCGCTAGGGTACCAGGGTAGTAGAGCAACGCCCACAGCGTTCGAGTTGGTCGGGTTGACGCGATGCGACCGCACAGCTAAGGAACTTTTCCAAGCCAGGGTAGCTCAGTGGTAGAGCAGGGGACTCATAAGCCCTTGGTCGGGAGTTCGAATCTCCCCCCTGGCATAACTTCGATTGCGGATTGCGGATCGATCATTGGACTTTCGGCGGTGGACGTTGAGCGTTGGGCGTTGAAATGTTCCTGCGCCTGCGGGGCAGTCATGAACACCGAAAATTTTGTCAAAAAGCTCTTTGCGCTTGGAAATTCGTATTGGCTGACAAGGTTTGTCATTCTGAGGCTGCTTGGGTTCGTTTACGCGGTCGCTTTCCTGATAGCGGCGCAGCAGTTGATACCGCTTGTCGGCAAGCATGGATTAACATCGGCTACTCATTTTCTCGACAGCGTTCAAACACAACTTGGTTCGCGCACCGCTGGCATGGTGCGGGTGCCGACACTTTTTTGGTTAGGAATTTCGGACAACGCACTATCGATCTTCTCCTGGATAGGCTTCGGCTTGTCGCTGGTTGTTCTTGGCGGCTACGCCAACGCGATTCTGCTAGCGGTTCTATGGGCAATGTACATGTCGATCGTTCACGTCGGCCAGATCTGGTACGGTTATGGTTGGGAGCTCCAATTGCTGGAGACCGGATTTTTATCGATTTTCCTTTGCCCATTGCTCGATGGACGGCCGTTTCCCAAGTGCAGGCCGCCGATTCTCGTGATCTGGCTGTTTCGATGGCTTGGCTTTCGCATCATGATCGGAGCGGGACTCATCAAATTGCGCGGCGACCCGTGCTGGCGCGATCTCACCTGCCTTTATTATCACTACGAGACGCAGCCAATACCGAGCCCCGTCAGTCGCTACCTTCACTTTGCACCGCTTTGGTTCCACAAATTCGGAACGGGATGGAACCATTTTGTCGAACTGGTCGTGCCGTGGTTTTCGTTTGGTCCACGCCATGTGCGACATGTCGCAGGCGTGCTGCTTGTCACGTTCCAAATTTTTCTCGTCATCAGCGGCAATCTTTCTTTCCTCAATTATCTGACAATCATTCCGTTCCTGGCGTGCTTCGACGATTCGTTTCTGCACCATTTTCTGCCCAGGGCATTGGTCAAACGTGCCGAACGCGCTGCGCAGGAATCAGAGCCGGCGCGCATCAACAACACGATTGCGATCGCCTTGTCGATACTGGTGATCTATTTGAGCGTTGCGCCGTTGCTCAACCTCGTTTCGGGACGCCAGCTGATGAATTATTCCTACGATCCGCTCGATCTTGTAAATACTTACGGAGCGTTCGGTACGGTCGGCCGGGAACGGGACGAAATCATTTTCGAAGGTACCGCAGATTCGGTGATCACCGGCGACACCAAGTGGAAGGAATACGAGTTCAAAGCCAAGCCGAGTGATCCAAACCGGCGGCCTTCATTTGTAGCGCCGTATCAACCGCGGATTGACTGGCAAATCTGGTTCGCTGCAATGGCTTCACCTGATGATTACCCGTGGACTTTGCATTTTGTTTGGAAACTTTTGCATAACGACCAAGGCACGCTTTCGCTCCTCGCTAACAATCCATTTCCTGACGCGCCGCCTCGCTACATTCGGGCGCGACTTTATCGTTATCAATTCGCGCCAATCGGCGAAAAAGCCTGGTGGAAACGTGAGCCAATCGCTGAATGGCTGCCGGCGCTCTCGACGGACAATCCCGAATTTCGTCGGTTGCTTAAAGCAATGAATTGGTCGGATTGAAACTTCAACAGTTAACCAATTCGTCCGATCTAACCAAGTCATGTGGAAACCTGTTCGGGTTGTCAGCCGAGATTTTCTGCAGCGCGTTAGTGAACCAACCTCTCGCTTTTATTCTGATTTCCTGGCCTATGGAAACGCCAACATCACGCAAGCTGAGCTGATCAACCGGTTGCCACATGTAGCGATGGTCGGCGACAGTGCCTGCATGGGAGTTTATATCTCATCGCCTTGGAGCACATTTTGGCGTGCCCGCAGTTGCCGCGGCAATAACTGGTTTCTCGATACTAACCGTGTGCCGGCGGGGATTCAAAGCGTTTCGAAAAGACTGGAAGAGTTCACTCCAGTTGTTGCGATTGAATGTGCAGGGATCGGGGCGCTGGTCGATCACAAAGGACAACGGCAGAATCTTTTCCGCAGAATTATTCGGACGCGTAATTTCTCTGAACAAATTGGCGGCTTGCTGGCGATGAAACGTTTCCCCGATTTGATTCTGATCTCGATTGGGCATAACAACGTCGACTGGGCGTGGCGAAGTCCAAGCAGCGAACTGGAGCAACCGGGAAACCGTTTACAACGGCAAAGCCAGGAGCTCCGCGAGAACTTCACACAACACATGCGGCACCTGATTGCTCACGCGCTATTGGTGCGTCACAGCATCGCGGTCGTGGTTTATGGCCTCATCAATTTCCAGTCCTACTTTGTAGGCCGCGAAATCGCGGAACGCCTGCGAGTGAATGACGCGTCTCGCTATCCGCATCTGGAAACGACTTACAAATATTTCACGTCCTTCCGACCAGCTTACCGCTCCAATCTCATTCGCCTCGCAAGGATGGTGAACAAGGAATTGCGCGAGATGGTGAATGAGTTGAACCAGGAACTCGCTGATAACACGAATGTGCAACTTGAATATTCGGACGGCTTGGCCACAGCCGATTTGAGTCGGATGGAGCTGCTGCACCCGATCGATGGCTGGCATGCTTCGGTCGAAGGCCACAATGTCCTCGCGGAAGCCGCGTTTCGCGATCTCGGACCAAGTCTGGAATTTCTTGGAATCAAGTGATTACCGTTGACATCGCATTTCATCGTGGCCGCTTCGCTGAGTCGAGGCTTTTGCCGATGATGCTCGCGCGAAACACGGCGACACAACGCCGTGTACAGGATTCATAAGCGCCGTCGCGAGAATGCTTGATTACAGATCCCCGCGCTCGTGCAGTCGAGCAATCGTGTCGCGCAACATGCGGTAACCATAGTGGCCCTGGCGAACCCTTAACAACTCCGAGCCACGCCATCTTTGGTGGATCCTCTGGAGTTGTTCGAGTGGCGCAATTGAATCGAATTCGCCTGCCACGAACAGCACCCGTGCGGGATCACTTTGCGGCACGTTGTGGATTGGCGAGCTCAGGTGGAAATGCCGGGCAATAAGAGACGGCTCGATATTTGCCCGTCGCAATTCGCGGCGGATCGAGCGTGCTGCAGGGCTCTCCCAAATCGCGTGCTCAATATTTACGATCGGCGCCATCAAGGCGACGAAACGCAGGTCGCGCTCGACCATCGAAAGTAATGCGCCGATCCACCCGCCGTAGCTGGTGGCGAGCACGCCGAATTCGCCGGAACCGCGTTCGCGCAACGCGCTCATCAATTGGCGCAGCTCCATTACTCCCTGGCGCAACCCTTCCGCATTTCGGATCAGATCGCAGGTGATCGCAAGCTCGCCATTCCAGTAGCCGCGCGGGACACGAGAATAATGGTAAGGCAGATGGATGAAGCACGCGTTCCAGCCAAGGCTGTTGAAGCGCTCTGCGCAACGCCGGTAGCCAATATCGCTGGCCGACATTAGCGCGTGCAACATCAGAACTGTTGGTGCGTCCCGACGTTCGGACGGAAAGAAATCTGCGCACGCGATATTGTTCGCGGGGAATTGAGTTTGGATCGGACTGCGCCATGTGACGCTCGCACTACCATTTCGCAATGCCTTGCAAAGATCATCATCGCCCAGGCACGTGTAGTACTCTGCGGCGTTCAGCCGCTCACACTGCTCCACGTAGAGTTCCATGTCTGCCCGGCTGCGCCCATTCAGCCGGTGGCGGTTGTGAAGTAGATTGATCGATGCGCAGAGAAGTGAATCGATCGTTTTCGCCGTCACACGCAAGAGTCTGTCATTCCGAGCCGCGCGACGCGAACTCGACGAATCCCGAGATGCTGCCGTTGGGTATTGCAATGGGCTACCTCGACTTTCCCCGGCATGGCGGCGTGGTTTCATCCGTTGTCGCGGGGGCTGCGGCAAATCGTCCGTCGTGAGGCGGAACACTTGTTGTAGTTCCGTGTACAGATTTTTGAACGCGCACGCCAATTCCGCTTCGATCCGCTCGCGTGCCGGTAGTTTTGCGCGATCGGATGAATGTGTGATTGGGTTTCCGAACGCGATCCAAATCGGCGTCCTGCCTCGTAAACCGGGCAGCCAACGTCTGGTCGAATAGAGGCGGTCGCTGCCGAGGATAACACACGGCAAGATCGGAACGTGGGCAATGTGCGCCAGCGTTGAAGCCCCGGGACGCAACGGTGCGCCTTCGAGCAGCGACCGTTGGCCGTCGCGAATTCCGCCTTCGGGAAACAGCCCTACAACACGTCCCTGTTTGAGCCGCTCAATGGCGGTCCGGATACTTTCGCGATCCGCACGATTTCGATCGACCGGAAACGTATCGATGGCACGCAGCAGAAAACCGAGCGGAGGCGGTCGAAAAAATTCCGCCATGGTCATCCAGTCGATTTTTCTTTTGATCACTAATGAAATGAAAAATGGGTCGAAATGGCTGATGTGATTGGCGGCCAGCAAGAAACCGTCGGTCCGATTTGCATTTTCTCCCCGGAGGACGTGAACACGCGCAAGCCCCCCAAACAGCAGTCTTACGAACAGCCTCCCGGCACCATAAAATGTGGTTTTGCCTTGCACGTCTTGAGTGTTTCGCTGCCTGGCCCGTTTCGAAAGACTATTTTTCAGGCTGATTCCTTTTTGCAACGTGGTATCGTAGATGGCGGTTACCAAGCGAGGTGCTGGCTATGAAACCGAGGAGTCCTTTCACGGGCGGGCAGGGGAAGTTCCCGCGCACGGATTACTTTTTCCATTCCGGTTTCGATCATTGGCACGGCGGCTATTTTTCGCCCTATGACGGAGAGGATAGGTATCGATCAAGGAATTTCTACAATTTGGCACGCGAATTCCGTATCGAAGCTGCGCGGGAACGCGCCAGAGAAATGGCGGTGTTTGGGCTGATTGTCCTGACCTCGGCGTGGCCGGTGCTCTACATGGTGGTCACGGTGGTGAGACTGCTAAGCAGAGGACGGCCTCTGGACCAATAGGTCGTTCTAACGATCGAGGCGACGCCGATCTTGGCTGTTGGGCGCGCCGGAAGGCCACATTCTCGCCAGGTTGAAAACAACATTCTTGTACTACTGTTTTGGCCAGAGAAATTCGTTCCGATACTCGGGTGTTTTCTCTGGCACCAGGCCGTGGCGCGTGACGTTTTCGGTCACCACGCGCGGGATGAGGAAGTTCAGCAAATAATCTTCGCCACCGGCTTTGGTGCCACTGCCGCTCATCTTGAATCCGCCAAAGGGATGACGGCCGACGATTGCGCCGGTGCACGGGCGGTTGATGTAAACGTTCCCGGCTTCCAATTGCGCTTTCACGCGTTCGATGTTGTCGGGGCTGCGTGAGAAGAATCCGCCCGTCAACGCGTAATCGGTGCCGTTGGCGACTTCGATCGCTTTGTCGAGATCGCGCACTTTGATCACACTTAGCACCGGGCCAAAAATCTCTTCGCGCGCGATCCGCATGTTTGGCCTTACACCCGTGAAAATCGTGGGCGGAATGAAATAACCGTGTGGCGGCACTTCTTTCGCCTGATAGGCGAGTGTCGCCTCTCTTTTGCCAATTTCGATGTAGTCCAGGATCCGCCTGTAAGCGGCTTCATCAATTACCGGCCCAACCACGACGCCGGACTCTTCAGGATTACCGACACGCACGCTGGCTGCGGCACCGAGCAAACGTTCGACCACGCGGTCATAGTTCTCTTCGAGAACAATGAGCCGCGACAGGGCGGAACATTTCTGTCCCTGAAAACCGAACGCAGAATAGATCGAATCGACAATCGCTTCATCGAGATCAGCGTCCGAATCGACGATCATGGCGTTTTTACCGCCCATCTCGCAAATCACGCGCTTGAGCTCGCGCTGGCCTTCGCGCGTTTTGCCGGCGCTCTCCCAAATCCAAAGGCCCACCTCGCGCGATCCTGTAAAGGCGATCAAATCGACATCTTTATGTTCGACCATGTGCGCGCCAATGACCGAGCCTTTGCCATTGAGGAAATTCAACACTCCAGGCGGCACGCCGGCTTCCTCGTAAATTTCCATCAACATCGCGCCGGTGATGACCGATTGCTCGGATGGCTTCATGATCACGGTGTTGCCCGTGACCAGCGCCGCGCTGACCATGCCGCACAAAATCGCCATTGGAAAATTCCACGGCGCGATGACGAGCGCGACGCCGCGCGGCCAATAGTGTTGATAACTTTCTTCGCCAGGCACATTTTGCGTCAGCCGCGGTCGGCCCATCGAGCGCATATGGCGGGCGTAGAATGTGCAAAAATCGATGGCCTCGGCGATGTCGCCGTCCGCCTGGCTCCACGGCTTGCCGACCTCAAAGACTTCGAGTGCGGAAAGCTCGAATCGCCGGCGCTCGAGAATTTCCGCTGCGCGCTCCAACAATTGACAACGCTCTTCAAACGGAATGCGACGCCATTTCTCGAATGCGGCGCGCGCTGCGGCGATGGCGCGCTCGGCTTCGGGAATTCGAGCTTCGGCAGCGTAGCCAACGATTTGGTCTGGCTGACTCGGATTGAGTGAGGAAAACATTTTGTCGGTCCAGATCTTTTCGCCGTTAATCGTGACCGGAATTTTCCGTCCAAATTGCTTGCGCTGTTCGCGCAGCGCAGCCCGCATTTTTTCCTGGTTCTCGGGCGAGGCGAAGCTCGTTAGCGGCGCATTTTTATAGGGAGCGTTCGATTGTATCTTTGGTTTGGTTGTGGTCATATTGAGGGAATTTGATGGCGGTAAAACGCCGTTTCGGCTCCGGCGCAAAATTTCACGCGGATCGCGCAATAGTTCTTCTGCAGGAACGTTTTCGGAAAATTTTGCGCGCAAAAATCCTTCGTTCGACGTGTTCTCGAGGAGGCGGCGAACCAGGTAAGACATTCCCGGAAGCAGTTCGCCGACCGGGGAGTATTCGCGGACACGATAGCCCATCTCGACCAAGGCGCGCTTGATCGGACCGGCCATGCCGTAGAGCAATTGGAATTCAAAGCGGCTGCGATCAATGCCGAGTTCGTCCGCGAACGCCTGCGCGTGGGCGATGCTGCGGACGTTGTGCGATCCAAACGCAGATGTAACGATAGATTCATTTTCCAATAGCAATCGTGTGAGCGTTTCGAAATTCGCATCGCTTTCTGGCTTCTGAAGGTAAACCGGACAAGCCCAGCCGTTCTGCCTCGATTTGGTCGTTTCATAATCCCAGTACGCTCCTTTGACCAGTCGAACTGCAAAGCGCGTCCCGCGCGCGCGGCCCCACGCTATCAAGTCGCGCAAGTCCGTTTCAGAATCTCTCAGATAGGCTTGGGTAACAATGCCGGCATGCGGCCAATCCTTGAACTCCTTCTCGATGAAAATGGTTTTGAACAGTTCGAGTGTGATATTTTTGTGTGCATAACTCTCCATGTCGAAATTGATGAACGCACCCAGTTCTCGCGCACGGCGCAGAAGCGGCCGCAATTTCGGCGCCAGATGGGCGATCGCGTCCGTCGAGTCGGCCGGATCGATTTGCGAATAAAGCGCAGAAATCTTAATCGAAAGATTTACAACCGGGAAGAGGTCCGAATTTTTGCCCAGTGAATCGGTCCAGTTTTTTGTCTCCCGTGCAAGACCTTCCAATAGATCCACATAACGCGCCGCATACTCATCGGTCTCCGGCTCGCTCACGACAGCTTCTCCCAAAAGATCGACAGTAAAACTAATCTTTTGGGTCCGGCGCTTGCGCAATGTCCGCATTACATCGTTTGGATTTCGCCCGGCGACGAACTGGCGCGCCATTTCGGAAACGTTCCATCGAAGGATTGGCCCGCTGATCCAAGGAACGACGCGCGCCAGGCGAACACCGGTCCCGAGAAACTCTGAAATCTTCCTGGAATCATGCCCATCGGCGATATATTCCTGGAGATGCTCAACGATTTCGGTCGAAGTGTTGAGCGAGGGGAGAACATCGACAAAACGAAACAATTGAAGCTTGAGTTGCTCATCGCGCATCGAGAGCGTCATTAATCGCTGATAAAATCCGGCCTTGCTGAAGAGCGACTCAGGATGTTTGTCGACCAGGTCAAAAATGTGCCTGCCGCGCAGCTCAATCTCGCTTTGGAGCGACCTCATTTACGAAATTAGTTCGCCCCGATGCCTTAAGCAAAGACAGAAGCAGGCAACTTTCCGTCCCAAAAAATTTTTGCGTCAGATACGCTCACTTTGGGAGCGGCTTCCGAAAATAGGATGAAATTGCTTCAGGCAATTTTGAGGAGCAAGTGGAGGAGATTTGCCTGGCAGCGTCCGGAGGCCCAGGGCTCGGATCTGTCAGGCAATCTCTTTTTTTGCGCTGATTGAGCATGCGCGGAAACTCGCGTAGCAAACATGATATGATGGTAGAGCGCCACGGATTCGCTAGTGACAACACCGCGCCGATTTGCCCCGAGGCATGGGCCGCATTGCAGGAAGCGAATGCGGATTACGCCGCTGCGTACGGAGAGGACCACTGGACTGGAGCGGTTTGTGATCGAGTCCGTGAACTTTTTGAAACCGATTGCGACGTCTATCTTGTGTTCACTGGCACGGCTGCAAACGCGCTGGCACTCGCGCAAATGTGTCAATCATTTCGCAGCATTGTGTCCTACCAAAATGCCCACATCCAGACTGACGAATGTGGTGCACCGGAATTCTTCACTGGCGGATCAAAACTCGTCCTGGTCAGCGGCGAGAACGGCAAAATCGATGTTGGCCAGGCGGACGCGTTGCTTAGGCGCACGAGCGACCTGCATTCGCACAAGCCGGGCGCGATGAGTATTTCTCAGGCGACAGAGTTCGGAACAGTGTATACGCGCGACGAAGTCGCGGCGATCACCGAATTAGCTCGTGCCAACAAACTGCTTGTGCATATGGATGGCGCGCGTTTCGCCAACGCGGTTGCGTCGCTCAATTGCGCGCCGCGAACAATCACGTGGGAAGTTGGCATTGACGTTTTGTGTTTTGGCGGGACTAAAAATGGGATCGCTGCGGGCGAACTGGTAATATTTTTCAACAAAGAAATTTCGCGGGAGTTCGATTATCGAGTGAAACAAGCCGGTCAGCTTGGGTCGAAGACGTGTTTCCTGGCTGCGCCGTGGCTGGGGCTATTGGACGGAGGCGTATGGTTGCAGAATGCGCAACATGCCAATCGCGCTGCACAGCAGCTTGCGCAACGCCTGCGACGTGAGACGAAGGTCGAGGTTGTATTCCCGGTGGAGGCAAATGCGGTGTTTGTGCAGATGGACAACAACCTTGCGAGCAGTCTCCATGCTCGCAGATGGTGCTTTTACAAATTCATCGAGCCGGACGTTTATCGTTTCATGTGTTCATGGGCGACCACTGAGAGCGATATCGGCGATTTCATTCGTGACGTTACTCTAAATCATTGAACGAATGGCGACGAGTCGCATCTGTATGAAGGTAAAATGAATATGCTTGCGCGAATTTTGATGTTTGCACCTGTCTTGCTAGCCGCGTGCCAGGCAACTCACGACGTAGCTTCGACGTCGTATCACGTGACTCGCGGAGCGGCGGTAGGTTCATACAAAGTGGCTCGCGCGGTAGCGGTCGGTTCCTACCGCGTTGCCAGTGCTCCAGTGCATTACGCCAGGCGGAAGAGGGGCGATGAAACGTCAACCATGGTGGGAACTGAGACTCCGTCCGATGTTACGAATCCCGGCCAATCAATTCCTCCAGAAATGGCGTCAGCCTCGCGACAGCAACCGCGAGTTGACGCCGAGAGCGGCCAGAGCCGAAGATCGAGTGGAACTTCTGTCACATCTCGCAAGGAGTCAGCGCAGTCGTCAACGAGCGTCTCATCCTCGCGCGTTTCTGCTCCATCGACGGCGTTTCCGACAGGAAAATTAGTCCCCGGCAAGCCGGGATATGTCTTCAGCCCGTTCGACAAGGAAGGAAGATACGTGGATGTAAGCGGCTTCCCGTCTGGCACCAAAGTGAAAGACCCCTGGACCGATAAGATCTTTCTTGTTCCATAAGTTGTTGCGCGCCTGGTGTCGCGCCACACCGATTGCCGGGAACTCCGGCGAGTGCTACGTAATAACGTGAAACTGGCATCGCGAGTTGCGAGTTGCTTCATTGCGTTTTGTTTCCTGGGCTTGGCGTCACACAGTCTGGCGCAGGTTTACCAAGGAAAAGAACTCGTCAAAGCTGAGCTTCTGGCAAACACGAACGCGATTGTTCCGGGAAAATCATTTACCGTCGGTTTGCTGCTTCGAATGGCTCCGAAATGGCATACCTATTGGGCCTTCTCAGGCGATGCTGGTCTTCCCACAGAATTGAAGTGGAAACTGCCACCAGGTTGGAAGGTTGGCGAGATTCAATGGCCAATTCCTCTGAAAACGATCGATCCGGGTGACATTGAGACGTATGGCTATGAAAATGAAGTCCTGTTAATGCAGGAAATTACGCCGCCGCAAAAACTCGACACTTCATCAGTAAAGCTTTCAGCCGAGGCAAGCTGGCTGGTCTGCGAGAAAATTTGCATTCCGGGCAGCGCAACGTTGCAACTGGAGTTGCCGGTGTCGACAACGAGCGAGCCGGCAAACTCGGATCTCTTCACCCGCTACCGTAATCTGTTAGCGCAGAACTGGCCGGAATCGAATGTGGCAACGGCGAGCTGGAGTCGGAGTGGACGCGATCTCCGGCTTAAGATTACCAGCGAAGCCCTTGCCAAATATCCGGCGCTGGACTTTTTCCCATTGCCAGGACAAGACGTTGTCGTTGGCCATCCGGCCATAGAATCCCGCAACGGGAACGAAGTTATCTTTCGAATTCCCATTGAGTCGTCGGAGAAAAATTTGTCGTCCATCCCGGGCTTGGTTATCTTTTCCCAGCAGTCAAATGGGGAGGACCGCGCGGCGTGGCGAATTTCAGCCGCACCGATTGCGTCGGTGGCTAACGCAGCGCCTAGCCGTGGGATTCTCACCTTCCTGCTCTTCGGTTTTCTTGGCGGTCTCATTTTGAATTTAATGCCGTGCGTGTTGCCGGTGATTTCGCTGAAGATCTTCGGATTTATTCAACA
>Ga0066903_100000669_pt1 | contig 22517 bp, 16 predicted proteins | sample PanSoiMetaGPlot1_FD_67491 | JGI IMG/M metagenome (GOLD analysis project Ga0066903, IMG submission 67491) | Tropical forest soil microbial communities from Panama analyzed to predict greenhouse gas emissions - Panama Soil - Plot 1 (version 2) | ecosystem: Environmental > Terrestrial > Soil >... | reverse complement strand
CGTACCAGTTGTCGATCTGCGAGAGCGGGGTGCGCTCGTCGGTGCCGTCGTGAGACATCGTGTGGTGGGGGCTGGTGTGCCCCAGCCAGGTGTGCGTGATGCTGCTGAACCCGTGGCTCAGCTGCAGGGTCAGCACGCGCGTCACGTCGCACGCCAGCAGGTGCGCCGTGATGTCCATCATCTGCGTGATCTCCATCGGGTAGTTGGCGTTGTTGGCGGTCAGCGTGGCGGGCGACGCCGGGATCGTGCAGGCGCCGGTGGTGGGCGTGGATGTCGTCGGCGCCGGCGAGATCCGCCGTTCGATCGCCAGCACGCCCTGCAGGTGCGCGTCGATCTTCTGGTAGTCGGCGCTGCCGACGCGCGTGCGGATGCGCGCCAGATCGCCCTTCAGGAGATCGACCAGCGCGTGCTGCTCGTTGCGCGCCCTCGTCACCGCCGGGTCTTCGGTCGGCGGCTGCATCCCCGTCGGCGTCACGCCCATGAAGTAACGGTTGAACGCCGTCACCGGGTTGTCCTCGGACGTGATCGGCGCGTTCGGTCCCGTGTAAGACATCCGGTTCACGGACGTCGGGCTGCCGGTCTGGACGCCGAGGGCGATCGATCGGTAGAGCGTCTCCTGGGCCGCGTCGGTCGGCGACTTCGAATACGGCATGCCCGCTCCGTAGGCCTGCGCCACGATCTGATCGATCGTCGCGGCGTTGCCCCAGCCGGTCAGGTGGCCGTTGCCGCCGTCGAAGCTGGCGCCGCTGTTCGGCGGGGGCAGGGTGGTGCCGCTCCACAGGCCCGCCATGCCGTACGCGTGCTGTTCACCCGCGCCAGCGGCCGTCATCGTCAGGCCCCACGGGACGACCACCTTCGCCTTGAACGGCTCCAGCGGCGCGTGAATCTGCGAGAACGTGAAGTTGGTTTCGGTCCCGCTCGGCTCCGTGTCGACGGTCGTGCTGAAGTCCTTCGCGGGCGCGCCGTCGGGCGTGAAGATCAAAATCAGCCGCTTGGGCCGCGGCGCCGCCTGCGCGCTGGCGTTGAGCAGCGGGATCAGCGGGCCGGCGGCCGCGCCCAGGCCGAGGCCCTGCAGGATCTGCCGGCGGGTCAGGTCGAATCGCAGTCTGCGTGCCATGATGATTTAGCTCCCGATCAGGCGGACGTTGCGGAACGCGGGGCTGAGCGCGACGCGCTTCAGCAGCTCGCGGATGTTGCCGCCCGACGCGGCGAACGCCTCCCGGATTCCCTGGATCGAACAGGCATCGTTGGTCGTTTCCATGCGGCCCATCGAGTACCGGAACCACTGGCTCACCATGCAGTTCGACACGATGTCCGACCCGGCCAGCCGGTTCGCCAGCTCGACCGCGCCGTTGAACGTTCCATCCAGGCCCGGGCCGGCCATCACGATGTTGCCGGTCGCATCGACGGGCACGTTGCCATCCATGGTCCGGAACGCGCCGATGCCGTCGAAGTTCTCGAACCCGAGGCCGATGGGATCCATCAGCAAGTGGCAGGTCGCGCAGTTCGGGTCGCTGTCGTGCTGCGCGAAGCGCGCGCGCGTCGACGTGGCGGCCGTCGCCGGCGGCGGGGTGGTGTTCACGTTCACGGGCGGCGGCGGGACGTAGCCGCACATCACGTTCAGGCGCACCAGCTTGCCTCGGTGAACGGGCGACGTCTGATCCGGGTGCGCCCAGCGGGTCAGGAACGCCGCCTGCGTCAGGAGGCCGGCGCGTTGGGTGGCGTCGAGGGTGACGGGCATCCCGACGGTGAACCCGGCCGGCTGCGGCACGCCGTACAGGTTGAACAGCCCGCCCTGCGGGAACGCGACGTTCGACGTCAGCAGCGTGCTGAGCAGCCCGTCGCCCTGGCGGACGACGTAATCGGAGAACATGTCCAGCTCTGCCAGCATCGCGGTTCCGAGCTGGGCGTTGTAGCTGGGGTAGGCCGTCGTGCTCTTGGTCTGGTCCAGCAGATCGCTGACGCCGAGCCACTGCCGGTGGAAGAGCGCGATGGTCGTGGCGGCCTTGTCGCTGGTCAGCATGCGCTGCACCTCGCTCTGCAACACCGAATCGGTCACCAGCGTTCCGTCCGCGGCGCGCGCGAACAGCGTGTCGTCCGGCATCGTGTTCCAGAGGAAGTACGACAGGCGCGACGCCAGCTCGTAGGGCGTGATCGCGACCGTGCCCGCCTGCGGCGTGCCGGTCGCGCCGACGTCGTAGTGATAAAGAAAGAACGGCGACTGCAGCATCGCCTCGACGACCAGGCGGAAGCCGTTGGCGGCGTCGAGGCCCGTCTTGCCCAGCGTGTAGAGCGAGAGGTAGGTCTGGATCTCGGTCGCGTCGAGCGGGCGGCGGTAGGCGCGCTGGCCGAACTCGGTCACGAAGCGCGTCGCGCAGGTGGTGCTGGTGCCGGTGTCGCTGGTGAGGTCGCACGGCGATATCTGAGCCATGCGCGACTTGGCGTCGAGGGCCAGCGACGCGGCCGTCTCTTGCAGCTGCTGCACCAGCGTGTCGTCCACGGGCGCGATGGCGTTGCTGTTGAACGGGCCGATCGTCTCGTCGGGCCCGAGCGCGTCGGCGGGCGTGCCGGTGGCGCCGATCAGGTCGTGAACGGTGTTGTTGTACTCGTCGTGCGTCAGCCGCCGGGCCGGCGTCAGGCCCGCGTTCAGCACGCCGTTGCTGGCCATGCAGTCGGCCACGACCGTGTCAGCGGTTCCGCCCCCACCGGTCGAGGTGCCCCCGACGCCGGCGGTGCCGGAGATCGATCCGCCCGCCTGGCCGGACTGGCCGTGGGCGCCGATCGTTCCTGTACAACCGGCGGCCGCAGCGGTCGCCGTCAGCGCCAGCGCGCAGGCGCGACCGCGCCATCTGCTGGGAGAGTCGAGCATTTCACTTTCCTCCGTGCTGCGAAGGGAGCCGACGCCCACCCAGTAACGCCCGCAAATTCACTGTACGCCTCTTTGAAGTTTTTCGTCTCGCGTTATTCGCTCGTGACGAAAAAAAGTGCGTACATCGAGGATCATTCGGCAACGAAGTTACAAAACGGGGCCTCAAGGCTGCGTAGTTCGAGGGGTTTGAAACCCCCGATTTTAGCTAGCCCAGCCGCCGTGCTAGCTTGGCGCGCGAACATGGAATTTCGAACGCTCGGACGCACGGATTGGAAAATCTCGACGGTCAGCTTCGGCGCGTGGGCGATTGGTGGGACGTTCGGATCGGTCAAGGATGATGAGTCGATCGCGGCGTTGCACCGCGCGCTCGATCGCGGGGTCAACTTCTTCGACACCGCCGACGTCTACGGCGACGGCCGCAGCGAGCGACTGCTGGCGCGCCTGCGCAAGGAGCGCAAGGAGCCGTTCTACATCACGACCAAGGCGGGGCGGCGGCTGCCCAAGCAGACGGTCGAGGGCTACACCAAGAAGAACATCGGCGCGTTCGTCGATCGCAGCCTGAAGAACCTGGCGGTCGACACCATCGATCTTCTCCAGATCCACTGCCCGCCGACCGACGCGTTCTACCACCCGGAGGTGTTCGAGGTTTTCGACGATCTGGTGAAGGCGGGGAAGATCCGCTTTTACGGCGTCAGCGTCGAGCGCGTCGAGGAAGGCCTGAAGGCGCTGGACTATCCCGGCGTGCAGTCGGTGCAGATCGTCTACAACATCTTCCGCCAGCGCCCGCGGGATCTGTTCCTGGCCGAGGCGCGGCGGCGCAAGGTCGGCGTGCTGGCGCGGCTGCCGCTGTCGTCGGGGATGCTGGCGGGCAAGATGACCCGCACGAGCAAGTTCGCCGCCGACGATCACCGCAGCTACAACCGCGAAGGCGAGCAGTGGGACAAGGGCGAGACCTTCTCTGGCGTTCCGTACGAGGTCGGCCTGCAGGCGGTGGAAGAGCTGCGCAAGATCGTCCCGAAGGAGACGAAGATGGCGACCTTCGCGCTGCGCTGGATCCTGATGCACGAGGCAGTGACGTGCGTGATCCCCGGAGCCAAGCGGCCGGCCCAGGTCGACGACAACTGCGACGCGGGCGACCTGCCCGCGCTGTCGGACCAGACGATGGCGGCCGTGCTGGCGGTCTACGAGAAGCGGATCAAGAAGCACGTCCACTGGTACTGGTGACGCGGGCGTGGGCGTGGGCGGCGTGGGTTTGACCGCTGGCGCCGCGCGGGTCCTCCTCTCGGGGACGAACAGGCTGGCGGCGGCGATCGAAGAGAAGCTGCGCGCGGGGGGCACGCCGATCGCGCGGCTGGCCGACGATCCGGCGACGCTGACGGCGGCGGGGTTGGCCGGCGCGGCGGTGCTGGTGCTGGCGTCCGACGACGACGCGGCCAACGTCGACATGGCGCTGACGACGCGGCGGCTGCGGCCGGACCTGCCGCTGGTCATCCGGCTGTTCGACCCGGAGCTGGCGGCCTACGTGCACGCGACGCTGAAGGGGGCGGTCATTCTGAGCATGCCCAGCGTCGCGGCGCCGGTGCTCGCGCGTGAGACGTTGCGGGCGATGAAGGAAGCGGCCGTCCACCCTGAGGTGGCGGCGCGGGCCGTGCGGCGCCGGCGGCGGCTGCGGACGCCGGGGCGGCGCCGGCTGGATCGCGTGATGATCGGCGCGGCGCTGACCCTGGTCGGTGTCATCGCGTCCGCGACCGTGTTCTTCGCCAGGACGCTTGGGCTGCGCGCGCTCGACGCGCTCTACTTCGTCTGGACGACGGTGATGACGGTCGGCTACGGCGACATCACGCTACGGGGCGCGCCGGACAGCGCCAAGCTGGTCGGCATGGGGCTGATGCTGGTCGGCGCGGCGTTCCTGGCGGTGCTGTTCGCGTTCTTCACGAGCTGGGTGATGACCCAGCGCCAGGACGCGCTGCGCGGGCGCATCCGCGTGCGCTGGAAGGGCCATGTCGTGCTGGCCGGCGGCGGTCACATGGCCATCGGCGTCGCCGCCGAGCTGGCGGCGTCGGGACGGCGCATCGTCGTCATCGAGCGCGACGAGGACCGGCCGCACATCGACATGCTGCGCGCCGCCGGCCACCGCGTGATCATCGCCGACGCGACCAAGGCGGAGATTCTCGAGCTGGCGGGCGTCAAGCGGGCGGCGGCGCTGGTGGCGCTGACCGACGCCGATCCGACCAACCTCCACATCGCGCTGCTGGCGCGCGCGCAGCGTCCCGACCTGGCGGTCGTGATGCGGGCCGAGTCGGCCGAGCTGTCGGCCTACGTCAACGAGCACAAGGACGCGGTCGCCGTATCGTCGGTCGCCGTCACCGCCGACGAGTTCGCCCGCCACGCCCTCGGCGCCTGACGCCGCGGCTACTCGACGCCGCGCCCGATGCGCGACCACCGGATGCCGGTCTTGCTCGCGCCCCGCGAATACCAGATCACCGTCGCCTTGCCCTTCACGAGATCGGTGTCGACCGTGCCCCAGCGGCGCGAGTCGTAGCTGTTGTCACGGTTGTCGCCGAGCATGAAGAGGCCGTTCGGTGGAACGACCGTGCGCGGGTGGTCGATCGCGGGGCGATCGGGCTGGAGCATGATCGTGTACGTGCGGCCAGCGTTTGTCTCGCGGACGAGCTTGCACGGTTCGGCCGGCTCGTCGGGGATCGGCGACGCGTCGTCGCGGTACGAGCACGGCTGCTCGAGCGGCTGGTGCTCGAGGGGCACGCCATTGATCACCGGCACGCCGTTGCGCACCTCGATGGTGTCGCCGCCGATGGCGACGACGCGCTTCACGTAGTCGGTGCTCGGGTCCATTGGGAACTTGAACACGATGACATCGCCCCGCTCGACCCTGGCGGGTCCCTTCTTGACGAAGATGTGATCGCCGACGAGCAGCGCCGGGATCATCGACCCGGCCGGGATCTGGAACGCCTCGACGAGCCAGATCCGGGTGCAGAGGCTGCTTCCCACTGACGCGAAGATGAAGAGCAGGCCGACGAGCCAGCCGTGCTTCAACGCGACGCCGCGCGGTTTTGCGATGGCGGTATCCGCGATCGACGCGAGGCCCGTCAGGAGCATCAGGGCGATGGCGATCACGCAGAGCTTCGCCAGAGCGGCCCGGGCGGCGACGATCAACAGCGCCCTTACCAGCAAGCCGACCGCCGTCCATCCCACGAATCGCCGCGGCCGCCTCAGAAGATAGAAGCCGGCGCCCGCGATCGGCTGGGCGAAGATCGCGACGACGAAGGCCCAGAAGCGCGACGGCTCACCGGCGGGTGCTGCTTGTGCGTTCGCCTCCGGGGCGGGCTTGTGGGCGAGCGCGTCGGTGGGGGCGTACGGGTTTGGGGGCTCGGCGGCCATCGCCGGCGGATTGTAATAGCGACCGGGGTGTGCCGGCGTGGTCAATGAACCGCGCGACCGATGCGTGACCAGCGGATTCCGGCAAAGCCGGCTTTCGGGTCACTCGACCAGGAGATGTAGGACGCCGTCCCGACGATGTTTTCGAGGGGTATCGTGCCGAGCTGCCGCGAATCGAGGCTCCCGTCGCGGTTGTCGCCGAGGACGAACACCGCGCGGTTTGGAACGGTCGTGGGGCCGAAGTCGTGCGCGTTCCGGTCATCCAACAGGATGATGTCGTATGAACGGCCGCCATTGGTTTCCCGAACCAGCCGGCAGGTCCGATTGACCCCGGGGCAGGGCTCACCGTCGGGGGCTATGGCAAGCGGCACGCCGCCGACGAAGGCGACTCCGCCGCGCACCTCGATCGTGTCACCGGCCGTTGCCACGACCCGCTTGATGGACGCGACGCCCTGATCCCGAGGGGATCGAAAGACGACAACGCTGCCGCGATCGACCTCGGCACGCCGGTCGAGAGCGACGTCATCACCCCGCAGCAGCCCAGGCATCATCCAGCCGGACGGGTTTTCGAACCCGGCACGGCGGGCCAGAAGGATTTCGAGCGGTTTGAAGCCGTAAGAGGCGAAGACGATGAGAACCACGATCACGAGTGAACGTCGAAGGCCGGGAGCGGACGCACCGCGACGGGAGAAGGCGACGTGGAGGATCGCAAGATACGAAGCGCATTCGCAAAGGAGCGCCGATATGAAGAGCCAGCGCGAGACCGCGCGCGAAGCAATTACCAAACCCACCCTCGATATGAGGTTCAGCGACGTCCAAGCGATGAACGGTCGCTTGCGCCCGAGGACGTAGAACCCCGTGCCGGTGAGCGGGACGGCAAGCAGAGAGCCGACAATCGCCAGTAGACGCGCCAGAACGTGCCGGCGGACCTTCGGCACCTCGCGCGCGAGCGCCTCGCTCGGCGCGTAGGGATTCGCGGGCTCGGGCGCCATGCCGAGCGGATTCTAGATCCGCGTCAGCCGCGCACGGCCTCGAACAGCGGCGGCAGGGGCGGGGTCTTGCCGAGCGCCAGCGCGATCGCGTGGGCGGCCTGGTGGACCAGCATGCCGAGGCCGTCGGCGTAGCGATCGGTTCGTGCGCGCACGGCGACGGCGAGCGGCGTCTCCCCGCCGTACGCCATCTCCAGCACGGCCGCGCCGGCGGGGAGCGCGGCGAGTCCCGCGGCCGCGGCGGCGTCGGCCCAGGCGGCGGCCGGGACCGCCGAAACCAGCGCGGTCGCGCCGGCCAGGGCGCGCGCGAGGCCGTCGCCTTCCCACGCCGTGACCGTCACCCGCTCCCGCTGCGCGGGCAAAAGGCGCGCGCGCAGTTCCTCGGCGACCTCGGGCCGGCGCGCGATCAGTCGGACCTGGGCGCCCGCGCGCGTGAGCGCCTCGACCGCGCCCGCCGCGGCGCCGCCCGCGCCGACCATCGCGATCACGCCGCCCGGCGCCTCCACGCCGACGTCGCGAAGCGCGGCGATCAGGCCGGCGCCGTCGGTATTCTCGCCGCGGATCTTCCCGTCGGGCTCGAACAGCAGCGTGTTCACCGCGCCCGACACGCGCGCCTCGGGGCCGTGGCGGTCGGCCAGCTCGAAGGCCGCCGCCTTGTGCGGGATCGTGACGTTGAGATAGCGGTAGCCCTGCGCGCGCAGGTCGGCGACCACGGTCTGGAATTGCGGCGCGGCGACGGAGACGGCGCCGTACGTGCCGTCCACGCCGAGCGCGCGGAAGGCGGCGTTGTGGATCGCCGGCGAGCGGCTCTTGCTGACGTCGCTGCCCAGCACCGCCGCCTGAATCATGACTTCTTCGTTCCGTCGACGGTCGCGTCGATGCCGCCGTCGTGCACGCGCACCGTGATCCTATCGCCCGCGCGCACGTCGCCGGCGCTGGTGACGACGTGGCCGTCGGCGCGCTGGGTCAGGCTGAACCCGCGCTCGAGCACGCGCATCGGCGATAGCGCCTCCAGCTTCCCGCCGGCGGCCTCGATGGCGTGCCGCCGGCGCACCAGCGCGGGCTGCATCGCCACCTCCAGCCGGTGGCGCATCGCCGCCAGGGCGTGGCGCTGCTCGGCGATGCGGCGGTGCGGGTGGGCGCGGTGAAGTCGCCCCTCGACGCCGCGCAGATCGGCGCGCGCGCCCGAGGTCCGTCGCGCCAGCACACGCCGGGCTCGTTCGATCTGTTCGTCCAGGCGCTGGCGCCGTTCATCGAGCAGGCGGCGCGGATCGCCGAGCCGCGCGCGCGCCCGTTCCAGCTCGTGCCGCGCCCGGCGCGCCGCCTCGGCCAGCGCGCGGCCGCCGCGGCGGCGCAGAAGGCCCAGCTCCGCCGTCAGATCGTCGCGCACCGGCACCGCGCGTTCGGCCGCCGCCGACGGCGTGGGCGCGCGCAGGTCGGCGACGAAGTCCGCGATCGTGAAGTCGGTCTCGTGGCCGACCGCGGAGATCACCGGGACGCGGCAGGCGAAGATCGCCCGCGCGACCGGCTCCTCGTTGAACGCCCACAGGTCCTCGAGCGAACCGCCCCCGCGCGCGACGATGATGACGTCGACGTCGGCGATCGCCTCGAGGCGCCGGATCCCCGCCGCGATGCCCAGCGCCGCGCCGTCGCCCTGCACCTGCGTCGGCGCGAGCAAGATCGGGATCGGGAAACGACGGTGCGCGATCCGGACGATGTCACGGATGACGGCGCCCGACGGAGACGTCACGACGCCGATCCGGCGCGGCAGGAACGGAAGCGGCCGCTTGCGCGCCGGATCGAACAGCCCCTCGGCGCCCAGCCGCTGCTTGAGCTGCTCGAACGCGAGCGCCAGCGCGCCCGCGCCGGTCGGCTCGACCTTGTCGACCGTCATCTGGAACTTGCCGCGCGCCTCGTAAATCGTCAGCCGCCCGCGGCAGCGCACCGCCATCCCCTCTTCCAGCATGAACTTCAGGCGCGACGCCTCGCGCGAATACATCACGCACTCGAGCTGGGCGTCGGCGTCCTTGAGGGTGAAATAGATGTGGCCGTTCCCCGACCGCTTGAGCCCGGAGACCTCGCCTTCGACGCGCACGTCCGCAAACCGGCTCTCCAGCGTCAGCCGCGCCGCCTTCAAGAGCTCGCTGACCAGGTAGATGCGCGGTTGCTGCGGGACCTGCGGGGGGGGCGGCGCCGGAACCTCGACCGATTCCGGCTGTCTGCTGGGTATTGACGTGGACGCTGACGCTGGCGGGCCGGGGGCTGTCTCTACCTCTTGCGCCTCCTGGCCCGGCGCCTTCGGCTTGGGATTCGCGAGCAGCGACAGCTGCTCCTGCTCCGGCCGCTCGGCGGGCTTGCGGCTCATTTGCCCGCGCGTGCGGCGGCGCGCTCGAAGTCGGCGGCGCTCGCGCGCACCACTTCCAGGTCGTGGTAAGCCCGGTTCTTGTCCTCCTCGGCGCGGTGCGCGAGGCCGGCAAAGCCCCAGCGGCCGTCCTTTCCCCGCCGCAGCTCGACGCGCGCACCCGACGCCAGCACCGCCGCCGCATCGTCGGGCGTCGCCCCCGCCTCGATCGGCGCGGCCCCCAGCACCAGCGGCCGCAGCATCGGCAGGATGGTGGGCGCGGCGTCCATGATGAAGAGGTCGCGCGCCGACGGCGCGGTGGCGGCGTGCTCGAAGCGGCGCGTCTCGCGCGCGCGGATCTCGCCTTCCGGATAGTTGGACAAAACGATGTCGTACGCCTCGCGGTGGAACTTCTGGATCGACATCCAGTTCCAGCGCGTGTCCTGATCGAGGGCGTCGAACAGCGCGCCGCCGTCGCCGGCCTTCACCGCCACGCTCAGCCGCTGGTACGCCTCGGCCGGAGTCTTCGCCCCCTTGCGGCAACCCGCCGCGGGGGCGGCCAGCGCGACGATCAAGACGAGGCCCAAGCGTGGGCGCGACATCCTCCGCACATAGCGGAAACGCCGGGGCAGAGCAAGTGTTGTGCTAGGCTCCGCACCGCCGCGAAGACATGACCGATCCGGCCAAGCCCCAGCCTGCCGGCAACCCGGCGGGCACCGTCGATGAATTCGCGCACATTCCGCGGCGGCGCGCGCGCCACCCGGCCATCACGCTGGGCGGGGCCCTGCTGGCGTTCTTCCTGATCGTCTACGGCCGTCGCGACCTGTTCTACGCGCTGTCGTCGAGCGAGCCGGTCGACCTCGGCTCGGCCACGACGCTGATCGCGAGCAAACGGGCGGATGAGATGGTCAACCGCTACGTGCGCGTTTCGGGTGTCCCCGATCGCGAGAGCGCGCTCGAGCTGGACACCAAGGGGTCGTGGGTGTTCAGCCAGCTGTTCCGCGTGCTCGGGACGGGCGATCGCCTGTTCGTCCACCGCCTGGAAAACCCTCTGCCCGCCGCGCAAGCGGAGGCGGACGTCTTCGAGGGGCGTTTGATCCGCATCGACGAGCTGCCCTACGCCGACGCCATCCGCACCTACTTCGCGCGCCACGTCAGCGCGACCCACTATTTCGCCGCGGACGCCGCGGCGAAGGCGCTGGCGGGCCGGACGCCGGGCCAGCCCGCGCCGCTGACGGTCGTCGATCGCGGCGGCGATCGCGTGACGCTCGGGTCCGACGAGCCGCTCGCGATCGAGATCGTCAGGCCGGCCGAGGTCCAGATCGGCCTGCCGCGCGCCCGCTTCGCCACCGAGGACGCCGCGCGCGCGGCCATCGAATCTCGCGGCGGCGAGGTGGTCACGGCCCGCGGGCTGGTTCAGGCGGCGGCGCCGCCGAGCGCCGGCATGTCCAGCCTGCTCTCCAACGCGCCGGCGCCGCCCGCGCGCTGGACCTTCGTGGTCCGTTTTCCGGCGGCGCGGCGGCAGGCGGCGCTCGACGAGCTGGGCGACATCGACCGGACCGTGGAGATTCGCGATGCCCGCGAGACCGTCGCCGCCCACATCGCCGACCTGTCGGCGAACGGCGAAGACGGCGCGCTGATCGTCCGCGCGCCCGGCGTCCCCGAGCGCCGGATTCCGACGGCCGACGTCGCGACCGTGCACACGATGGCGCCGGTCGTGATTCCCGACGGCGCGCTGATGGTCGTCGAGGGCGACCGCCCGCGCAATCACGTCCCGAGCATCCTGATCTCGCTGGTGCTGTTCATCTTCGGCGTGTTCAACCTGGTCGCGCTGGTCCGCAATCGATAGCGATGGCGCTGCGAATCCACGACACGCGGACCGGGAAGAAGGTCCCGTTCGAGCCGCTCCAGCCGGGCAAGGTCGGTCTCTACGCCTGCGGGACCACTGTCTACGACCTTTGCCACATCGGCCACGCGCGCAAGGAGGTCGCCTGGGACGTCATCGTCCGCCACCTGCGCGCCAGCGGCTTCGCGCTGCGCTTCGTCCGCAACATCACCGACGTCGACGACAAGATCATCAACAAGGCGAAGGAGGAGGGGACGTCGGCGGAGGAGGTGGCGCGCAAGTACACCGCCGAGATGAACGTCGACTTCCGCGCGCTCGGTCTGGCGACGCCCGATCTCGAACCGCGCGCCACCGAGCACATCGCCGAGGTGATCGATATCATCCGGCGCCTCGAGGAGAAGGGGCTGGCCTACGCGATCGGCGGCGACGTCTATTACGCGGTTCACGGGTTCGCGACCTACGGCCAGCTGTCGGGGCAGAGCATCGACGATCTCAAGGCGGGCGCCCGCATCGAGGTGGACGACGAGAAGAAGAGCCCCCTCGACTTCGCGCTCTGGAAGGGGGCGAAGCCGGGCGAGCCGTCGTGGCCGAGCCCGTGGGGGCCGGGGCGGCCGGGCTGGCACATCGAGTGTTCGGCGATGGCGCACCGATACCTGGGCGAGCCGTTCGACATTCACGGCGGCGGCTCCGACCTGATCTTCCCGCATCACGAGAACGAGATCGCCCAGTCGGAAGGCGCGTTCGGGGTCGGCAACTTCGCGCGCCACTGGATGCACTCGGGCCTGCTGACGCTGGGCGGGGAGAAGATGTCGAAGTCGCTGGGCAACATCGTCACCATCCGGAAGGTGGGGGAAACGCACGATCTCGAGTCGCTGCGCCTGCTGTTCCTCGGCGTGCATTACCGGAGCGCGGTCGGGTTCACGCTGGCGCGGGACGACAAGGACCGGCCGGTCTATCCGGAGCTCGACGAGGCCGAGGGCCGGCTCGAGTACTTCTATCGGACGCTGGCCCAGCTGGCCGAGGCGCCGGCGAGTGACGACAAGGGCCCGGTGCTGCCCGAGGCCGACAAGACGATGTCCGCGTTCAAGGATGCGATGGACGACGACTTCAACACCGCGGCGGCCATCGGCCAGCTCTATGAAGTCTTCGTGCTCGCGAACAAATTGCTCGCGGATCCGAAGGCGGCGCCCAAGGACGTGCGCCGCCGGACGCTGGCGCGCCTGCGTCACGACCTGATCAAGTGCGGTGAAACACTTGGAATTTTTCAGCGCGATCCAGGGGCGTTTCTGCTCGCCCGCCGGGATCGGCAATGTGCTCGCAGAGGGATCGATGCGGCGGCGGTGGAGGCGCGGATTGCGGAGCGGGCGGCCGCGCGCGCGGCCAAAGATTTCGCCCGCGCCGACGAGATTCGCCGCATTTTGCAAACCCAGAGCATCGAGCTGATGGACGGCCCCACCGGCACCACCTGGCGGGTGGTCTGATCACGTCCCCTCGCCCCGCGGAGCGGGGAGAGGGTTAGGGTGAGGGGCCGACTCTAGCTGCCGCTGGCAGCCGAGGTCGGCGTGGACTGCGACGAAGGGCCGGACTCGGAGACCGAGCGCTTGCCGCGGCCGTTGTTCACGCGCTCGCGCAGCTCCTTGCCAACCTTGAAGAAAGCCAGCCGCTTGGGCCGCACGTGGACCGCCTCGCCCGTGCGCGGGTTCCGTCCCTGGTACTCCTTGTAGGCGCGGATCGAGAAGCTGCCGAAGCCGCGGATCTCGATCCCTTCGCCCTTGCGGAGCGCATCGACCATCGCGTCGAACATCTGGCAGATCAGAAGCTCGGCGCGGCCGTGCGGCAGCTTGGTCCGCTCGGCGATCAAGTCTATGAGGTCAGCCTTCGTCATCGGGCCCGCTGACCCGGTACTGTAAGCGGAGTCCCGACCGGAAGTCAAAGGTTACGGTAGCTTAGGGTTGTTTACGTCGGTGGCGCCCGGTTTAGCCGAGAATTTCGGCGCCGCCGAGGTACGGCCGCAGGGCCGCCGGGACGTCGATCCGCCCGTCGCTGCGCTGGTAGGTCTCGAGGACGCCGATCAGCGTTCTCGGAAGCGCGAGCCCCGACCCGTTCAGCGTGTGGACAAAGCGGGCTTTTTCCTTTGCTCCCGCATCCTTGAAGCGAATGCGGGCGCGGCGCGCCTGGAAGTCGCCGAAGTTGGAACAGGAGCTGACCTCCAGCCATTCGGCGCAGCCAGGCGACCAGAGCTCGAGGTCCTGCTTGGCCATCGCCGAGAACGACAGGTCACCCGTGCACATCTGGACGACGCGGTAGGGCAGCTCCAGCACCTTGAGGACGTCCTCTGCGTCAGACAGCAGGGCGGTGAGCTCGTCCATTGACGTCTCGGGTCGGACGAATTTCACGAGCTCGACTTTGTCGAACTGGTGCCCGCGCTTGATGCCGCGCGTGTCCCGCCCAGCCGCCATCTGCTCGCGCCGGAAGCAGGCGGTGAAGGCGACGTGCCGGATCGGCAGGCGGGCGCCGTCGACGATCTCGTCGCGATAGAGGTTCGTGACCGGAACCTCGGCGGTCGGGATGAACCAGAAGTCCTCGACCGCGTCGCGGTACAGGTTGTCGCCGAACTTGGGCAGGTTGCCGGTCCCGACCAGGCAGTCCCGCCGCACCATGTAGGGCGGGTAGATCTCGACGTACCCGTGCTTCTGGGTGTGGAGGTCGAGCATCAACGTGATCAGCGCGCGCTGGAGGCGCGCCCCCCAGCCCTTCAGCACGTAGAAGCGCGAGCCGGAGATCTTCACGCCGCGCTCGAAGTCGATGATGTCCAGCGCGGTGCCGAGGTCCCAGTGCGGCTTCAGCGGAAAGTCGTAGCTGCGCTTGCGACCCTCCTCGCGCAGCACGACGTTCTCGCTCTCGTCCTTGCCGACCGGGACCGACGGGTGCGGCAGGTTCGGCAGCTCCAGCAGCAGCTCGTCGAGGGCGACCTCGGCGGTCTTCAGCTCGGCATCGAGCGTTTCGATCTTCCCTTTGAGGGCCGTGCTGTCGGCCTTGGCGCGCTCGCGCGCCTCGCCTGCGGCGGCGCGCCCGATCTCCTTCGAGAGGCGGTTCTGCTCCGCCTGCAGCGTCTGCGATTCATTCTTGAGGTCGCGCACGCGCGTGTCGGCGGCCGTGACGCGGCCGAGATCGACGGGCGCGCCGAGCCGATCGTAGGCGGCGCGGACCTCGTCGGGCTTGTCTCGCAGGAGGCGGATGTCGATCACGGCCCGGCAGTGTACCCGACCGCGGTCGCGGCCGGGAACGCCGTTTCGTGCGTAAGCTCCTTGGCGAACAGATCCCGCATCAGCTGCGCGGCCGCCGCCCGGCCGCCGCCCATGTGGATGGCGAGCTCGTCGGCGAACTCGGCGGCGGTCTGGAAGCGATCGTTCGGGTCCAGCGCGAGGGCGCGTTCCAGGATCTGGGGCGCCGGATCGGGGAGCTGCCGGATGCGCACGACGTCGCCGCGCAGCAGGCCCGCCGCCGCGTGGTGCAGCACCTCGAGATCGTGATTCCCGACGTAGAGCAGCTCGCCCGACAGGCAATAGTAGAGGACGAGGCCGAGCGAGAAGAGATCGCTGCGCGCGTCGACCGCCTGTCCGCGCGCCTGCTCGGGCGACATGAAGTTGGTGTTGCCCTTGACCACGCCGACCTGGGTCCGGCTGACGCGATCGTTCGACTTGACGATGCCGAAGTCGGACAGCTTCACCTCGCCGGCGAGCGACATGATCACGTTGCCCGGGGCGATGTCGCGGTGGACGATGCCGAGGGGCGCGTCGTCGGCGCGGCGATGCGCGTGCGCGTACGAAAGCGCCTGCAGCGTCTCGTGCGCGGCGTAGTAGGCGATGGACGTCGGCAGCCCGCGGCGCCCGCGCGCGGTGTGCCGTTCCATCAGCCGGGCGAGGTCGCGCCCGACGATGAATTCCTGGGTCATGAAGTATTCGCCGCCCACCACGCCGAAGTCGTAGACCGGGACGATGTTCGAATGGACCAGGCTCGCCTGCAGGCGGGCCTCGTCGATGAACTGGGCGACCGCTTCTTTTTCGCGCGCCAGCTCCGGGCGCAGCCGCTTGAGCACGAAGGTGCGCGTGAACCCTTCCGCGCCCTTGGCCTCGGCGATGAAGAGCTCGGACATGCCGCCCTCGCCGAGGCGCCCGACCAGCCGGTAGCGCCCGAACATCGCCACCTCCGGACCGGCCGCTGGCGGCGCCGGCGGGTCGGCGACGCCGTTCGATGGGCCGATGTCGTTCGCGGGGTCGCGGCGCTCGCCGAAGCGGAGGGTTGTCTCGTGCTCGACCGGGGCGACGGCGCTGTCGGCCACGGGCTGGGCGGCGCGCGCGCGCCGGCGACCCGAAGTGACGAGCAGGCCGAGGCCGACGAGGGCGAAGCCGCCCGCCACGGACCAGGGGAGCGACGGCGTCGCGTCGGCCGGCGTCGACGAGGTCGACGGCGCGGGCGCGGGTGCCGGGCGGCCGAGGATCAGGACCGGCTCGTTCTCCGACAGCGCGGTGAACCGCGCCGCGGCGAGCAGGAACGATTCGCTGCCGATCGTCGCCTGCGCCGACGCGACCATCCGGCGGCGCGCCGTCTTCACCAGATCGGCTTCGACGCTGACGCCGCCGGTCTGGCCGCGGCTGGCGACGATCTTGTCGCCCACCATCAGGCGGACGAGCGGGAACTCGCCACGGTACGGGCGCCACCAGTCCTCCGTGTCCAGCAGATCGATGATCGTGGCGCTGTCGACGTGCGTGGCGAGGGCGGCGTTGAGCGACGGCAGCTCGGCGGCGGCCTGGGCCCGACTTTCGACCGCGCGCAGGTCCGCCTGCGTGCGCGCCGCCTGCCGCGCCGCCTCGGCGCGGGTGGCCTCGTCGGCGAGAGAGCGCGCGCGAGCCGTCGAACGCGCCGTGAGCAGTCCCCCGGCGGCTGCCGCCGCGATCATTAAGCACCCGACGAATCGCCTGACCTTCACTAGAGCGTCGCCTCCGGATCGGATCCGCGCAATCGTCGGAAACGCAGCTGCTCTTGACCGTGCTCGGCGGGATCGGTCCTACCCGCGCTCACCTCGTCGCATTCATTCGAGAGAGCGCGCGTAATGTACAACACGCCTTCACATCGAGCCGCCGGTTCCGGTCGCGCCGCCCGCGCCGCCGGTCGCGCCACCTGTCCCGACGCTGCCGCCACTTCCGCCGGGGGCGCCAGTCCCGCCCGCGCCCGTCGATCCGCCGACCGAGCCGCCCATGCCGCCCATGCCGCCGCGTCCGGTCGTGCCGCCCGTCCCCGTCGCGCCGCCGGTGCCGCCCATCGTTCCACCCGTGCCGGTCGGCAGCGGCGGCTTGGCGGTGTTCTTGGTCCAGTCCCAGACGCTGTTGGGATCGTCGCCGCGGCTGATCGCCGCCTGGCGCGCCTCCGCCGCCTGCTGCGCGGGCGACTTGCCCGTCAGGCTGCGCAGGAACTCAGCCAGGTCGTGGACTTCGTCGTCCGTCAGCAACAGCGGTCGGATCTGCGGCGACTTCGTGCCCGCGAACGTCCCTTCGGGACCGCCGCCCTGGTTGTAGTGCCAGATCACGTCTTCCAGCGTCTCGACCGCGCCGCTGTGGAAGTAGGGCGCCGTCATCTCGACGTTGAGAAGCGACGGAGTCCTGAACATGCCCTCCAGCGTGTCGTCGTATTTGAGGCAAGCGACCCGGGTGTCCGTGCGCAGATCGCCCTGGACGGTTGAATTGACGACGAGGTCGGTGCACTTGTCGATGGTGGTGACGGCGTCGGTCTGCCGGCAGGTGCACGCGCCGGTCGCATCGTCCATCACCAGGCAGGTCAGGCTCGCCTCCGTGTTCAGGTCCTCCTGCTGGAACGCGGTGCTCGAGTTGGCCGCCACCTTTCCGCACGCGGTGGCGTCGGCGACCGCGTCGACCCTGCGGCAGATGCAGTGGTCGTGGTCCTGCGTGCGCACTTCTTCGAGGCGCTGGCGACCGAGCTCGGGGTTGTCGCTGTACCGGCCCGCGCCGTTGAAGATGTAGGCCATCGGGTTCGCGTCCAGCGCGTTCATGTTGCCGGTGATCGCCGATACCGACGCGGCCCGCCCGCGGTTCAGGGCGACCGCGTTCGCCGAGCCGGGCAGCAGGGTGATGTTTGGCGCGCCGACGTTGTGGAACTTCCGGTCACTCAAGGTCGGGCCGTTGTGGCAGTCGCTGCAAGCGGCCTTGCCGATGAAGAGCTTGAGGCCCCGCTTCTGGGCGCCGGTCAAGGCGCTGTAATCGCGGTCGCGCACGTAGCGCTGGAACGGCGAATCGGGCGTCATCATCATACGCGGGTAGGTGTCGAACAGCCGCCCCAGGTTGGAGCGGATCAAGCTGATGTGGTCCTGGGCGTCCTGCGGCATCATCTCGAATGGGCCGGGGGCGGCGCCGATCGCCGCAGGGTTGCCGGTCGTCGGGTAGACGTTGTTCGGATCGGTCGGGGGCAGGCCCAGCCGGGGATCCAGCTGGTTGTCCGGGAAGGTCGCGTTCCACTCGTCCTTGTACTTGGTGTAGATGAACCGCGCCTGCGCCATCACCGTCGCCGACGTGCTCCAGACGGTCGTGCCGTGATCGACGAGCCCATCGAAACGGCCCGCCCACAGGGTCCATTCGTTCCACTGCAGGTTGACCATCTGACCCGTGTTGGTGGAGAGGTAGTTGCGGCCGTGCGACAGGCCGGGCGTGACACCGTTGGTCGCCACCGCGCCCAGCGAGGCCATGTGCGAATCGGTGAAGTAGGGCGTGTCGTGGCAGTTCACGCAGGCGACCTTCCTGATGTCGCCGACGTTGCCGGACGGCCCGGCGACCGTGATCGCCTCGGCGACGTCCTTGTCGAAGAAGATCATCTGCCCCAGCTTGGCGACCGCTTCGTCCTGGTCCCGCAGGTTGAAGGGATTGCGGGGCGGATCGCCCTTGAGCGGCTCGAGCTGCTGGATCTGGGACCACTCCTCGTCGCTGAAGTCGTCGCTCCGGCTGCAGGCGGCGATCACGGATCCGAGGGCGAGCGCGATGACCATCGAATTGAAACGCATGTGTGTCCTCCCGGCGTTCTGTTCCAGGTCGTTGCGAGTCATCAGAACCACAGCACCAGCGAGCTGGTCGCGACGTCGTTGTTGAACTCGGCGATGCCGCCGTACTCCGCGTTGTGCAGGTACTCGGCCTTCACGACCATGTGCGGGTTCACCACCACGCGGAACCCGAACGTCGCGCGCGCCTCCTTGGTGATGTAGATGCGCGTCGTGTCGAGCGTGACGATGGCGTCGCGGATCTCGCCGCGCAGGATCAGGCCGAACTGCGCGAGCAGCTGCCAGTCGATCTCCAGGTAGCCGGACGGGTGAAGGTCCAGACCCCAGACGCCCATGGCGCCGTCGCCCGGCGACTTGCCCCGGATCAGCTGCCCCTTCACTGCGAGGTTGACGCCCAGATACTGGAGGTCGACGCCGGCGAACCACATCTTGCCGGCGTTGTCGGTGGCGCGATCCTGGGGGCCCCACTCGCCGTCCAAGCCGATCTCGAGGTGGTCGTCATTGTGCAAGAGCCGTCCGACCGGGAGGCTGACCGCGGCGCGACCGTTCAGCGTCTTGCCGTTGTTCTGATCGATCTCGCTGTAGAAGTGGAACATCTCGATCGTCGACGAGCCGTTGGTGACCGAGGCGGCGAGGATCAGCCAATCGTCGAGGAGCTTGCTGCGGATCTTGATCCCCAGCTGGGATCCGGTCGTGTAGCGGGCGATCAGCGACGGGGTGATGCCGAAACGCTGGTCGGACTTGCGGTCCTTGTATTCGATGCCGAAGACCGGCATCGACTTGCCAACGAACAACGACGTCTTGCCGTCGGCCGTCAGCAGGTATTCCAGCTCGCCCACGTCTGCTTCGATGAAATCGCCGAGCGCGAAGTCCGAGCCGGTGCGCGGGATGAAGTTGACGCTGGCGCGCATGATGGCCCGGTCGGAGAGCTGGAACCGCGGGCGCAGGTTGATCTCGTTCAGGATGAAGCCGGCCGCGCCGTTCGAGTTGATGCTGTCGAACCGGGGGACCGTCAGCCCGGGCGCGTCGCCCAGGTCCGCCACCTCGCCGCGGCTGTTCACGGCCGTCGCGAGGATGTCGCCCAGGAACACCCACGAGTAGTTCGCGTACTGCGGGAACTGCACGTTTCCGACGTCGCGCACCCAGCCGACGCCGCCGTTGCCGAGCGGCACGAAGAAGCCGAAGTCGACGTAGCCGTTCCAGGTGAGCGGCGACACGCGCTTCTGGGCGGCGTCCTCCGATTCGCGCAGCCGCTCGCCCAGCTCGTTGATCCGGTCCTCGAGCGTCTGCATCCGGTCTGGCGCGGGCGCCGGTTCGTCGCTGGCCGTATCGGGCAGCGAGGGTGCCGCGGCCCGTTCTTCTTGGCCGAGGGCGGGCGCGGCGGCGAGCAACGGTAGCGCCAGCGCGGCCAATCCGGCACGGCGGAGGTTCGATCGACGTTCGTGGAGCGGGTGTCTGCGGGATCGTCTGTCGTCGGTCATCGATCCTCCTCGGGTGGGAGAGTTGCGTTGCTTTCGTCGGCCAGGCGCATGATTTCGAGCATCACGTTCTGCAGATCGAACGCGATGATGGGCAGCCCCCTGTCGCTCCCCGGATGGAACGAGAACGCTCCTTCCCTCCAGGCGAGCATCTCCGCGAGTGCGTCGATCACCTGCTGGAACACGGCGCGGGTCAGGTCGTCGCGATGGCCGGGCCGCTCGCGCAGCAAAACCGAACCGAGCGCCTCCGCCCCTTCGCCGTCGTCCGTGCGCTGCCTGGCGAGCAGGGCTTCAAGCGCCGCCGCCGTGACGATGCGGCGTTCGACCAGCGTCTCGCCGAGCCGCTTGACGCCGGGCGCGGACGCGCTGGTGACCTGACCGCGAACCAGCCTGACGATCGCGGCCCCGCGGCGCGACGAGACGACCAGCGAGCCGGTCTTCTTCTGCAGGCGGAGGAACTCGAGCACCTCGGGCAGCGCGAAGCTGGTGACGTCGCCGCCGAAGCGCGGCGAGGCGACCGGTCCGCCGCCGTTCCGGGGTTGCGCCAGCAACGACTGCAGCGCGGCGCGGATCTCCAGATCGTCCGGTTCGAGCGCCGCGGCGCGGAGCAGGGCCGCCCGGGCTTCCTCGACTTCGCCGAGCGCGGCCAGGGCGAGGCCGAGGTTGTATGGACCGGTCACCTGGTCGGGAGCCAGCTGCTCGGTCGTCCGGAACGCCTCGGCCGCCTCGTGCCAGCGCTGGATCCTCTGATACGACAGCCCGAGGCCGCAGTAGGCCTGCGCCGAGTCGGGGTCGATCCGCAACGCCTCCGAAAAGCCGGCGATCGCATCCTCGATGCGATCGGCCGCCAGCAGCGCGTTGGCCAGATCGGCGTGCGTCGAGCCGAGGTCGGGGCGGGCCGCCGCCACCCTGGTCAGCAGCGCGAGCGCCTCTTCGTGCTGGCCGTCGGCGGACAGAACGATGCCGAGGCTGGTGAGCGCGTCCAGATCCCGTCCGGACGTGGCGTCCACGACCCGCCGCAGGCAGCGAACGGCGCCCGCGAAATCTCCGGAGCGCTCCAGCAACGACGCGAGCCGCAGGTTCGCGTATTGATGATCGGGATCGCCGGCGAGAATTGCGGCCCAGTGGGCCGACGCTTCGGCGAGCAGGCCGAGCTGTTCGTTGGCGGCCGCGGCGAGCGCGTGCAGATCGTAATCGCGCGGGCGATCTCGCAAAGCGTCGATCGCGACTTGCAACGCATTGCTGTCATTGCCGGCTTCCAGAAATAGCCGCGCAAGCGCGATCTTGGCCTCGGCGCGCCGCGGAAACCGTTGGATCGTGCGCCGCAATACATGTTCCGCGTCGGACGTGAATCCGGCGAACGCCAGCTCCGACGCGACGTCCACCATGGTTTCGAAACTATCGGAGCCGTATTTCAGCGATTGCAGTAATGCGCGGCGTCCGCCTTCGCGATCGCCGCGCTCCATTGCAGCAATCGCGCTTGCGCGCGCCGTTTGTCGATCCGCTGCGTTCGTGCTGGAGCGCTTGATGAAACGATTCAGATTCGGGCGAAGCACGGGACCAAGGACCTCGACGGAAATCGATCGCTCTTGAGCGATCGAGTCCGTCGAAATCGCCGATCGAATTCGATCGATCGAGGAGTCGTACGCTGATTAACGGGTCCTTGCGCGATATGTATGTGGCGAAACCAATCGTGGCATTTGTGAACGGAGATCTGACGGATCAATCAACCAAATTCGCGTTGCGTGGGTTGTGTAAAAAAACGACGAAGGCGAAAGAGCAAAACGCAACCGTTGTTGGACCTAAACCGACGCGCGTATTGTGACGAGAGAGTCTCCGCGTGATCGAGGAACGTCGACATACGGTGGACTCGGAACACGTGGTCGCTCACGCCGCAGAAAAATTCGGCCGCTATCAGCTGCTGGGCTTGCTGGGCCAGGGCGGAATGGGCCGCCTGTACATTGCGGAGCGGCGCGGAATCCAGGGCTTCGTCAAGATTGTCGCCCTGAAACGAATTCAGCCGCATCTTGCGGATAGCAAACAGCTGCGCGAGATGTTTCTCAACGAAGCGCGGATCGCCGCGCGGCTGGAGCACCCCAACATCGTCGCCACCTACGAGCTGGGCGAGGTGGACGGGAACTACTTCATCAGCATGGAGTACCTGCCCGGCGAGGATCTGTCGGCGATCATCAGCGGCTGCCAGGACGCGCAGATGCCGGTCGACATCGCCGCCGCGCTGGCGCAGCAGGCGGCGCAAGGCCTGCACTACGCGCACGAGGCGCGCGACGGCCAGGGCCGCCCGATCGGCCTCGTCCACCGCGACGTCAGCCCGCGCAACATCTTCGTCACCTATTACGGCGTCGTGAAGCTGCTGGATTTCGGCGTCGTCCGCGGGCCGGAGAAGCAGAAGAGCATCCCCGGCGTCTTCAAGGGCAAGTATGGCTACTGCGCGCCGGAGCAGCTGGAGGGCAAGCCGATCGACCGGCGAACGGACGTCTTCTGTCTGGGCATCGCGCTCTGGGAGTGCCTGACGGG
>Ga0066903_100000668_pt1 | contig 22530 bp, 26 predicted proteins | sample PanSoiMetaGPlot1_FD_67491 | JGI IMG/M metagenome (GOLD analysis project Ga0066903, IMG submission 67491) | Tropical forest soil microbial communities from Panama analyzed to predict greenhouse gas emissions - Panama Soil - Plot 1 (version 2) | ecosystem: Environmental > Terrestrial > Soil >... | reverse complement strand
GCGCGTCCGCCATCGGCGGCAATCTAGCGGTCTACCCTGTGCGCACGCGCCCGTAGCTCAGTGGACAGAGCGGCGGACTTCTAATCCGCGGGTCGGAGGTTCGAATCCTCCCGGGCGCATCTCTTGAGTGCCTTGGGGAAGAAGGAGCCCGTGCCCACCACCACCACCCAGCAGTCCGCTTTGCGCTCGTGGCGGCGCGGCCCCTTCAAGGTGTTGTTCGCACACCACCGCGAGCACGAGGCGCATCACGTCGTCGTGCTCATGGTCCTCGCCGCCGCACTCTCGCTGATCGCGACGATCCTCGTCGCAGGCGCGGCGGGCTACGTGGCTGTCGCCTCGCGCCTGCGGCACGCAGACACCTACTGGCTCCCGTTCGCAATCGCCGGCGCGGTCGTCGCCCACATCGGGTACACGTTCGCCTACCGCGAGGTCGCGCACGTGGGCCGTGGTGTCAAGCTCAGCGCTCTGCGCGCCGGCGCGATCGTCGCGGCCGGCTTCGGGATGTTCATCCCTCGCGGCGGGTTCGCAGTCGACATCGAGGCGCTCGAGGATCTCGGCGTGCCACCGGAGGAGGCGCGGGTGCGCGTGCTCGGGCTCGGCTCGCTCGAGTACGCGGTGCTCGCGACCGGAGCCCTGATCTGCGCGATCTTCCTGCTCTTGAACCACTCGGACGCGCAGCGCGCGGTGACGCTTTCGTGGACGATCGGCGTTCCCGTCGGAACCGCACTCGCCTTGATCGCGGTCCGCTACCGCGCGTGGATCTGCCGCGGCTGGCTCGGGCGAATCCTCGGCCCGCCGCTAGACGCGATCGCGGTCGTCGGGCAGATCGTCGCCTCGCCACGCCGGCACGGTGCCGCCGCGTTCACGGGAATGGCCCTGTACTGGGCGGGCGAGGTCTTCGTCCTCTGGGTCTGTATCGCCGCCTTCGATCGCGTCACGCCCTCCGTGGCGGCGGTCGTCGTCGGCTACGCGACCGGGTACGCCCTGACCCGGCGGACGCTCCCGCTCGCGGGGGCCGGCGCGGTCGAGGCGCTGCTGCCGTTCGCGCTCGTCTGGGTCGGCTACAGCCTGCCCGCCGCCGTACTCGCCGTCTTCGCCTACCGCGTCTTCAACCTCTGGCTGCCGCTCGGTCCCGCGGCGGTCGGGCTCTACCACTTGCGGCGCCGAGCTCCCGAGAGCCCGGGTTCGCTAGCGGCGGACGCCGAAGTCGGTGGTGATGATGGTGACGGGCCTCCCGCCGTAGACGCCCGGCGCGCGGGCGACGCGAACGGCTGAGACGCCGATCTGGCGCCACTGCCTGGACAGCAGGTTCGCGAGATGCCGGGGGCTTGCGATCCACAATCTCATCGCTTCCCCGGCACCCAGCCCTGGGGCGCGCCAGACGAGGTTCTCCCCGACCGACCAAAAGGACAAGCTCACCGCCGGATAAAAGCGCTGGATCCGCCGCCAGAATGCTGTCCCGTCAGCCGACGGATGGCCGAAGTAGCCCTGCCGACCCATCTCGAGCGAGTGCTGGTGCGCCGACCTGTCGAGGGCCGTCGACTCACGCAGCGTGACAAGACCGTGCGCGGCGCGGAACCCGTTCACGGCGGCAACCACCTGGTGGGTCAGCGTCGGGAGGTTCTCCTCCGAGCGACTGGTGCCGAGCGCCGCGTCGGCGAGGAGCGCGGTCGCGACGAAGACCGCGAGGGCGAGGGCGAAGTGGAGTACTCTGCTGCGATTCACGCGGGCCCGGTTGCGGCGATCGGGGAGAACCGCCGGGTCGTTCGACGCAAATTCCGGTAGCGGCGATCCTGCGCCGGCAATGGTTTCGACCCGACCCACCTACGGGAGAATGGCACAACGATGTCCCTCCGCAGCGAACCGCTCGAGCAGGAGGTCGCGCTGCCGGACGGGCGCGTCGTGGCGGTTCGGGTCGGCATCGCCGAGGACTCCTACATTCCGCGCCGCGAACTGGACACGGTCGTGATCGAACTCTGGGACGAGGGCCGAGGTGAGCACCTTGCCGGAGTCGCGACCGTCCTCTCGGCCGACGACGTCGACGCTGCCCGGGCACTCTTGCACGAGGCCGTCGCGGGCCTGAGCGACGGCTCGCTCGAACCTACCGCCGGCGCGCTGGAGCCGCTAGCCGATAGCGTTCCGCCGCAGTGAGCGCCGCCACCCTGCACACGAACCACGGAGCGATCGCGCTCGAGCTGTTCGAGGGCGAAGCGCCAAAAACCGTGGAGAACTTCCGCAAGCTCGCCAAGGACGGGTTCTACGACGGCGTCATCTTCCACCGCGTCATCCCCGACTTCATGATCCAGGGCGGCGACCCGGAAGGAACGGGTTCGGGCGGACCCGGTTACACCTTCGAGGACGAGTTCAACGACCATCCGGTCGAGCGGGGCGCCCTCGCCATGGCGAATGCGGGCCCGAACACCAACGGCAGCCAGTTCTTCATCGTGACCGCTGACGCGTGCCCGTGGCTCGACGGCAAGCACACCGTCTTCGGCCGCGTGACCGACGGCATGGACGTGGTCGACGCCATCTCGGCGGTCAACACCGATGGCGCAGACCGCCCGCACGAATCCGTCGTCATCGAGCGGATCGATCTCTAAGCGCAGCCAGGAGCGGTAGCCCGTACCAGAGCACGGCGACGACCGCGAACAGCGCGGCGGCGGCGGCGATCGCGATTCCCCGGGAGAGCACGAAGTCCGTCACTAGCAGCACGACGGCCTCGAGCGCCACGGCCGACGCCGCGATCCCGGCGATCGCGAGCCGATTCCCGACCCTGACCATGCGCTCCTTGTTGCCTTGCCGGAAGCGGAGACGGTGGTAGGAGCTCGGGGCCATGAGCAACGCGACCGAGACCGCCGTCGACAGGAAGGCGACCACGAACACGTCGCGCTGGAACGGGGTGACGCGCGGCCAGCCCTTTGCGAAAGGGACGGCCAGCAGGAACGCGAGCAGCACCGTGATACCCGGAAGGACGACGCGCAGCTCGTTCAGCAACTCGATCAGCTCGCGATCGGCCCGCTCCTTCGCCGACTCGTCGTCGGTCGGCCGCTCGTCGCTCATGCGGCGTATGCCTACCCTTGCGCCGGTCGAGTTAAAGATCTCCTGCAAAATGGTCGAACCCGACGCTTACATGCGGCTTTCAGATCGCTTAGATGTGGCTCATCGACTCCTGCTCTGATGCTCTCGTGCCCGGACTGACGCGACGCCTCCTGCTCGCCGTCCTGGCGACGCTGGCGCCGGCCGTAGCCGCCTCTCCGGCCGGCGCCACCGGGCACTCGACGCACAGCGTGAAGGCCGCCCCGACCGTCGGCATCGTCGACATCTACACGACGCTCGGCTACGAGGACGGACTCGCTGCAGGCACCGGGATGATCATCTCGCGCTCGGGCGAGGTCCTGACGAACAACCACGTGATTGCCGGAGCTACGAAGTTCAAGGTCGTCGACGTCACGACGCACCGAAAGTACTCCGCCACCGTCGCCGGGTACTCCCTGTCGAGGGACATCGCGGTGCTGCGGCTGGCGCACGCATCCGGCTTGCGGACCGTGAAGCGCGGCGGCGCCATCCCTCTGCACGTCAGCATGCGTGTCGTCGCCCGGGGGAACGCGCAGGGGCGCGGCGGGCCGCCGAGGACGGCGCGTGGCCGGATCATCGCCCTCCACCAGCAGATCATCGCCAAGGGCGGCGACGACTCCGAGACACTGAACAACCTGATCGCCACCGACGCTCCCGTCGTTCCCGGCTATTCCGGCGGGCCCCTCGAGAACAGCCAGAACCGCGTGCTGGGCGTCGTGACCGCCGGCTCGACCTCGCGCGTCCGCCGCGGCTTCGCGATCCCGCTCACACAGGCGCTGCGGCTTGCGCGGCAGATCAAGCGCGGCAAGTCGAACGCCATCGTGCACGTCGGACCGACGGCGTTTCTGGGCGTGCTAATCCAGGATGGATCGGGCGGGGCCAAGGTCGTGTCGGTCGTGTCAGGCAAGCCGGCCGACGCCGCGGGACTCGTCAGGGGCGACATCATCACCTCGCTCAACGGGGTCACGATCTCGTCGAGGGCGGACGTTCGCAAGGTCGTCCTCTCGCTCGTGCCCGGCAAGGCCGTTCCGATCGGCTGGACGGGAACGGGCGGCGCCGCCCAGACCGGCACGATCACACCGATCAGCGGCCCGCCGCAATAGCACGACCTCCTGAAGGAAAGTCGCGCTCTTTCCGGGTTCTTCGTTGCTCAGCGCGGCCTGAAGGCGGCGGATCCTCGTCGTCTTTCGTAGGATTTCAGGAGCCCATATCAACGATTTGAGGGGGGACCATGGCTAAGCCGATTCCGGCCGGGTACCACACGATCACGCCGTACCTGACCCTCGACGAAGCGACCGACGCGATCGAGTTCTACAAAGATGCGTTCGGGGCCGAGGAGCTGATGCGGATGGAGGCTCCCGGCGGCAAGATCGGGCACGCGGAGCTGAAGATCGGCGATTCGATCCTGATGATCTCCGACGCCTTCCCGCAGACGACGACCAAGCCGCCGAGCGAGCTGGGCGGCACGACTGCCGGTGTGTTTCTCTACGTCGAGGACGTCGATTCCGTCGTGAGCCGGGCGGTCAAGGCAGGCGCCCAGGTCACACAGGAGGTCGAAGACATGTTCTGGGGCGACCGATTCGGGTCGGTGAAGGATCCGTTCGGTCACGTGTGGTCTATCGCGACCCACGTCAAGGATCTCACGCCCGAGGAGATCGCCGAGGGCGCCAAGCAGGCAATGGGCGCCATGACCGGCTGAGGGAGCGGCAAGCGACCGCCGTCGGAGATCAGGCTGGGACGGCACGGCCCCTCTGCCGTCCCAGCCTACGAAGCGTCAAATCGGAGGAGTCATGAAAGTCAGTGAGGGCGACCATCTGGTGATCGAAAGCGAGCGCGTCGGCCAGCCGCCGCGGACGGGAACAATCGAAGAGGTTCTCTGCCTCGATCCCCTTCGAGTGCGGGTGCGCTGGGAAAACAACCGCGAGAGCACGATCACGCCGAACGCCGGCGCCGCCAGCATCGAGCACTCCACACGCTCAGCCGGGAAATCGGCAGCCTGACCCGAGGAGTCCGCGTTGTATGCGCAGACTGAGTACGAGGAGGATGCGGTGGAGACGCACTACACCCACACGACCTGGAGTGTGAAGCCCGACCTGGAGGACGAGTTCGTGCGGCGCTGGAGCGAGTGGGCGGAGTGGAGTCACCGGGAGGGCCTCGACGGTCCAGCACTCTTGCTGCGCGACCTGGACAGCCCACTGACGTTCATCAGCTTCGGGGCGTGGCAGAGCGTCGCCGCCGTCAAGAACTGGCGGACGCTCTCCGGCTACAACGAGCGGGTGGCGCGACTGCGAGAGGTGGTCGACCGCTTCGAGCCGCGGACGCTCGAGGTCGCCGTTCGCATGTAGCTCGACTCACGCTCAGGGTCACTCCGCCCGGCAGCGACACAAGCGGGTGGAGGGAATCGAACCCTCGTAACTAGCTTGGAAGTCACGCGCGAGAGTTGCCGGGTATAGCCGCCTGCGGACGTTTTCGCATGTTCATGCGCTTCGGCGCGAGACCGTCCACAGACGGCGACAGGCAGCCACACGCTGGACCTCGCAGGAATCTCGCACGGATCGGTGCGAAGTCGCGCACCGGTCGTTCGTCCAGGGCCGTCTCCCGGCCGTGGTATTGACCATCCGTCAGCTTCGCGGGATCATCCGACCATGCGGCATGGGCGGGAAGTGCGTATTGTCGGATGGTCGGTGGCTGTCGCGCACGGTCGCGCTGAACGTGAAGAGGCTCGATGAGCGCGCGTGACACCCAGCGGGTGATCCTGATCTCGGGTCATTACCTCCAGTCGGAGGGACCCGGGAGCTATCACCATCTCGCGACGGTCTACTGGGAGCTCGGCTGGGACGTGACCTTCGTGACTGCAGCCATCAGTCGCCTCTCGCGGTGGCGCGGTGACTCCCGCTTCGAGTATCCGATCTTCGAAGAGGCGAACCAGTTCGTGACGGTCCGGGAGCGCCTGAGGAGCTTCGTGCTTCTGACGTGGACACACCCCGGGAAGCTGCCAACCGCTCTAGCAAACCGGCTTGCTGCACCGTGGTTCAGGCGGTACGCGCACAGCCCGCTTGGCCCGCTCGCAGAGGCACTTCGCGACGCCGACCTCATCATCTTCGAGGGGACGGCCGTGCTGTTGCTCGTGGAACGCATCCGCGACATCGCGCCACACGCGCGCCTCGTGTATCGGGTCTCGGACGATCTGCGGCGGCTCCGGGTCCACCCGGTCATCATCGAGGCGGAGCAGCGCGCCCTACCCCTCTTCGATCTCGTGAGTGCCTACACGCCGGAGGCGGCACAGAGGCTTGTCCCGTTCCGTCCGGTAGAGGTGCATCCTCCGGGCGTCGACAAGGCTGAATTCGATCGCAAGACCTCTTCCCCGTACGGGGAGATGCCTTCCGCGGTCTTCGTCGGCGCTTCGCCCCTGGCTTTCGATCCCGACACGATGGCCCTCGCAGCGGATCTGGCCCCGCACGTCGATTTCCATGTGATCGGACAGACGGCCCGCGCTTTCTCGGCGCCAAACGTCACGTTCCACGAGGAGATGCCGTTCGAGTCCGCGGTCCCCTACATGCAACACGCCACGATGGGCCTCTACTTCGCGAGCCCTCACCATGGTCCGCTCGGCGAGAGCAACATAGTTGCCGAATACTCGTACTGCCGCTTGCCGATCGTCGCTCCTTCAGACCTTGACGTCGGGCGACCGAACGTCTGTCTCTACGAGCGCGGGGACCCGCCAAGTCTCCGGCGGGCACTCGCGGATGCAGAGCGCATGCCGCACGATCCTGCCTTCGCGGACGGCGTCCTCTCCACACAGGAGCTGGCGATCGCACTGGCCGGAGACAGCCTCTCGGTTCGGTGATCTGCGCCTGCCACCACTCTCGCATGGCGTAGCAACCAGCAGGCTCCGCAAGATCGGGGCGGCGAACGGAAACACGCCATGTGCAGCGTCTTCCTCTGAGAGCGGGTGGAGGGAATCGAACCCTCGTAACTAGCTTGGAAGGCTAGGGCTCTACCATTGAGCTACACCCGCGGAGCCCTGGGTACGGTAGCGAGATGCATCCCTCGGCGGAGGCGATCGGGCTCGCGCCGGCACTCGCCCTCGGACTGGCACTCGCCTACCGCGGCGGCCCGGTCCCACGCCCGCGGCTGGTCGCCGGCGTGCTCGGCGTCGGCCTCGTCTTCGCCGCCTTCATCACGCAGCTTCAACCGCTTGCGACCCACACGTTCCTCTGGGCGCACCTGCTGCAGAACGTCGTCCTCGCGGAGTGGGCTCCCGCCTTGCTCGTGCTCGCCGTCCCGTCGCGACTCGCCGAGCGGGCGGCCGGATTTCCGCTCTTCCGGCCGTTCGTCGCGCTCCCGCTCTGGCTCGCCGCCTACTACACGTGGCATCTGCCCTGGATCTACGACGCGGCGCTCCGCCACCCGCACTCGCTCCTCCACGTCGAGCACCTCACGTATCTCGCGGCCGGGATCTGTGTCTGGTGGCCCGTCGTACATGGGCAGGCGTCGGCGGGAGCGAAGGCCGCGTACCTCTTCGCCGCGTTCGTGCTCGCCTCCCCGCTCGGCCTGTTGCTCGCGCTCATCCCGCGCGCGATCTATCCGTTCTATGCGCACGCGCCGCGTACATGGGGGCCCGGTCCGCTCGCCGACCAGCAGATCGCCGGCGTGACGATGGCGGCCGAGGAGGCGCTGGTCTTCTTCGGAGCATTCGCGGCCTACCTGCTCCGCTTCCTCGCCGACGAGCAGGCGGGAGGTGCCTTCAACGCGAGCGCGTCGGCCCGAGCAGCCGGTGCTCGGCGTGTCGCCCTTCGAGCGGGTCCCGGCTCCGCTCGGCCTCGGCATTGACCTCGGCGCCCAGGAGCAGCGCGACCGCGGCAAGCCACAGCCAGGTGAGCATGATGATCACGGCGGCGAGCGACCCCCAGGTCTTGTTGTACGAACCGAAGTTCGAGGTGTAGAAGGCGAAACCGCCCGAGGCGGCGAGCCAGATGACCGCCGCGATGAGCGAGCCGGGCGTGATGAAGCGCCAGCGCGGGTGCGCAACGTCCGGGCCGAAGCAGAGCAGCGTCGCGAATGCGGCGAGGAGGCCCGCGATGAGAATCGGCCACTCGGCGATCCACCAGATCCAGCCGACGGCGCCCGAGGCGGCCCCGGCATGCGACGCGACGAGCTGCTCGAGGGACGGCCCGAAGATGAGCAGGACGGCCACGAGCAGGAACGCGAAGCCGATCACCGCCACCAGGCCGACCGCAACCAGGCGTTTGCGGACGAACGAGCGGCAGTCCCTCCGCCCGTACGCGAGGTTGAGCGCCGTCATGTAGGTCGTCATCGCGCCGGTCGTCGCCCAGACGGCGAGCACGAGGCCGACGATCGTCATCGTGATCCCTGTCGCGGGACGCTGGTCGAGCCGGTGCAGGGCCCCGCCGAGCAGGCTCGTCGCCTGTGCCGGCATCACCTGCGAGAAGTGCGCCATCAGGGATGAGATCGTCTGCGGTCCGACGAGCAGCGTGAAGACGCCGACGACCACGAGCAGCACGGCGGGGATCGCGAAAAACGTCGAGTACGCCAGCGCCGAGGCGAGCATCGTCCCGTTGTCCTCGAGGAACCCCTTGCACGCGCGGACAAAGACCGCCCGCCAGTCCTGGAAAGACAGATCGAAGAGCCCGGGGTCCTGAAGCCGCGGCTCGTCGCGCTCCGGCTGCGGCATCGGCTCGCGTCCGGGCGGAGCTGCGTCGGGGACGGGGCGCCGTGTGTCCCCCTTGGCTCGGCTGCTCATGGGAACGCAACGAAGGCTACCCCGATCGGGTTGCGGAAATCGGGGCGGGCAGATTCGAACTGCCGGCCTCCCGGCCCCAAACCGGGCGCTCTGACCAGGCTGAGCTACGCCCCGACGGGACGCAGTCTACGGCCGCTTCGCTGCTACTCGGACTCGATGAGCGTGCGGAGCTCGGCGAGCTTTTCGCCGCGCAACTCGTCGCGCTCGCCACGATCGATGCGGGCGAGGAGGTCGCGTACCAGTGGGGCGAGCTCGAGCGGGTTGAAGGGCTTTGTCACGTAGTCGACGCCGCCGATGTCGAGCCCGCGGGCCCGGTCGCGAAACTCTGCGCGCGCCGTGAGGAAGATGATCGGGATCACGCGCGTGCGGTCGTCCTCCAGCAGCTCCTCGGCCACACGCCAGCCGTCGAGGCCGGGCATCATCACGTCGAGCAGGACGACGTCGGGCTGCTCGTCGCGCGCCAGGTCGAGCCCGGTCGTGCCGTCCGCGGCTTCGAGCACGGAGATCCCCTCGGCCTCCAGGTTGACGCGGCAGAGCAGCCGGATCGGCGCCTCGTCGTCGATCACCAGCACCCGCACCTCGCCCCGGTCCGGCATCGGCCGCGTATACCCATCCATGTCGGCACTCATACCCGCTCCGGCACCGCCAAAGCCGGCGCTCTCCGTTCCTCGTTGAGCTCGGTCGAGCCTATTCTCATGATCGCTCCTCTCCGCTCCCGACAGAATCGGCAACCGCGGCGGGCAGCTCAAATGCGAACCGAGACCCCTCCCCCTCCCGCGACGAGACCCAGATCCGGCCGCCCATCGCGGTCACGAGACCTCGGGCGATGAACAGCCCGAGCCCGGTGCCACCGTCGCCCGCGCGCGTCTCGGCCTCGGAGCCGCGATAGAACTTGCGGAAGATCTGTTCCTGGTCCGACTGCGGGATGCCGATCCCTTCGTCGGCGATGCTCACCTCGACGAGGTCCTGTCGCCGCGTCGCACCGACGGTCACGGTGCCGCCGTCCGGCGAGTAGCGCAGGGCGTTCTCCACCAGGATCGAGCAGACCTGGCGCAGCTTCTCGGGATCCGCCGTCGCGGCGAGCGGCTCCTCGGGCAACTCGACAACGAAGCGGTGCCCGTTGACCTCCAGCCCGGAGACGGTGTCGAGCACCTGTCCGACCACGTCACCCACATCGGTCGCTGCGAGGTTGACCTGAAGGTCTCCGGTGTCGAGCCGGGCGACGTTGAGGAGGGTGTCGACGATGGAGGTCAGCCGCTGCGACTCCGAGGCGATGTAACGGAGGAACGTCTGCCGCTCTTCTTCGCCGAACATGACGTCCTGGCGAAGTAGCGTCTCGGCGAACCCGTAGATCGAGGTGAGCGGCGTGCGGAGCTCGTGCGAAACCGTGGTCACGAAATCGGACTTGACCTGCTCGACCAGCCGATCGCTCGAGATGTCGCGGAAGGCGAAGATGCGGCCTGCGACCGCGCCGAGCGGATCCCGCATCACCGCCTCGGTGACCGAAAGCCAGACCTCCTCGCGCCCACGCATGATCGGAACGAGCCGCTCGCCACGCGTCCCCTGGTCGGTGGACTCGAGGCTCCGCTGCAACACGTCGACCGGCGCTCGGCCGAGCGCGACGGCGGCCGGGGCACCGGTGATCACTTCGGCGGCACTGTTCCAGAGGACGACCTTCCCGTCGCGATCGACCGCGACGATCCCCTCTGCGATGTTGGCCAGGATGGCCACCGACCGCTCCCGCTCGAGCGCCACCCGTTGATAGAGCTCGGCGTTCGAGAGCGCAGCCGAGGTGCTCGCGGCCACGGCAAGCAGCGCCTCGATCTCCTCATCTCGCCACTTGCGCGGCACGGAGGCGTAGACGGCGAGCACACCGAGGGTTCCTCCCTCCGAACCGGCGACCGGCACGCCGAGGAAGGCGGCATGGCCGGCCTGGAGCATCGGGTCGAGGCCGCGGAGGCGTTCGTCGTCACCTGCCTGCGCGAGCGCGACGGGCGCTCCCGACTGGAGAACGTCGCCGGAGAGCCAGCCACCGGCCGGGCTGCGGGAGCCGAGCGCGGCCTCCGCCCCCTCCCCGTCGGCCGCCGTGACGACGAGCTCCTCCCCGTCGAGCAGGCGGAACGCCCCGGCCTCGGCGTTGACGAGCGCAGGAGCCTGCTGGACGACTTCGTCCAGCACCGCGGCCGGGTCGAGCTCGCTCGTGAGCAGCCGCCCTGTGCGCGTCAGCTGCTGCGCAAGCGCGCGAGCGCCGCGCTCGGCCTCGAACAACTCGCTGCGCTCGAGCGCGCCGCGGGTGGCGTCGGCCAGGTGGCGCGCGAGGTCGAGGTCGTCGTCGCCGAACGAGCGCTGCTCGGCGAAGAAGATGAGGACAAGGCCGCGGCCCGAGTCGCGCGGCGCGTCCACGGGCACGGAGAGGAGCGAGAGATAGCGGTTCGTTGCGGCGGCCGCACGCAGATCGGGCAGTAGCCGCTCGTCGTCGGCGATCGACGAGGAGACGATGATCCGGCCCTCGGTGGCAGCGCGGAAGAGCGGGCTCTCGCGGCCCCAGGCCCGCTCGCCGAGGATCTCGCGAAGATCGGCCGGGAGCTCGTATGACCCCACCGCCTCGAGCCGGCCGCCCGAGGGAACGAGCACGGCCGCCGAGCTTCCACCAACGGCCTCCGCCGCGGCCTGGGCGATCGCCTCGAGCGTCGCCGCGCGGGACAGCGACTGCCCGAGCACCGACGCGATCCGGTAGAAGCCTCGCTGGATCCGCGCCTGCCGCGCGCTCTGCGTGAACATCTCGGCGTTCCGCAGGGCAAGCGATGCGAGTCCCGCGAAGGCCTCGAGGATGTTCGCGTCCTGGTCGGCGAACTGCCGCCCCTCCCGCCGGCCGACACCGAGCACGCCTCGCACCTCGTCGCTCCAGTACATCGGTGCCGTGATCACGTCGGTGAAGCCGTCATAGGCCGGGTGCGGAACCGGCGCCGAGATCTCGCCGTACCCGCTCTCGACCAGCGGCCGCCCCTCGCGGACAGCGGCGCCCGCCAGGCCCCGATCGAGCGGGAACTCGAAGCCGAGCAGTGAGCTGTCGAAGCCGTGCAGGGCGACGCAGCGGAATACGCCACGCTCATGGTCGAGGAGGTAGCAGTCGGCGGCATCGGCGTCGAGAAGCTGCGCGAGCTGGTCGGCCAGCCGCTGGAGGACGACAGGAAGGTCGAGCTCGCTGCTGAGGACGTGCGCCGCCCGGAGCAAGGCGCTCTGCTGGGCAAGCTGCTCCTCGTTCCGCTTCAGCGCCTCCTCGAGTGCGACATTCGCGCGCAGCCGTTCGAGCGCGACGGCCGCTTCCGCGGCAAGCGTCTGCATGACCCCGAGGTCCTCGTTCGAGAACACGCGAGGCTCGTCGAGGGTCGCGACCGAGATCACCCCGGTGACGCGCTCCTCCACGAGCAACGGAACGAACGCTGCGCTCTTCGCTCCAACGGCGTCGGCCAGCCGTCGGCTGACGACGCCCGAGCTCGCCGTGTCGTAGACGGTCATCGCCGTCGCCTCGAAAACCGCGCTCGCGATTCCCGACGGCTCGTGCCCGAGGTCGAGGCGCATGTCCCGCCACCAGTCGACGTCTTTACCGCCGGAACGAGCCAGGTAGCCCGACGCCTCGCGCGCGTCGTCGGAAACGAAGGTTAGGGCGACGAAGCCGACATCGAAGAGCTCCGCGAGCTCGTCGAGGAGCGTGCGAGCGACACCTTCGACGTCTGCGGTCCGGGCCAGCTCGTCGGCGACGCGGCTGACGCTCTCGAACTCCCTCGTCGTCCCGGCCCGGCGACCTTCCCCCGCACCCCGGCGAAGAACGGCAGGCAGGAGCAGTGCGGCGGCCGCGGCGCGGCCGAGCGCGCGAACGGTCGAGAGCTCATTTTGGGTCAGCACTGGGCGCAGAGATTGTACGGAGCCGCGTGCGGTCGGGTCAGAATCCGCGCCCAGACATGGAAAAGCCCGCCGCTCGGGGGGTCGGTGCGGCGGGCTCTCCCGATTGCTCCCCGCAGGACGTCCGGAGACGCCGCGGTTCGCATCGCCCAGTGGGAGGGAGCGTAGAGCCCCTTTGCGGGATGAACAATGGGCCGTCCGGCCCATCTTTGTAGGTGGGAAAGATCGCGTCGTGCACTGTTTCTCACCCACCCCTAACGCTGACGCGGCTATCGTGGGCGGGCCGTGGTGAAACGCCTTCTTCTCGCCTCACCGCGAGGCTACTGCGCGGGGGTCGAACGGGCGGTCGAGACGGTCGAGCGGGCTCTCACGCACTACGGGCGTCCGGTCTACGTCCGGAAGCAGATCGTCCACAACTCGCACGTGGTCGAGGACCTGCGCTCGCGTGGGGCCGTGTTCGTCGACGCGCTTGTCGACGTCCCGGAAGGTGCGACCGTCGTCTTTTCCGCACACGGGATCGCCCCGGCGGTCCGTCGTGAGGCGGGCGAGCTGCGTCTGACGACGATCGACGCGACCTGCCCCCTCGTCACGAAGGTGCATGCGCAAGCCCGCCGTTACGCCGGGGCCGGCTACGCGCTCGTCCTCATCGGGCACGCGGGGCACGAGGAGGTCGAGGGAACGCTCGGCGAGGCACCGGACGCGATCGTCCTCGTCCAGTCCGCGGAGGACGCCGAGCAAGTTGCGCTCCCGGCCGGCCGGCCGCTGGCCTATCTCACCCAGACGACGCTCTCGGTCGACGAGACGGGCGAAATCGTCGCGGTGCTGCGCCGCCGGTTCCCGCACATCGAAGGGCCGGCGCGCGAGGACATCTGCTATGCGACCTCCAACCGGCAGTGGGCCGTGAAGGAGCTGCTGCGCGAGATCGACCTGCTGCTCGTCGTCGGTTCACCCAACTCCTCGAACTCCCAGCGACTCGTGGAGGTCGCCCGCGCCGAGGGGACTCCGGCCCACCTGGTGGACGACCTCCGGGACATCGACGAGAAGTGGCTCGACGGCTGCGAGACGGTCGGTCTCACGTCCGGCGCGTCGGCGCCCGAGCGGCTCGTCACGGAAGTGTGCTCGTGGTTCACTGCCCGCGGCGCCGAGGTTCGCGAGCAGAAGCCGGTGCACGAGGACGTGAGCTTCAAGCTGCCGGTCGAGCTGCGCCGGGCCGAGCGCGCGGCCGCCTAGGACTTCTCGAGCAGGAGCTCGTCGCCTGCGACGCGGAGCTCGGTCGCAAGCACTTCGCGCGAGATCCAGTCGCCGTGCCGGTCGGCGAGCTCGCGCTGCGCCTCGGGCACCGTGAGCACGATCCGGTCGGTCAACTCGAGGCCGCGCTCCTTGCGCAGCGAGTTGGCGAGGTGGATGAGCTCGTACGCCTCCCCCTCGAGCACGAGCTCGTCGTCGAGGCCGAGATCCAGCGCAACCGTCACCCCGTCGCCCGACGCAACCGCCCAGCCCTCGCGCCCTCCCCGCTCGACGAGCACCTCGTCCGGCTCCAGCTCGCGACCGGCCGCCAGGAACCGACCGTCCGGCAGCTCTTCGAACTCGCCCGCCGCCAGCGCCTCGCGTACCGCGCCGAGCTCGCGGCCGAGCTTGGGACCCAGGACCGGCAGGTTCGGCTTCACGCGCAACTGGACCGCCTCGACCGGCCCGAGTTCGACATCCTTCACGCGCAACTCGTCGGCGACCTCCTCGAGGTGGCCGTCGAGACTCGTGCCCTCGACGACGAGCCGGCGCAGTGGCTGCCGCAGCTTGATTCCCGAGGTCGAGCGCGCCTGCCGCCCGAGCTCCACAACGCGCCGCACGGCGGCGATCTCGTCGAGGAGGGCCCTATCCGGCTCAGAGACGTCGGGCCAGCCGGCGAGGTGCACCGACTCCGGCCCATCGACGACGAGCGTGCGCCAGAGGTGGTCGGTCAAGAACGGGAGGATCGGCGCGAGGACGCGGAGCGACTGCACGAGCGCGTACCAGAGCACCCGCAGCGCCCCCTCCTCCCCGTCCCAGAATCGCCGCCGCGAGCGCCGGATGTACCAGTTCGAAAGGTCGTCGAGGTAGACCTCGAAGTCGCGCATCACGTCCGGAGACAGCCACCGCTCGTAGCCCGCCGCCGCGTCGGCGAGGAACGCGCGCGTCCGTTCGACGAGCCACCGGTCGAGGGGCTCGACGGCCTCCGGCTCGAGGCCCTCCCACGTCGGCCGGAAGTCGGCGATGTTGGCGTAGTCGACGAAGAACTTGACGGAGTGCCAGAAGGTCAGGAGCTTCCGCTTGACCTCGTCCGCCGGCCCGAAGCCGAACAGGAGGTTCCGGTCGGGGGGCTGCGCCGCGAACTGCCAGCGCATCACGTCCGCACCCATTCGCTCGAACGCGTCTTCGGCAGGGATGGTGTTGCCCCACGACGCATGCATCTCGCGGCCGCTCTCGTCCAGCATCTTCTCGTAGCCGAGGACACGCCGGAACGGCGCCTGTCCCGTGAGGACGACCGACATGAAGAGCTGCGAGTAGAACCAGAGCCGAATCTGCTCGCGCATCTCCGAGACCCAGTCGGCCGGGAACCAGGTCTCCCAGTAGGCGTGGTCCGGCAGGTCCGCGGTCGTCAGCCCCTTGGCTGCTCCCGTCCCGTAGCCCTCCGGCACCCACTCGTCGTTCTGCCAGCCGAGCGTCGAGAACGGGACGATGCCCGCGTCGAGCCAGACGTCACCGACCTCTTTGATCCGCTCCACCGGCTTGCCGCACTCGGCACAGCGCACCGGGACGCGGTCTATCCAGGGACGGCGCAGCTCCTCCAGCTGCTCGAGCCCCGCGACGGCGCGCTCCTCGAGTTCCCGGCGTGAGCCGATCACGTTCAGGTGCCCGCACGAACAGGGGTAGAAGGGCAGCGGCAGGCCGTAGTAGCGGCGGCGGGAGATGTTCCAGTCACCCATGTTCCGGAGCCAGTCGTCCATTCGCTTCCCCATGTACTCCGGCGTCCACTCGACGGTCGCGTTCGCATCCAGCATCTGCTGGCGCAGTTCGCGGACAGAGATGAACCAGTCGTCGGCGATGCGGAAGATCAGCGGCGTGTGACAGCGCCAGCACTCCGGATAGCGGTGCTCATGGAGGCCGGCCTCGACGAGGACGCCCTTCTCCTCGAGGTTGCCGATGATCTGCTCGGCGGCCTCGGTCGTCGAGAGACCGTGCAGCCAGCCGAAGCCGTCGTAGAAGCGCCCTGCCTCGTCGACCGGCTGGACGACCTCGAGTCCGTGCACCTGCGCGAGCTCGAAGTCCTCGGTGCCGCAACCCGGAGCGATGTGGACGACGCCCGTCCCGTCGTCGAGTGACACGTCGTCCCACGCAATGACCCGGTGCTCGACCTGCGTGATGTCGTCGAACGGGCCGCGATACGTCCAGCCGACGAGCTCGGCCCCCGGCCGCTTTTCCTCGAAGCGTTCGTCGGGGTAGCGGCCGACCGCGACCCACTCCCCGTTCGCGCGACGGCCGTACTCGGCTTCCGGATTGACCGCGGCGGCGACGTTGGCCGGCAGCGTCCACGGCGTCGTCGTCCAGACGACGAGGTACTCGCCCTGCCGTTCGAGCAGCGGGAAGCGAACGAAGAGGGACGGATCGGCGCGGTCGACGTACGAGCCGATCAGCTCGTGCTGCGAGATCGACGTGCCGCAGCGCGGGCACCACTCGGTCGACCGGTGTCCCAGGTAGAGCCAGTCCCGCTCGTGGACGCTCTTGAGCATCCGCCAGACGTACTCGATGTTCGTGTCGCTGAAAGTGAGGTAGTCCCTGCCCCAGTCCATCCACTGGCCGAGGCGGACCGAACCGCGGGTCAGCGCCTCGGACGACCGCACGACGACGTCGCGGCAACGACGTGCGAACTCCTCGAGACCGAACTCCTCGATCTCGCGCTTCGAGTTGAGGCCGAGCTCACGCTCGACTCCGACCTCGATCCAGAGACCCTGGCTGTCGAAGCCGTTCTGATAGCGCTGCTCGAAGCCGCGGAGCGCCTTGTAGCGCTGGAACACGTCCTTCAGCGTCCGGCCCCAGGCCGTGTGGACGCCAAGCGAGAACCTGTTCGCCGTCACCGGGCCGTCGATGAACGAGAACCTCGGGCCGCCGCTGTTCTGCTCCCGGAGCTTGGCGAACGTCCCCTCCGCCTCCCAGCGCTCGAGCATCTCGCGCTCGAGCCCGGGATGATCGGGTTTGTCCGGTAGGGGTTGGAAGATTGGCTCCCGCATCGGGAAGGCAAGTCTAGGCTGAGGCGTTCCTACCATTGAGAGGCTGGGTAGAACCCCTCTTCACTTAGGCAAAGACTGAAAGGAAACGATGGCAAGCGAAGTCACCGACTCCACCTTCGAGACCGAGGTCCTCCAGGCGGACAAGCCCGTGCTCGTGGACTTCTGGGCCGAGTGGTGCGGGCCGTGTCACGCGGTCGCGCCGGTCCTCGAACGGATCGCCGACGAGCGCGATCTCAAGCTCGTCAAGGTGAACATCGACGAGAACCAGGATCTCGCGATGCGTTACGGGATCCAGTCGATCCCGAACATGATGCTCTTCGAGGGCGGCGCCCCGAAGGCTTCCGCCGTCGGCGCGATGCCGAAGGGCATGCTCGAGCGCCAGCTCGGCTTCGAAAGCTGAGAGAGCGCGGCTTGCGCCGCGCTTTCTCATGCCCTCAGGAAAGTCGGTGAGCTAGTCCGCCGTCTGGGCCGCGTCGCGGCCATCGACGAAGCGGAGGAAATCGGCATGCTTGGCGAGATACGCCTCGAGCTCTCCCAGACCGGCGCCGGCCCAGTCCTCGATCCAGGTCTCGGCGATGTCGTCCTCGATCCGGTGGAAGCCCCGCTCGCTCATTCATGGGCATGATCGACACGAACCCGGACAATGGCTATGGGCCGTTCGGCTCAACTTCGCCGACGGGCGGACCTAACCAGTTTGAGAGGAGATAGCCTCGCCCCGCCGCTCAGCCACCCAGCACGAACTCGCCCGGATCGAGCTGCTCGCCGGTTTGCCCGGCCAGACGCTCGCGCAGCTCGGACAGCGGATGGAGCGCCTCGAGGTCGCGCCCGGCACCGTCCTGGTGCGCGAGGGTGAGTCAGACGACCGCTTCTACGTCCTCCTCTCGGGCGTCCTCGCCGTCAGCCAGCGCGATCTCGGCGCCCGCAGCGTGCTCCGGCCCGGCGATTATTTCGGCGAGGTCGCACCGGCGATGGACATACCGCGGACGGCGACCGTGTCCGCGATGACCCCGGCCGTCGTCGCGAGCTGCGACCGGGCCACGTTCGACGAGCTGCTGCGGCCACTCTTCGCCGACGACTAGCCGGAGAGCTCGGCGAGGACGGCGTCGCTGAAGGGGGGCCACGTCTCCTTCGCCCAGTCGCCGAACCGCCGGTTCGTGAGTACACCGCACGCCAGGTCGGCGGCGGGATCCACCCAGAGGAACGTGCCGCTCGCGCCAAAGTGACCGAAGGTTCGCTCGGAGTTGCGCGAACCCGTCCAGTGCGGAGACTTCGCGTCCCGCAGTTCGAAGGTGAGTCCCCAGTCGTTCGGCTCCATCCGCCCGAGCCCCGGCAGGACGCCGACGAGGCCGGGAAACTGAACGCTCGTCGCCTCGGTCAGGGTCTCGGGCGCCACCAGGGTCGGCCGCAGGAGCTCGCGGCCGAGCTTGAGGAGGTCGTCGAGCGGCCCGCGATAGCCGTGGGCGGGCGAGCCGGCCATCCGCCCGGAGAGACCGAGCGGCCCGACGACCGCATGGGTGAAGTAGTCCGCGAAGGGCATCTCCGCACGCTCCTCGAGCAGAAGGGCAGCTAGCTCGATGCCGGTGTTCGAGTAGATGCGGCGCCGGCCTGGTTCGGCGATCGGTCGCTCGCCGTCGATCTGCAACCCGGAGGCGTGGGAGAGCAGGTGACGGAGCGTCGAGCCGGGCGGGCCCGCCTGCTCGTCCAGGTCGACCGTCCCCTCCTCGAGCGCCACGAGAATCGCAACCCCGGTGAGCAGCTTCGTGACCGACGCCCACGGCAGCCCGGTGTTGCTCGGTCCCTGTGTCGCGACGACCCCGTCCGCGCGCGCCACGCCGGCGGCGGCAGTGTCCGCACCCCAGCCTTCGATCGCTCGCAGCGCCTCCACAGCGGGGGATACTAGGAAGGTGGCACGCGCATCCGTCCCTGCGGTTTCCCCCTTCGCGGACACGGTCGGGTACGCCCGCGCGGTGCGCGACGGGCGGCACGTCTACATCTCCGGAACCGCCCCCGTCGGTATCGAGTCCGATGACGCCTACGAGCAGGCGAAGCGTTGTCTCGCGATCATCATGGATGCGCTCCGCGAGCTCGGCGCCGCGCCGGAGCACACCGTCCGGACACGCGTCTACATCGTCGACTCCGCCGACTGGGAGGCGGTGGGCCGCGCGCACGGCGAGGTGTTCGGACCACATCGTCCCGCGTCCGCGATGCTGGTGATCAAGGAGCTGCTCGATCCGTCCTGGAAGGTCGAGATCGAGGCCGACGCGCTTCTCCCTGAATGAGGCTCGCCACACTCGCCGGGCTCTACGTCGCGGTCGTCCTCTCGGCGCAGATCGGCGCGCAGAAGTTCATCCGCCTCCCGTTCACGCACCTGGTGGCGCCCGGCGGCGTCTACTCGATCGGCGTCGCGCTCGCGCTCGTCCAGCTCGCGCACTACAGCGGAGTGACCCGACGCGAGGGCGCAATCAACGCCCAGCTCCTGATCGGGCTCGGCTTCGTCGGATCGGCCTTCTTCGCCGGCTACATCGCGCTCCTCGTGCATTCGCATCCCGGAGTTCCGGGACAGGAGTTCGATCGCGTCGTCGGCTCGACCTGGCGCATCGTCGCCGCCAGTCTCGCCGCGTTTCTCGCCTCGGAGACGGTGGACAACCTGGTGGGCGCCCCGCTACGAGGCCGCGTCCACGACGGCCTTCGCGTGTTCGTGTCGTCCGGCGCCAGTGCCCCCATCGACAGCTTCGTCTTCCTCGTGCTCGCGTTCGGCTGGTCGGGACTGCACTTCTTCGACGGCCAGCTCGTGGGCAAGATCGGGTCCTCCCTCGTGCTCGGAATCCCGATCGTCGTGCTCGGCCGACGCTTTCTTCCTGCAAACCCGGGGGATATCGTCACCGCATGAGCGATTCGCTGATCCCGCCCTCCATCACCGGGAAGGGCTCGCACTTCCCGCCCGGCGGCAGCGTGCTCGACCACGCCTTCGGGAAGAGCGACCCGTACACGCTCGGCGTCGAGGAGGAGTACATGCTCCTCGACAGCGAGACGTTCGACCTCGTCCAGCACATCGACACCGTTCTCGCTGCTGTCGCCGGCCACGAGCTGGAACCGCGCATCAACTCCGAGCTGATGCAGTCGGTGCTCGAGGTGGCCACGCCGGTCTGCCACACGCCTGCGGAGGTGCAACAGCAGCTCCTGCGGATCCGCAGCTACGTCACCGACGTCGCGCACGAGAAAGGCCTGCGCGTCGGCTCGGCCGGCACGCATCCGTTCTCGCTCTTCGAAGCGCAGCGGATCACCGCGAAGGATCGCTATCGCGCGCTCGTCGACCAGATGCAGTACATCGCGCGACGTGAGCTCATCTTCGGGATGCACGTCCATGTCGCGGTCGACGACGCGGAGAAGGCGATCCAGGTCGTCAACGGGCTGATCGCCCACCTCCCGGAGCTCGTCGCGCTGTCGGCGAGCTCCCCGTTCTGGCGCGGGGAGCCGACCGGCCTCCGCTCCTCTCGCCACATGGTCTTCGCCGCCTTCCCGCGCTCCGGCCCGCCGCCTCGCTTCCGCGATTACGCCGACTACGCGCAGGTCGTGAACCAGCTCGAGAAGACCGGCTGCATTCAGGACTACACGCACATCTGGTGGGACATCCGCCTCCACCCACGTCTCGGAACGGTCGAGATCCGAATCTGCGACGCGGTGACCCGCCTCGAGGACGCGATCGCCATCACCGCCTACTGCCAGGCGCTCGTCAAGCACTACGCAGAGCTGGTGGAGCGCGGCGAAGAGATCCCGTCCTTCCATCGCATCCTCACGACCGAGAACAAGTGGCTGGCCGCGCGGTACGGCCTGTCGGCGCCGGTGATGGACCTCCACACGGGACGCCGCAACCGGCTGCCCGTCGCCGCACTCGTGCGGCGGACGCTGCAGAAGCTTCGCCCGCACGCTCACGACCTCGGCTCGGAGGAGGAGCTCGCCGGGATCGACGAGATCCTGCGCCGCGGCAACGGCGCCGATCGGCAGCTGCAGGTCTTCAATGCGAACCGGGACATCGTGGAAGTCGCGAGGGAAATCGCCGAGGCGACAGAGGTCGCGGCGGAGCCCGAGCCGGAGCCGACGGCCGCCGCGTAGGATCGAGCGATGCTCGAAACCGGTCAGAGAGCACCGCTCGAGGCGGTCGTCTGGACGACGCCGCGCGAGCGCGCGAGCATCGGCGACCTGATACACGACCGGCCGCTGCTCCTCCTCTTCTATCTCTTCGACTGGTCCTCGACCTGAACGAGCGAGCTCGAGCTCCTGCGTGACAGGAGAGGGGAGCTGCAGGACGCCGGTGTCGAGCCGTTCGCAATCTCGCGCGATTCGCCGTATACGCACGTCGCCTGGACGCAAGCACTCGACCTCGACTTCCCGCTGCTGTCCGACTGGAACGCCGAAGCCACGCACGGCTTCGGTGTCGCCTACGAGCACAACGGGATGCGTGACGTCTCGCGACGCAGTACGTTCCTCGTCGACGTGGAGGGCGTCGTCCGCGGGGCATGGGCCTACGAGCCGAGCGAGCTGCCCGATCTCGACGAGCTGATCGCCGCGGCGCGCAGCTTGTAGTCGTCCGCTGGATCCCCTTTACTCCGGAGCCATGGAAACCACTTCTGCGCAAGCTCCCGAGCGCGGGTCCAACTGGATCACACCCGCCATCCTCCTCGCCGTCGCCGGCGTAGGCCTCCTTTTCGCCTTCAAGGCGACCGACGCCAGCTCGACCTGGTTCGGGATCTTCAAGCTGATCCACGTCGGCGTGGCCGTCTTCTGGGTCGGCGGCGGCCTTCTCCTCACGGCGCTCGCTCTGAGGGCGGAGCGGTCCCATGACCCGGAGGAAATCGCGAGGATCGCCCGGCAGGCGACGTTCGTCGGCGAGAAGCTGTTCGCGCCAGCGGGCGGCATCGTTCTCCTGATGGGGATCTTGATGGTGATCAACTCCCCGGAGATCAGCTTCGGCATGACCTGGGTGATCATCGGCCTCGTCGGCTTCGCGGTCTCCTTCGTAATGGGCATCGCCGTCCTGGCACCGCGCGCGAGGCGGATCGTCGAGCTTTCCGACACCGTCGGCGTCGTGGCTCCGCAGACGCAGGCGGCGATCAGGGAGATCCTCCTCATCTCGCGCGTCGACATCGCTGTGCTCGTGATCGTCGTTTTCGACATGCTGATGAAGCCGTTCTCGTAGCGATTTGACATGTGACCTTTTAGTCACGTAACCTCCAGAGCGTGGACGACGACCAGGTCTTCAAGGCGCTCGCCGACACGACGCGGCGCCACCTGCTCGACCGGCTTTTCGAGCGCGACGGCCGCACGCTCACGGAGCTCGAGTCCGAGTTGGAGATGAGCCGCTTCGGCGTGATGAAGCACCTGCGCGTGCTCGAGGATGCCGGACTCGTCGTCACCCGCCGCGAGGGCCGGGAGAAGCTCCACTTCCTGAACCCGGTTCCGATCCGGCTGATCCACGACCGGTGGATCGACAAGTACACCGAGCACCGCGTCGCGGCGCTCGCG